>Ga0247823_10004100_pt1 | contig 11702 bp, 11 predicted proteins | sample 13C_PalmiticAcid_2_FD_192426 | JGI IMG/M metagenome (GOLD analysis project Ga0247823, IMG submission 192426) | Soil microbial communities from agricultural site in Penn Yan, New York, United States - 13C_PalmiticAcid_Day30 | ecosystem: Environmental > Terrestrial > Soil > Agricultural land...
GTTGGAGTGGGATGGTTGGGGGTGGGTGGTGCAGAATGTGAGTTTTTTCCCCCCCTCTCTCTTTTTCTTTCTTTTCTTTTAACGAAGAGTGGGAAGATGCTGATGAGAAATGGGGGTTCAGATCTGGCAGACGGCGTTTATCGCGGGCGTGGTCGGGTTGACCATGTGGAGGGACTGGCCGTGGACGCATACCGTGTTTTTCGTGTTGCACGGCTTGGTCATGCTCATGAAGCAGCACTCGTACGCGTTTTACAACGGCCATTTGTCGACCGTGTATAAGAAGCGGCGCGAGTTGCTCGCCAAGATCAAGCAACTCGAAACAATCTCCCCGGTCACGTCGCCGTCTCGCACGGAACCGCCGGTGTCGGACATCAACACGTCGCACCTCGCCAAGGTGCCGTCGGCCAAGAGATATGAGGAGAGACGGCGGCTCGAGGAGGACGAGAAGGTGCCGGACGTGGAGAGGATCGTGGCGGCGATCGACTCGGGCGAGCCGCTGGACGAGGAGCAGGTGCATGTGTTTGAGCGGGTGCTGAAGTGGGAAGTGGACGCCCTGTCGGACGAACTCGGCGGCAAGTCGACGCAGCCGTGGCGCGAGTATCCCAACAACCTGACGCTCCGCAACCACTACGAGTACATTGTCCTGCCGACGGTGGTCTACGAACTGGAGTACCCGCGCTCCGAGTCCATCAACTGGTACTACGCGGCGGAGAAGGCGACCGCCTGCTTCGGAGTCATCTTCGTCATGATCATGATCTCGCAAGCTTTCATCTACCCGGTCGTCATGGACACGGTGCGCATGAAGGAGGAAGGCGTCCCGCTGGCCGCGCGGTTCCGGCAGTTCCCCTGGATGCTGCTGGACCTCATCTTCCCCTTCATGATGGAGTACCTGCTGACATGGTATCTCATCTGGGAGACCATCCTCAACTTCGTGGCCGAGCTGACGTGCTTTGCCGACCGCGGGTTCTACGACGCGTGGTGGAACTGCGTGTCGTGGGACCAGTTTGCGCGAGACTGGAACCGCCCGGTGCACAACTTCCTGCTGAGACACGTCTACCACAGCTCCATCTCGGCCATGAAGGTCGACAAGCACACGGCAACGCTGATTACCTTCTTCCTGTCGGCTTGCGTGCACGAGCTGGTCATGTGGTGTATCTTCAAGAAGCTCAGGGGGTATCTGTTGATTTTGCAGATGTGTCAACTGCCCGTAAGTCTCTGCCTGGATTCCCACCTGTCACGCCCGTCAAGCCGATTTCATGATGCTGATTTGGAATGTCTGTAGTTGGTGAGACTGAGCCGGACAAAATGGCTCCGCAACCGGGCGACATTGGGCAACATGGTCTTCTGGCTGGGTATTTTCACGGGACCCAGCATCTTGTGCAGCTTGTACCTGATCCTGTGAGGGCGGTTTTTGGATTCGGCATGGTCATGACGGAATGAGATTATGAGATTGAGAAGCTCCAACACCAAGCAGGAGTAAAAACGTAGAATCATGGAATAAAAAAAAATCCGAGTCTCCAATGTGCAGACTGCGTGCGTCCTGCTTGCTTGCGTCGAAGGTTCTGGCTGGCCTCGCTGTGCAGCTGCGCAAACAGTGCATGCGGGTGCATCGAGGCTGCGGTCGAATGCTGATGATGAACAAAGCGCCTCGGGAAGCTCCACTGTTTGCCTGGGGGCTCTTGGCTGACACCCGTCTGACGGTCTGAGCGAATCAATGCGCCCTGATGAAGTGGGTCTGGCAGCCTAGACTTCTTTCGGAGCCTGCCTTTCCACTTTCCCCGAACATTCCACTGTCTCGCACTTTGTCAACCGGGCCTCGCGCGAATCGACCATCAACCATCAATCGCAATCGAGTGGTGGCTTTTCCTGGTTGTCTTTGCCCGCCAAGCATCGCCGATATAAACGCCGGCTGCAAGCACTCATTGTGGTTCCCGGAAATCCCCACCCCGGTTGCAGCATCGCGCTCACTTTAGTATCGACCCTGCCATCAACACCATGTCTCGCAACGGGACTACCCTCTACGTGAGCGGCTTCAGCCACGGCACTCGCGCGCGCGACCTCGCGTACGAATTCGAGCGGTACGTTTAACACGACGGCGATGGCTCGATCGTCAACTTCGAGCTCGGTCTTCGATTGCCTTCCTCCTGCCGTCCTCCCTCTCCTCCGTCTTCCCTCCCTCCTCGTCGTCGCGCCCCTTCGCCCTCTCCATTTATCCTCGCCGCCGTCGCTCCCTCTCTTCCGCGCCGTGCGAATCGCTCGAGATTCCAGCTCCCGTGCCCTCGCCCTCGACCCCCTCCCTCTCGATCGAGCGGCCGGCGGAGATTACATTTCCCTTGTTGCGTCGGGCGAGTCGCCTGCTGGAAGCGGCAGATATTTTGGAGCTTGACCGCGCGCGGCTGGCAATTAGACTTCCTCCTTGACAAAGCACCACACGGTTCAAGACGCTGACGAGGTGGGCTCATTTAGCTACGGCCGGTTGGTTCGCTGTGATATCCCGGCTCCCCGGTCCGCCAGCAGCAGGCTGTAAGTCATCATCCCTTGTTTGGACCTCAAGCCCAGCATCTGACCAGTCTCTCCAAGGTTTGCTTTCGTGGAGTACGAAGATCGCCGCGATGCGGATGACGCGTACCATGATATGCATAACAAGCGTATTGGTCGCGACGACATCCTGAAGATTGAGGTGAGTTCTTCGAATATTTGATCAAAGCCAGCTCTTGCTGATAGTGTCCTAGTGGGCTCGCACCCCGCCCTCTGCTTCGTGGCGGTTTGACCGCAGCGAGCGGGAGCGTGGACCGCGCCGCTCTTCTCCCCGTCGTCGGTCGCCGAGCCCGCGCCGTCGCGACTACTCTCCGAGAAAGGATGATCGTCGCGACCGCGACCGGGACCGTGACTATGACCGGGATCGCCGCGACACCCGTGACCGCTCGCGCAGCCCTGACCGGTATGTTCCCCCGTGGCTGCTGTAGCCACCTCTGCCGCGATGCTGATGTTGGCCCATAGCGATCGCGATCGTGACACCAAGGATGACCGTGAGCGTGACCGTGACGACCGCGACCGTCGCGAGAACGGCGCCAATGGAGACGACAGGAAGCGTATGTTTTCTCTAGTTATTCGCAACAAAAGCAAGGCAGGCGATTCTGACAGACCCGGTACAGCCATCGACAGCCCTGAACGGCCGGCCCACGACGACCTCGACGTCGCCGAATGAACGCACTCTGCTCGGGAAAGCCCTTGTTAACCGCGATTTCTTCTGGGTTCTGGCTGTAAGACTGTTAATGCACTTGGCGTTTCCTTTCCCTCCCCTGGTGGACTACTGATGTTGGGCGCCTTGGGGCGTTCAACCTGATCAAGCTCGCCATCATCTTTTGCAGTTTCGAGTCGACTCGAGCGCCGTTTGCCGGTTGGACCTTTCGGACACTACTTCCCCTACCGAGATCACAGCAGGGATACTGGCATCGAACACGGAAACGGCGGACGTAGACTTACGCATGCGATTGTTCTTTTTCCCTACGTTTAGGCGGAGTACGGGAAACTAAAATAGACAAACTGTTACTAGGTAGCAATTGCAGGTTGGTTTCTCAAAGCCAGTCTTGTGACTATGCGAGCGACGCGAGATCCCAGCATTTTTGAGCCTCGTGAGCTACAGATTCCAACTTTGTCCTGAGGCCAAGAGCTTGGCATGCTGTGCATGACAAACTGAGTCTCGGTGAGTCCAGTATCCCAAAGGGACCGAGGAAGCGGGTATGGCGGTTTAATATCATGATCTTTTGGGAGTGATGGGGCCGATCTCGGGATTTCAAGGGATGTCGCGATATCTTGAGATAAGGAAGCGAAATACCGATACTCTGTTCAGGAAACCCTGCTCGGGCAAGAGAGATGATAGACGAGTTGGTCCGTCGTGAGGGTTCTAATGGGAGGGAACTCAGGCTTGTTGCGCGGAAGCAACTCCATCGGCTATCAGCGGCAATATGCAACCAGGTCCAACCGTGGCATTTGGGCCTTGATAAGTGAGGTGTGCAGTGGATGGTTCAAGTGACGTCTTGGAAGCATTGAGGTGCCCTCGAGGTGTGTTACCGATAAGGTGATCTCTGCGTCCCCAGGTACCGCGATGCTGTCTACAGAAGGAGGTTGCAGTCTTACAAGGCACAGCGCCAGTTGCGGCTAACCTTAGCCCGTCGAGTCCAGTCGAGTCCAGTCGAGTCCAGTCGAGTCCAGTCGAGTCCAGTCGAGTCCAGTCGAGTCCAGTCGAGTCCAGTCGAGTCCAGTTGGAAGTCACCGGGACGGTACCTGACGCACAGCCCTATTACAGGGCTCCAAAAGCTGGGCTTGACAAACGGATGGCAGCCATCTTTGTTGAATGGGTGAAAGACTTCTCGATCACGCCAATTGTCCTCTTCACCGCCCTGTAAGGCACGTCGACCGTTGGTCCAGCAGTGCTTTGTTTCAGTGGGACAAGTCGCTGTGCGAGGCGAGGCATTTAACTGGAGACCGCCCTGAGCCGCAGCGCTGTGGCTTGGCGGCTTTGCCTTCCAGGCTGCCCTGCAGTGTGCTTGGTCGAATTTTCCGTCATCCGGAGTCAGTGCCGGTTCGGCCAATCTCACACGGGCACTGACGGGAGCCACACGGTCCTCTTTCCAAGCTCCATCTCGACCCTCCCGAACAAATCTCCAAAACGAAATTGCCGTCCACGCGCGCTCTCCTCGCCCCGTCGTCGCCGTACAGTCCCTGCCGAAGCATAAGTTGCACGTCGACACCAGCGCTCGACGCCTCCCACACACCACGACGAGCATCCCCCTATGCGCCGAGAGCACCCGATCCTGGCTCATTTTCCCGACATGTCGGTCTCGAAACCATAACCTGAGCTCTGAACTTTGCGCCAAAACCTTTCCAATCGACCCAACGGCGACCCTACAATATCTTTGCGAGTGGCTTTACACCGCCCTTGGCGACGACGAAGCGGCTCCTCGAGTTCATCCTCAGGACGTGACCGACGCCCTGCGTTCTCGGGTACCGGTACAGACTTTGGACTTTGCCGACGCCTGTCCAAGCTCCACTTGCTTCTCTCCCAGCGACCGCGCGCCGTGCAAGATTAGCGCCAACCGGCGCGTGATACCGGAGCCTCATCTGGGCCGTCTGCTTCTCAGTCCCTCAGAATGTCGGCAGTACGTATCATCCCTTGGCTCGGTGGCCGGAACGGGGCCCCACCCCACGGCTATGCTTCCCGGAGGGGATCTACCCCAGGGTAGCCGAGGCACCTCAATGCCACAGACTAACACCATCTCCTACCTCCAGGCCCAATCCAAAGACGGGTCCGATCCCGGGCTCCCGCCGCCGCCCCCGCCCTCGGAGAAGATCACAATCGGCGACCAATTCCTGCACACCATCTCGGAGCCCGTAATCGCGGCCTTTTGCGCGGGCGGCGTGGCCGGCGCCGTCTCGCGCACCGTGGTGTCGCCGCTCGAGCGGCTCAAGATCCTGTTCCAGGTCCAGAGCGCCGGGCGCGATGCCTACAAGCTCAGCGTGGGCAAGGCGCTGGCCCAGATGTGGCGGGAGGAGGGCTGGCGCGGGTTCATGCGGGGCAACGGCACCAACTGCATCCGGATCGTGCCCTACTCGGCCGTGCAGTTCGGCAGCTACAACTTTTACAAGCGGCACTTCTTCGAGCGGCACCCGGGGGACAGCCTGACGCCGCTGTCGCGCCTGACATGCGGCGGGATCGCGGGCATCACGTCCGTCACCTTCACGTACCCGCTTGATATCGTGCGCACGCGCCTCTCCATCCAGTCCGCGTCGTTTGCGGAGCTCGGCGAGAGGCCCAAGAAGCTGCCCGGCATGTGGCAGACCCTGATCGCGATGTACAAGTCGGAGGGAGGCATCAGGGCGCTGTACCGGGGCATCGTCCCGACAGTGGCTGGTGTGGCGCCATACGTATGTGGTTTGGGTTGAAAAGGGTTGGGATTCGTCAAGAGACGCGTGGCTAACGTGTGGTGCGCAGGTCGGCCTGAACTTTATGACATACGAGTTCGTCAGGCAATACCTGACATTAGAAGGCGAGCAGAACCCCAGCGCCAGCAGGAAACTCGTCGCCGGTGCCGTCTCCGGCGCCGTCGCCCAGACGTGCACATACCCATTGTGAGTTTGACCACGGGACGGACGCGGTACCCGATTGAGGAATGTGGCTGACAAGTGCATAGCGACGTTCTGCGGCGGCGGTTCCAAATCAACACCATGTCCGGCATGGGCTATCAGTACAAATCCCTAGCGGACGCAATCCGCGTTATCATTGCCCAAGAAGGCGTCAAGGGCCTCTACAAGGGCATCATCCCCAACCTCCTCAAGGTGGCGCCGAGCATGGCGTCGAGCTGGCTCAGCTTCGAGCTCTGCCGCGACTTCCTCGTCAGCCTGAAGCCGGAAGAGGAGACACTCCTACAATGAACTTGGCTGAGACGTGAGCTCCCCCTCTTCCACATCCCCCTTTCTCACTTACTAACCACTGTGTACAGGGACTGACGAGAAGAAGTTGATCGATCAAGGCAGCTTTTTTTCCGTTCCTCTAGATACGCCACTAATAACCCTAGTTGTACATACAAAGTCAAGGCCGCTTTCATCTGCTCCGACCCCACGGCTGCATAGCCTTGTGGACAACTGAAAAAATGACGGGGTTGTCGAGCACCCATCCGACGCGGGCAACTCACCCTTCTACATGAAAGGCGGCAGCGAAAAGGGATAGCCGGCGTTCTTGCCGCGGAAGATGCTGAGGAGGAGGCTGTACACGACGAAGAGGATGCTGCCCCAGGCGATGATGGCGATGCCCTGCATCTTGGGATCGGTAATCCGGGGAACCTTGATGGCCAGAGAGATGCCGGAAAGAGCGAGGATACCATCTGCGAATTTTTGGGGTTAGAGAAAGAAAGGGGATATACAGAAAGGGGGCGCTGGAGCGAGGGCCAAAAACGGGTGGTTTGGGGGGGAGAGACTAAAAGGAATAGACGTGTGGGAATGTAACTTACACATGGCAGCCACGATCTGCGTCTCTAGACCGTACTGGTTCTGAAAGCCGCTCGCGAAATAGCTAATGCCGCCGTGCCCGTCGCCGGCGACGTACGGGACATTGCGGATCTGGTTGAACATGTGGCCGCTGGTGAAGAGCAGGATGGAGATGAGCGTGATGGCGGCCCACACGGTGCGGTTCTGGATCACGGGCAGCACGTAGGGCCAGGCGGCGTACGACGCGGTCAGCCCGCCGGACAGGATCACGAAGGTCGAGATCCACCGCATCCAGTTGATCGGCCGCTTGACGGGCGGATGCGGGCGGTCGGGGAGGTGACGGGCGATCCAGGCGTGGACTTGCTCGGCCGCTTGAGCTCTGGTAAACCCGGTAGTGTCAGCGTCTGTTCTGTTCCAGAGGGCAAGAGTCCTGCCTACCCGCTCGTAAAGTCATATCGGATGGGCTCAGGCGAGGCCGCAGCGTGAGGGCCGACCGTAGGCGGGAAGAGGAACAGCACCGGCGCCGTTTGCAAGCCCAGCTACCCCTTTAATGTCAGCCATGCCTTCCCCTCCAACACCAGTCTCACGACGCGGGAAACCCATACGCTCATGAAGATATCCCTCCCATCCGCAAAGTCCAGCGTGCCATACACCAGCCGCGACTCCCCCTTCTTGTCCCCGGCCGTCCAGCTGCGCGACAGCAGGTCCCACTCCGGCTGGAAGTCCCGGCACAGCTGGCACCCGAACCGGGCGTCCATGGCCGTCAGCAGCACCGCAACCGTGTAGTCGCGCGGGGTGCCCGTCAGCTCGCGGTACGAGGTGTCGCCGAGCTTGACGGGGGCCGAGGAGAGGGCCTTGGCATGGTAGGTCTGGAAGCGCTCCTCGGGGGTCTTCTTTGCTGCGCTGGCGGACCCGAGGAGGGTGAGGAGAAGGGTCGGGAGGAAGCGCATCTTGGCTGCTGGCTAAGTGCCCTGGGTACCAATTGGCGGGTGGTTTTGGGTTGTGAAGCTGGAAAGGAGTGTGTCGGTCGCCGGGGGGAGGGCCAATTGCTCCTTGACGGGCGCCGAAAGTTGTTGTCGTCGTCGGAGCTGGTGGTTGGCGGCTTGGCGGGCAATGGGATGGAGCTTCTGGAAGTGTGTCCTCAACCAACGTCAGCGAGACTGCCGGACTGCCGCTGCCAGTGAGAGAGCTCGAGCACCACAGAGCTGCAGCTGGCTGGAACCCTGCGGCTTGGCGCTGCCGGACCGACAAGGACGAAACGATGGGACGGCGGGGGCCATACGGCGCTAGGACGCTTTTGGAACACTGTTTACTTCAAAGATGGGGCAACCCGAACGATGATGCATTCCTCCATCACTCCATCACCCAACGGCATCCCTCGTATCGCGCTTCCTTCCCGGTTTATTCTATGTTATATCGCCAGTATTAAGGCTTGTATTTGGCCATCGCATTGCATCCACAGTTCACCTCTCTTTCCCCACCGCAGCCTGCATCCTTATGCCGCCGAAAAACGCGTCGCGATGCGTAAACATGGACTCTGAAAAGGTGCGCACCATCTCTTAAATCACACACGGACGGTGTCCTGACGCTCTATTGATGTCAGAGAACCGAAACCTTGCATGCGCTCGACATGAAGTACCGACATGCCGTCCACGAGTGCGACCTCCTGGTCAAGGAAGAGGAAACCCGTCGGTTGAAGCTCCGCAGCATGGTGCTTGGGGATGAGACCTCGGCGCTAAAGGACCAGCTTGTGCTGAAGGAGACACGCATCAAAGAGCTCGTTGAGCAAGTCGATGATATCCGCAGCCAGCTGGACGGCGCACAGGAAAAGTCCCGCAGGCAGGATAACCTCATGCAGTCGCAGGCTCGCGAGATCAGCAACCTGAAGGTAAATCAGCCGCATACCACGGCACTTGCGCAGAAACCTAACGTACTTGGTCGCAGGAGGAATTGACAGCATTCAACGCCGTATCGCATGATTCAGCCAAGGTCTTGTCCGAGAAGCTCGCCCTTTCCCGCGAAGTTGCCGTCCTCAAACCCGAACTGGAACACCTCCGATCGCAGCTGGCCCACCAAAAGGATGTTCTCGCTGAGAAATTGGCGCTCGAACGCCAGCTTAACACGCTGGAGGTTGAACTGGCGAATGAGAAGCGGGCCGCGCAGAAAAACCTGAACAAGAGCAGCGAAGCAGATGGAGAACTACAAGCGCTGCGGGAACAACTAGCGACCACGGAAAAGAGCCTCGCTGCGGAAAAGCGCAGGGTGGCGCAGCTCACGAAGGGTCAAGCCAGCACATCAAAGGTGCAGGAAGAACTGGAACAGCTCAGGCAGAGTCTTGAGGAAGCGGAACAGGCCCTGGCTGATGAGAAGCGCGCGGCAAAACGGCAGGCGAAACTCTCAGCTGCGGATGAAGAGCTCGAGCAGCTCCGGGAGGAGCTTGCTGAGGTTCGCGATGCCCTGGAAAAGCAAAAGAAGACACAAGACAAGCTGCGAAAGGAGAACGAGCAAGCCCAAGTTGACGCAGAGGAGCGGCAGCAAGCGGCAGGCGACAAGGTTGAAAGGTTGCGGAGCAAACTCCGTGATACCCAGGAGGAGCTTAAGAAGTGCAAAGCTGAGCTGGAGAAGGCGCAGGAACGGACGGTGAAGATTTCCAGTGGAGTCTTGACCACCACAGTCCCAGTCAAGGGAATTGGCGCGAAGGCCAACGCCAAAAAGAAGAGGCCCGCCGACGAGATGAGCGTGGATGACAAGGTTCTCCTTACCCCTGGGAACGCAGATGACCGGCCGAAGCGCCCTCTTAAGAAGAGGGGTTTCGACCTGTCCATGGTCGGCGGCAAGTCCGAGTTCTCCATCACCCCGTTCCTCAACAAGACGGTCAACCTCGACGCGTCTCCGAAGCCGTCCGCCGAGGACACCACACCGAGCGCACCCGTCCAGTTCCGCGGTGTGGAGGAGCCCACCACGACCACCGGCACCGAACCAACCCCCGAGGAGCCAGCAGCACTCCAATCATCAGCCATGAAGCCCCCCGCCACCAAGCTCGTCGAGAAACGTCCCCGCGGGAGGCCCCGCAAGGAGCCCCTCTCCGACTCGTCCCCGTCCAAGAAGAACCTGACCGCGCGCAACCGCAAAGCCCCGCGAGTCGAACCCACCCTGGAAAAGGTGGCCGAGGAGCAAGAGGAAGGCGACAGCGCGACCCAAGACCAGGAGAACCGCTCCATGAACAGCACCGGCTCTGCGTCAACAACCACCAAGAGCGCCGCCACTGCTACCACCACAACAACAACCACGAGCACTCTGACCGGCTTGAGCATCCCAGAAAAGGCCGAGCCCAAGAAGAAGAAGCGAAAGCTGCTTGGGGCCAATGCCTCGACGCTGTTTGACGGCGGGGAGGATGAGGGCGAGAGGGTGAAACCTGCTGCTGCCTCTGTGTCTGCTGTTGGTGCTGCGGCGGCGGCGGCGGTGAAGAGGCCGGCGGTGAAAGTCGGGGGTTTGAAGGCCACGGGGAAGGGGCCGGTGGCGGCGCGTATTGGGGGAGTCAAGAACGCGTTTGCGGGGGCGTCGTTTTCGCCGTTGAAGAGGGATAGGAGGGGGGTGGCGGCTAGTTTTTTGGCGTAGCCTGTCTCGTGTAGCGAGAGAAAGGAGGGTGCTTGTTGGGTTGGGAGTCTGGAATTTCTCTTGGGTTTTGTTTGGGATGGGGATGGGGCATATTCTGGCGTTTTTGGGGTGGTTTTTGTTGCATTTGATGTTGGGTCTGGTAAGGAGTTTGGGTCTGGTATTAGTGTATTAGCTCTTGTCGTTTTGTGGCATGATAAATGGAAATTTTCGTTTCCTGTCTCTTGTCTGCTTGATGCTGAGCGCGAAGTTGGACCAGCTGTGTTGTGTTCTTTCAGTGTACCTCGATGCTGGTTAAAAGCATATGAAAGATGCATCAATTGAGTATTTGCATTTACAGATAACCAAAGAGCATCAAATCTCAGAACTTGCACTTAACTGATTTATCTTCAGCTGTATTCACAACTCGAACAATCACATCTTCATTTCTCGTCCTTTGCGACAGGATTTTCAATCCAAAATTCTTTTCTCACATTGTATGGAGTAGACAAACCCTACCGCACTTATGCCAGCACAATGGACGCGGACGCCGTTCCGCCTGGCTGCCCCAGTCCACAAGCTCTCAGTCTCACCTCTCAACCCGACCCATAGCCAACTCGCCTCCTGGTCCCTCCTTCTCAGACACACCTCCAGCACAACACCAAGGACACCAGCGCTCATACTATCAACCCCCATCCGGCGCTCCTCCTCCTCAGCCTCCTCCCGCTGGAAACTCCGCCAGGGCTCCGACCCCTTCGCCCGCTCCGCCCGCGTGCAGGGCCTCAAGTCGCGCGCGGCCTTCAAGCTCCTCGAGCTCGACTCCAAGTACCATCTCTTCCGCCGCGGCAAGGGCCAGGTGGTCGTTGACCTGGGCTACGCGCCGGGGAGCTGGTCACAGGTCGCCGTGGACCGGACGTCGCCCAACGGCACCGTCGTCGGCATCGACCTCATCCCTGCCCAGCCGCCCAAGGGGGTGAGCACGATACAGGGCAACTTCTTGAGTCCCGAGGTGCAGGGCATGGTGAAGCAGGTTTTGGTGGAGGGGGAGAAGAGGAGGATTGCTGCGAGGGCTGCGAGGAAGGGGAGGAAGGAGGAAGCAGCGGTGGAGGAAGGGGGAGAGG
>Ga0247823_10004102_pt1 | contig 11701 bp, 12 predicted proteins | sample 13C_PalmiticAcid_2_FD_192426 | JGI IMG/M metagenome (GOLD analysis project Ga0247823, IMG submission 192426) | Soil microbial communities from agricultural site in Penn Yan, New York, United States - 13C_PalmiticAcid_Day30 | ecosystem: Environmental > Terrestrial > Soil > Agricultural land...
GGTCAGGGAGGTACGGGGTTAGGAATTGGGAGGGGGTTGGGACGTACGGGTTTGAAGGCCGTGACCTTGCCCTTGCCGGGGGAGATGTAGTAGACGGTGACGCCGCCGCTCGTCTGCGTCGTGAACCTGTCGTTGAACAGGAAGCGGTTGGGCACCTGCGGCACGCGCTTGTAGCTGCCGTTCTTGGCTTGGAAATACAGGTTCGCCGTCCAGTAGTTGCTGAAGTCGTCGGCGGGACCGCAGGTCGTGCACGTGGCCAGCTGCGCGATGTCCGTCACTGGCATCGTGACGTTGAAGGCGTTGCCGCCGACGATCTGGTGCATGTGCGCCGTCGGCGCCTTGCCCGGCTCCACGAGGGGGTCGAGGCGCTCGATGGTGATCTGTGAGCAGCCGAATCGGAGGTGGTTGAGCCCGTTGAGGAACCCCTGGGCGTCGGCGAGCGCCGCGAAGACGAGTGCGGACCACAACATGGCGGGTGGTGATTGTTGCCGTAGGTAGACCTTCACGGAAAATCTCAGAGCGAGGTGTGAATGGAAATGGGCAGGGTGTTCAGAGCAGAATCCAGGAGGTCTATAAGTAGACCTTGTCGCTCCTGAGAATGAATCAACAGCACTTTCCCTCATGTCAACTGCCACGCCACACCACACCATCTGCAAATATACAGCCATGTGTTGGGTGCGTAGAATTGTGCCTCGCTTGCAGGCTGAGATAGTCATGATGTCCCAAATAGCACCCATCAAGGCATGGCCGGGTGCTCAGGCAAGAGGCCAAGTCCTCGGCAAGTGCCCGATTGGGTGGGTATTGGCCGGCAGATGGGGAGAGATGGTATCCAATATCGTGGGTCACCCAATCGGTACAACTCCATCCTAAGGGGGGCCAAACAATCTTGTCCCGTGCAACGTGCTGGACAGTCGTGGCACCCGATCGTGGGTCGTCCAATCGGCACAACTCCATCCCAGCGAGAGTCTCACGGAGTTGCGGAAGACTTGGCGTGTCAAATGTCTGTAAAGGCAGGGGCAGTCGTCGCCGGAAGAATTGCTTCAGTCTTCTCCCCTGAACAACTTAGGTATCCTCTCTGTAATGCGGCCAAAACACGTCGAGAATCAACATCGGCAAACAAAAGGTTAGGATCACAGTCCCTTGTAGGCACATGCAAGCGCCTGAACTTCACATTGAAAAAAAAAAAAAAAAAAGACAGAGAACGGAGAAGAAATAGGTACAAATATTTGACAAAAGGCAACTCGCACCAGCCCTATTCACTCCCCTCAACCCTGTTTGCTCAAATTGAGTCCGCATCTGCTGCAAAACCGGTCCATCAGCTCGCAGCCGTTGCCGCAGCTCGGGCAGTACCGGCAGTTCTGCGCCTCAGGAGCCATCACGGGTACCGGTTGCAGAACAGGGCCACCCATAGTCTGTGGCGCGTAGGGGGGCGGTGGCGGGGGCGGCATCCCCGGAACAAGCGCAATTGGCGCTGCAGCTTGAACTGGAGGAGCGGCGGCGGCGGCCTGGGCCCTTATGGCTTCGTCGACAGCCCGCTGGATCCGGGCCTCCTCCTCCTCCTTCTGGCGCTGCTTGTCCTCGGCCGCCCGCTGGATCCGGGCTTCTTCTTCTTCCTTCTGGCGACTTCGGTACTCGACCTCCTGCTGGATCTGATAGTCGCGCTGTGTCTGTGCTGCCACCTGCCGCTGCACCTCGTGCCGGGCCGAGGCGCGAGACGCCCCGATCACGAGGGCGGTGCCGAGGATTGGACGTCGTCGTCGGCCAAACATGGTGGAAGATAGGTATGTTTGAGTTGTGAGGATGGGCTGCAATGCTTTCAGGGGCAACAGCGGAGGTTTTAATGCTGGGGTTGTGTTCACTGCACATCACTGACAGGGCATCCCCCATGATATCCTTTGTGCCATCGCTTAAACACAAAGACTCTACGTAATCGCGACGCAATTCTCGTATCCCGCTGCCTCGGCCTAATTAAAGGCTCCATTCGAGCTGAGGCAGGAGGCGTGCCATAGGCAGGCAGATCAGAAGGATCGGATTTAGCGTCAATCCCCTGATCATTCTCACTGGTTCGTCTCGAGACGAGAAAGTTGGGACGGTCGAGCTGCTTGTTGGCTCTCCGCAGGTACTTCGCCAACCCGACCTGCCTGAGAACGAGGTGCAAACATGAACTGAGAGTCGCTTTGCATTGACAGGCCAGTTCATCCTGGGCACACACTAAGGTAGTAAGACACAATCTGCGTCAAGAAGGACTTGTTGTAAGACTGTTCTCACCATCATCCACTCAGTGGAATTCTTTTCAGTCTTGAACGAGCTTGGAGGCAGTCAGCGACATGCGCAACAGCAGGATATCGCGCGTGCTCATATTGGCAACGAGTGCCATTTTATTGTGATTTTTCTAAGCAATTGTCTCGCAAGCATTGGACCAGCCAACTGCACACGGCAGACGAGCACATCTACTTACCGTATCTATCTATCCAAGACCGTAAAGCCAACGCTGTTTCCACCACGCCAGCATGATTCAGATCCCACATGCCAGTTTCCCGTTGAGACATAAACGCTTCAACTCCAGAGTCGAAAAGGCAGGTGCAGTACATCGACAGGCATCCAGCTACCTCACCTCTCTACGGGTGTTGCCCGTTGTCCGAGAAGCGGAAGAACCGCCGGTCCCGACTCGCTGCGTCGCAATTGCCGGAGTCGAGCGCTGCGTCGAGGCGCGAGGGTCAACAGGGGGCGTCGAGACGTTTAGGCGCTGCATTCCTGAGGTCAGAGAGTCCCCGGTGCGGCCGGCCGTGGATCTGGCCTGAAGTTGTCCACTGGATCTCGTTCTCGCTGCGGTACCACCGCTGGGCGGCGCGCCGGAAGTGCTCGTTCCTCGCGCGACACCGCCATCATGGTGCCCTCCCGCTGCTTGGCCGCTGCCACCTGCGCGAGTTCTGCCTCCACCCTGTCCCTGAGCGCTGTGGTTTGTCGAGCTTTGGGAGCTGCTTTGGCTGCCACCGCTCTGCGAATTCCTGTTGTTGCCGCTTCCACCGCCGCCACTCACCCGTCCTTGGGGACTTTGGTCTTCGGGGCTGGGGCTTGGGTCAAGGCGCAAAGCCAAGCAAACAGCCACTGCGTGCTTCGGTTCCCGCGCCAAGATTTTCCGCAGAAAATCCCTCCTTTTGGTCAAGCAGATTTCTTCAGCTACTTGTCGTACCGCAGCCCGATATCGCTGGTTCGTACAGGCGAAGCGGAGGTCGACGAAGTCGCCTTCGATTCCCCTGCCGTAAGACTGAAATTTGGCTTTAACAAGCGGGCCAATGGCAAGGAAATTGAGGGAATTTTCACCAGCCGAGACCTCGATATATTCTGTCACTGTGTCTAGGTCGGTCGGCATGCCGTGGGCCTCGTCGCCCTGCCACTGTTTGAGGTCGATTTGCACCTGTTGAGAGTGGCGCACGCGCACGAAGATGCGCGCAACGCCGCCGAGCCAGGACACTTTATTTCGGGGCCTAGTAATCCTGTATTTCGCGTTGGGTTTGCGATATGACCGAGGAGAAAGGTTGGGTCCATGACTTACCGGTCATCCTCATTTAGCACGTTAAGCGTAGCCTCTAGGCTTTGGCCTGCTGTCACGGCCACGTCAACGTCGTGCGTCGTTCGGCCGGAACCGCGCCAGTAGAAGTTCATGCCACCCATCAGTGCATGGGCCAGCTGGTTGTTGTTGTAGAAAATCTCCCCAAGTATCTGCAGAGCGGTCTCTTGTTCTCTGGGCCGTACTGACTCGGCCTCTTGTTCGAGTTCGAGGAGGTCGGCTCGGGAATACCAATAATGGCAAGGCATGATGGAATCTGAAACCGGAAAGTGGTAAACAGAAGGCTGCGAAGGAAGGCAACGAAAAAAAATGCACACACGACACAAAGAACCAGATGAGTGTGATGGGTTTAAATAACGGAACTGCGTCTGGCGAGAGATCGGCAAGATGCTGAGTGGAATAAAACTGAGTCCTTCTTCACGTCTGTATACACACGGGAATCATGTATTGTATAAGTACAGGGCAAGTATTGAGGCCATCAAAGGTTACCCGCAGAATCCCTGGCCGTGTACGGTTGGATTTCAGGTCCTGATGTCCCATCTTGAGGCGTCATGCAGACCATACAGGCCATGATGCCAAACGCAACATCAAAACGCGGCGGAGGTCTGGCCGCCGTACGTTAATTATTGGACGGCGAGGGGCTTCCGAGATGGGCTGAGGCCAGGTCAGGAATGCTGCAGTCGCGGGCCTCGCCGGCTCCGGAAGAGGTTGCCAACAGCCCGGACCTGAGACGGACGAAGACGTCTGGCGGTTGCGTTTGTGAGCCAACTCCAGTTTATATTTAGCCAAGGGCTGGGCCGTCGGCCAGCTAGTGCGCATGCAGGTGGCCGGCAAAGCATGCAGTCTGTTGGGCCTGCTCTTGGAACGTGTTGGAGATTCGACCCAACGGTGGCGGTGGGACTGTTTGGTGGCCGAAGGTGACGACCGGCCCAACACGGCTGAGCCTTCTGCAGGCAGGTGGCCAATCACACAAGCCGAGTTGTGCAAAAGGGAAAAGATGGCAAACATCAAAGCCCCGCAAACTCCCAGTGGAGCCCCGTGGCCCCCGGTCAGTCCAGTTTGCTTGTCAACAACTCGCAGCGTTTCTCTTCCCAAGCACCATGTCAGAAGCGATAGATTACGGAGAGTTACCTGGCCTTCGAGACAACTCGGGTGCCTGCACCAGCCACAGCGGCCATGGCATCGACGAAATCCTCGATGTGATCAATCAGCTCTCGGTCGCGGGGATACCCTCGTGCGTGGTCGGCGTCAAGGCGCTTCGCTACTATGGCGCTGCCAGAATCACAGATGTACACTCGCGGCATCACCACGCAAAAGTCCGTAGTTCCATTCGCTGACTGCCAGGCAGGAATGGGATCTCTGTGTCCCCGACGACAAGCTCGAGGCAGCCTGCCAACTTCTCCTCGCTGCGGAGAAGGACGGCGATAGCAAATATGAAGTGGTCAGACCTCCCTATCCCGTGCCGTGTTCGTTGCGGCATACGTTCCCCTGCATCCGCCTCAAGGGCTACAACTTCTGGTTTATCCTGACGCCGTCCTCGGACTGCTTCGTCGAACCTTCGCGATCTGATCACGTAGAGCGAAGCAAAAACGGCATTCCGTATGCGTCTCTTGTCCAGTTTGCCCGGTCGGTGTTGGTGCAACACCTGTGGGCCGACATCAGCGACTTCATCGACGGCATGGATCTGGACATTGAATGGGGCGAGCGCAACATCGGCTTCGAGACCCTGCAGGAAGAAAGCGACAGGTTCGCCCAACAGCGGGATGAGCGAATGAAGAGCCGTGGCTGTGATGGCGGCTTTTCGCCGCAGTCCACGGAGCGGATCTGGCGGGAACAGGCCAGTAGCGAGGCCAAGGAGCGTCGCATCGAACCCATGAAGAAGGGGCGCTATCTCACGCGCTGGAGAAGAATCAAGTCCCCGGAAGATCCCCGCACCAGGGATCGTCCAGTCTAGGCGCCCCCGAGTCTCCATGGAGACTGGGTTGTCAATGAGGTTGCGCGCTGGCCCCTGATCTTTGTTGATGTTTTCCACCTTCCACCTTCCACTTGATCTCTCCATCACTGGCCACCATTTTGATAAGGTCTGGGTGGTGTGAGCGCGGCCAAGACGAAGGGTGTGGATGGATGAAGCGAGGCCGATGATTCATTCTGATAGCTGCCAAAATCGACATGGTTTCGAACCCTCCTCCTCACCAAGCTGACAAGAACCTACCTATGAAAAGTGAGCCATGATTAGCACGCCATTGCGCACTGATGTTGCTTAGAAACAGAACCTCACTCTTTAATTACACGTCAGCCTGCCCGCTGCTGGGCTTCACCGAATACAAGTAGTCTTTACGGGGTCTCCCACAGTTCCATTGACTCTCCGTGTCATCACCGACCACAAGACCCAGCCCACCCACAACAATTTGAACACAACATCGGCCACAAAATGAAACTCGTCGTCGCCGGACCAACCGGCTTCATCGCCACCGAGATCATTGCTCAGGCGCTGTCCCACCCGGCCATCACATCCGTCGTTGCCCTCGGTCGTCGCGCGCCCCCAGAGCCACAACATCTGGGCCCCGGCGCAGACGCAAGCAAGCTCGAGTCTGTCCTGCTCCAAGACTTTGACAAGGAGTACCCGGAGGATGTGAAACGGGAGTTGGCCGGCGTCGATGCCGTCATCTGGTACTGTTCCCCCCCTCAAGACTTCTTGTTGCTTTTCCTGTGTTTCTCCCTTTGCCCCCGGACCACACTCGGTTTCTTTACTGATGATACCCGCACCAACAGGACCATTGCCGTGTCACCATCCCAGTCAAAAACCACGCCCCGAGAGGAGATTCTCAAAGTCTGCCGCGACTTCCCCATCAAAGCCCTCCACACCATCGCCCAGCTGCCTCGCCAACCCACGCAACCGCCGGCGCGCTTCCTCTACCTCAGCAGCCACATGGCCGAGCACGACCCGAACAAGAAATCTCTGGTGCTGGGCGAGTATGCCCTGCTGCGCGTACGATGCCCTTCTTTGTCCCTTTACACCCAGGCCCCGGTGTAGACTGACAGGCCCTGCCTTCCCCCCTCACAGGGTGAATCCGAGATTGCCATCCTCGAAGCGGCAAAGCAGGCCAACGCGGCTGTTCATGTCGCCGTCGCCAGACCAGGCCTGATCGTCGGGCCGGATCACTTGCTGCTCACGCTGCAGCCCGGCATCTTGGGGCTTGCCGGGGTGCCGTCGATCGCGCTGAGCGAGGTGGCTGCGGCCTTGCTGGAGCAGGTTGTGAATGGGGTTGAGAAGGAGATGCTGGTGAATGAGGATTTGGTTAGGATCGGCCGGGCGGCGTTGGAGGGACGGGAGTAAGGGGGGTAGTTTCGGGGGTCTGCTTGGTGTATTCACATCGCTTTCGTTCAGAGCACTCGGCCCCCTAAAGCTCCTCTGCAGTGGCGGCCGCCGGCGCAGCTGAACCGTCTCGGTACCTATTTTCATCATCGACGGTGAAGCTGTTTCCCCCTTTGCCTACGCCTTTCGGCGCGTCTCTCCCTGTCCAAATCATGGTACTGTCCCCCGGCCGTTACTCCTCTGGGCTGCCATTGGCCATGTGGCCCCGCCGACGACGACGAGTGCGCGTCCGTGCCGGGCAGCCGGAACGTATCCGGAAACTCATTGTATCCCATCGCATGATGAAACATGAAGTCGTTGATTAAGCCGAGGTCATGCAGGTGGGCGACGACTGAAAAGTCGGGCCGCATGTGCTCAGGCGCCAGATGCTCGGTGAGGATGTGGCGTCTGATATGCTGCATGCGGGCTTCGAAGTTGGTGCGGTGGTCAGGGGCGTGTTGGGCCATGAAGCGGGGATAGTCGCAGAACCAGCAGCTGAGCCGATCGGGGAAGACGTTGTGTAAATGGTTCGCGTGGTGTTCGATCCATCCAGCCTCGTCGTCGGCAGAAAAAGTGGCGTGGCAGCTCATGAGCTCGGAAAACTCGCACCACAAGACCGAGCCGGGACGTTGTTGCGCGGCACTGGCGGCGTGGGATTGTTGGAAAGACAGCATCTGTGAGAAGTCCGACGTTGGAAGCCACTGTTCGTCAGCGCCGGATGGCTTGGTGGGTCTCCAGGTCCAGCTGGGTTCAGTCTCGTCCAGTGCACCGGGAAAAGTGTAGGTGCTCCAGGAAAAGTGATGCGGCGAGAACACGCCTGGGCGATTCAACTCATCCTGGGCCGAGAAGGTTTTCAAAGCCTCGGCGAATGTTTTGGCAGCAGGGATGAGGAACACCAGACCAGTCGTTGGGCTCCCAGCAACGACATGGCCAAACAGCTTCCCAGTGGAGGCATGCTTGACCCAACTCCCACAATCTCCCGGGGATAGAGGCCTAGCCAACATGGCGACGTAGACTTCCTGGAAGATCCTTGACCCAGGCAAACGAACGAAGGACGGTGTGCCGGACAGCGTCCCGGCAATGGGGCCGTCTGGCGTGGTAGTCTGGATGATAGCGTCACTTGGCGTGGTCTCGACATGCTCCTGGTACGATTCCAGGGGGATGGCTGCATTCCGGAGCTGGAGGGTCCCGAACCCGACCGCACTCGTCTCGGTGGCGTTGACGTGAATGAATGCAGAGTCCAGGAGAGCCGATCTCATGGCGGCCTGTCCAGCTTGTGCCGAGCATCCACTGCTTGAAGGTGCAATGAGCTCGGGAGACCCAAAGGTCTCCGGCGGGACGGTCACGGTCGGGGCTGGTGCATCCTGGACCGCGGGACTCCCAGCCGGAGACGCCGACCCGTCTTGTATTTCAGTATCGACAAGACTGCCATATGTTGACTCAGAGTCGCTCAGACTTGGAGTCGCACTCCCGTGGCTCGTCGCTCCAACAAGCCAGTCGTCATCGTCCTCATCATCACTCAGGCCGATGACTTCGCATTCGTCTTGCTCTGGTGCGATGGATTGCCATCCCATTCCAACTTCCTGCCGTGTTTCTGCAGGCTGGAGAAAATGGTCGACCGAATGAAGGAAATAGTAATTCTTGTACTTGACAACGCCTCCCGCAGCCGCCAAGTTGGTCTTGATGGTCGATCCATTCCGAATCTTCGCCTTCAATCGCAGTCCACACAATGACCCAGTCCTCATCGTCAGAACTTCGACAGGTTGACCAGAGGCGCTAGAGGACATGGAAGGCGCTGGGGGGGCCCCGTGGCCGGTTGACATGGGCTGGTACCCGAGAGGTTGGATGACCACAGGTTCTGCCCCTGTGGCTCTCTCCATGAGGCCAAATCCGAGGAAGTTCTGGAGGATGCCGCTCTGACCGGGCGTGCCCAGTGTCACTGCATTGTTTTGGGAACCGAGAGGTTGGAGGTTCTCAAATTCGGCCTTTAACGGCATCTCCCCAAGGCCAAACCCCGGGTATTCCTTTAGGATGCCGCTCTCCTTGATCAGGCGAAATGCCTCTTTCCGAACTTGCTTGTCGTCGGATACGAACATCACAATCGGCTTGGTGCGGTCCGGCGATTTGCCCATCATGAAGAGCGAAAGGTCGACAAAGCTAGCCGACTCTTGTAGCTTCTCACTGTTGTCGTTGAGGTAGGTGACAATGGCCTGGCTGAGTTTGTCGACGAAGATCTCTCTTGCGTCGCCGATGGCTTCATAAATCTGGACACGGCCAATCCTCGAACCCAGGCTCAATGCGCCGCGTGATCGCCCGGTTGAGTTGGCGGCGTATGGTCGAGGCTTGGGTTTCCGTTGGATCAGGTTCATGACATTGACAGCTTCCATGACGCCAAGTACCTTTGGGATCTCTTGTCGGCAACCCTGAAGTGGTTATCGTGTTCGCTTGACCCAGAACGGATGGACGGATCTTGCACACTGACTAAATCATGAAGCTGAACAATACAAACCTTGAACGATGAAAATGGAGAGGGGTAAAGAACGAGAAGTGGTGCCCCTCAGGCCGGTCGCCCGGTTCATGCCCGATGCCCGGCACAACGCGGCGGAGCAGCATGGTGGCTGCAGGGTGGGTGACACCGCCACCACACTCAGCGAGATACTAGCAAATCATGTCAAATCATGTCGACCGCTGGGACAGGATTGGTGGTGCCAGCAAGGACCTCTGCGTCTAACCCAATTCAGATGCTACACATATTGAGCAAGGCTTCCCAGGCTGTCTTCAGATCGTCGGGGAGCCTCAAAGCTCAAAAGTTGTGGACGACCTGTCACGACCAGGCCCCGAACGTCAATATCGGGAGCCCCCAACAGCTATTCTTATCCCTTGATGCTTGAACTTCAAGCCCAGACATGGACGCTTCTTTGCAAAAGTACCCCATCTCAGACGGTCTACGAACATGGATCCAACAAGCGCTCTGGAAACAATGTGGGCCAGACCCAGGGGCTGCGAGCCTCAACATGTCCCCTTACTTCGACTACTACACAACACGGTGTCTGCGCTTCTCCCGTGACGGCGGCATTCACGTTTGCACCAAATCTCACCACGCCCTCGTCAATGTTGCCCAGCAGATAGCAATGGATGAGACCAGGGACGGGGTTTGTTCGTCCCTAGGAAGCCAGTCGAACAGTGGCGACCCAACAACCGCTGTCACGACCGCCAACTTGTGTGCGAGCCTGCTTCTGATGGCTGAGATTGGCGTACACAAGTTCGGCTTCTCGGGATCGAACCCCCTAGTGTGGTCCGGTCAGCAAACCCTTCGGCAGGCCGTCGAGAGACATTTCCAACCCGACAAGGCGCTGCAGCCCGACAATCCCCGGCTCGGAGCTCTGTTCACGGCTAGGAACCTGACACATATTGGGGGCATGAAGATCAAGTGGACGAGCAACATTGTCGATCACCTCCTTTTGTCAGATGACGACCAGACCGTGTTCATCTTCCACCACGCCGGCTTCCTGCGCTACCAGCAGTCGTAAGACCCCCCCTCTCATTCACCTTCCAACGAACAACCTTTGACAAAAACCCCCACCCAGTTTCACAACCCCCCTCTTCCCGGACTCCTTCATCGACGAGACCCTCCGCACCCTCTCCCTCCTCTTCCCGCAAAACGACCGGCGCTCCCGCCGCTGGCTGCTCACCCAAATCTCCCAGCACGCCCTCGACCCCAGCCTCGCGCGGTGCGGCAACCTGCGCGCCCAGAGCCGGCGCTTCGAGCACTTCCGGTTCTGGCACGACCGGCTCGTGATCCTGAAGCAGGCGTTCGACGAGTCTGGCCCGCGCGGCCTGCGGCAGTGGTGGAGTGACCGCCGCAACTCGGTGCAGTGGTACACCTTCTGGGTGGCCGTCCTGGTGTTTGCCATGACGCTGTTTTTCGGGCTCGTGCAGAGCATCGAAGGCGCGCTGCAGGTGTATCTAAGTTGGAAGGCGCTGCGGCAGGAGGCGCCGTAATGTTGAGAACGAGCAATGAATAGATTGGGCGCAATACTCATGCTGCGATGGAAGAGATGTAACTTCGAACTCGAACAGCCCCAGGTAACAAAACCTGCCGTCTCTGCATCACCACCTAGATTAACTCATCCATTATTAATTACATCGTGGGTATCACTTTTCTCTCTCACCCCCAACGCAGAAAAAGGAAAGAAAGAAAAGGCAAGGAAAAAAAGAAGCAAAAAAGGGAAGCAGAAGAAAACACAAAAAGCTTACCGGCTAACCTCCCCCTCGGTTCCGGGATCGGGTAGCCGACTACGAAAACCCCCGAAGGGTGTTTTACTTCGCAGTCGAACTGGTGACCACTCTTGAGTGAGAGGTGCAATTCGACCGTTGCTGGCGGCCGGGCCGGACTCTCCCCATTGCGCCAAACTGGCTTTTTCTGGGGAGAGCCGGTGAAATGGGGAATGTTGGAACTTCTACATATACTGTGCTGTGGGTAGGAAGGTACGTGATTGCCGGGGGGCTGGGATTGGTGTTGAGATCAGATGAAATGCCGCTGCCCTGGTAAGAACTTGAACACTTGCCCACTGAGGCCCAGCAAACAAAACAATCAACACCCCCTTTCGCAAGCCGTTTGCGTCGGGCTGTTTACAGGCAGCGCAAGACGTGAGATTTGCCATCTCATCTCTCCCACCCCACGTCAACCCTGAGCTTCCTCGCAACTACTCTACCTCAACCCCTCACTCTCTCACAACCACAACAACCACCTCACCCCCCCAACAACCCCCTTC
>Ga0247823_10004104_pt1 | contig 11701 bp, 12 predicted proteins | sample 13C_PalmiticAcid_2_FD_192426 | JGI IMG/M metagenome (GOLD analysis project Ga0247823, IMG submission 192426) | Soil microbial communities from agricultural site in Penn Yan, New York, United States - 13C_PalmiticAcid_Day30 | ecosystem: Environmental > Terrestrial > Soil > Agricultural land...
ATCGTGAGCTTGCCCGGCACGCCTGCGTTCGTCGCGCGTGCGCAGGTGCCGGGCAAGCTCACGATCGTCGAGGTCCTCGACTTCGAGTGTCCGTTCTGCCGCCGCATCCAGGCGCAGCTCGCCGCCGCCATCGAGCGCGCGGGCGTCGAGGTCGAGGTCGTGCGCAAGATGCTGCCGCTGCCGCGCCATCCGCACGCGATGCCGGCCGCCCTCGCGTACTGTTGCGCCGACGCGCAAGGCAAGGGCGAGGCGATGGCGCACGCGCTGTTCACCGCGGATCCGGACACACTCACGGCAGCACGCTGCGAGGAGCTCGCGGTCGAGGTCGGCTGCGATCGCGAGCGCTACCGGCGAGCCCTGCCGCTCGCCGTCGGCCGCGTCGCGGCGGAGTCGATCGAGGCCCGCGCCGCCGGCGTCACGTCATTGCCGACGGTGTTCATCGGCAGCGAGAAGATCGTCGGCGCCGCGAAGACCACCGACGAGCTGGTCGCCATGATCAGGGCTGAACGCCGATCGCGCCGATGATGTCGGCCGGGGTGTCGCTACCGCTGTCGAACCTCGTCGAGCCCGCGTCGACGATGCTGCCGTCGCTCTGGAACACGAGGCGACGGATGTTGGTGAGCTCGGCGACCAGCACGTTGCCATCGAGCGCCCCACGCGAGATCGGGACCATGTCACCGGGCAGCACCGCCTTGCCATCGACGTAGGCCAGCTCCCCGCGGACGCGCCACGTGCCGCCCGCGCCCCCCTTGTCGAGCACGTGGATGCCCTCGTCGTTCGCGCCGGCCTCGGGTTGCGAGCTCGACACGACGGCTACGTCGCCGAACGGGGAGACCGCGATACCGGTCGGGTCGATGATGTTCGGCAGCACCGCGACCGGCGTGACCGAGCTCGGCGACACGTCGACGATGGCGACCCGGTTGGTGCCCGCGATGTTGCTGTCGCCGATGAATGCCTTGGTGCCGTCGGGCGACAGCGCGAAGCCACTGAACATCGCGGCGTCATCGCCGAACGCATCGGCGCCGCCGGCGAGCGACGGCGTCGCGCCCCAGTCGAGCAGGTGGACGTCGTTACCGCCGGTGCCCGAGGCGAGCACCTCGCGCCCCGCGACCACCGCCTTGTTGCCGACGAAGCCGAACCCACCGAGCACGTTGCCGGCGACGACGAGGCCGTCGTCCGTCAGGGTGCCGTCGCACGCGATGCTGACGGCGTAGATGCCGCCGCCGTTGTTCCGCGTGTTGCGATCGACGATCCACGCGCGCTCGCCGCTCGGATCCATGACCACGCGCTGCGCGTAGAACTCCCCCACGAAGTCCTCGTGGACGACCGTCGGCGTCCCGGAGCCATCGAGGCGGAACACGCCGAGGTGGCCGTTGTCCATCGCGACGATGCCGACCTCGCCGTTGGGGGTGAACGCGATCTGACCGAACGGGGTGCGCGCGCCGAGCACGAACGTGCGCGGCGGCGAGAACCGCGTCAGCGCGCCGGCCGGCGTGAGCTCGAGCACCTCGTACTCCTTCCGCGACGAGCCGCTGTCCGTGTACGGGCGCGCGACCACGACGAAGCGGTTGCGATCCTGCGTCGGCAAGGCACGCGAGCAGCCACCAGTGCCGTCACCGCCACCGCCGTCTCCACCGCCACCGCCGGCGTCGGGATTGCTGTTGCCGCCGTCGTCGCCGCCACACGCGGCCGCGAAGATGAGTCCAAGCGAAATGATCCGGGTGCGCATCGCGGCGTATATTGTAGTAGTCCTCGCCCGTCGGCCAGCCAAACCTGGCTGGCGCGTCGTGCCGCCCCCTCGCCAGGTGGCGCGTTACGCCTTCGCGTTGGCCGATTTCAGCAAGAACGTGCGGATCAGCTCGTCGAGATCACCGTCGAGGACGCCATCGACATCGGAGGTCTTGAGCTCGGTGCGCAGGTCGGTGACCTGCTGGTACGGGAACAGCACGTAGCTGCGGATCTGCGAGCCCCACTCGATCTTGAGCCGCGCCTTCGCGTCCTCGGCGGCCTTCGCTTCACGCTTGGCCATCTCGAAGTCGTAGAGCTTGGCGCGCAGGAGCTTCATCGCCTTGGCCTTGTTCGAGTGCTGGCTGCGCTCGTTCTGGCACTGCACGATGATGCCCGTCGGCATGTGGGTGATGCGCACGGCGGAGTCGGTCTTGTTGACGTGCTGGCCGCCGGCGCCGCCCGCGCGATACGTGTCGATCTTGAGGTCAACCTCGTTGATGTCGACCTCGATGTCGTCGTCGATATCGGGCGTCACGGTGATCGCGGCGAACGAGGTCTGCCGCCGTCCGTTCGAATCGAACGGCGAGACGCGCACGAGCCGGTGCACCCCGTTCTCCGCCTTGAGCAGGCCGTACGCGAAGTCGCCCGCGACGGTCAGCGTCGCGCCCTTGATGCCCGCCTCTTCGGCCGGCGTCTCCTCGAGCACCTCGACCTTCCAACCCTTGCGCTCGGCGTAACGGATCACCATGCGCAGCAGCATCTGCGCCCAGTCCGATGCGTCGACGCCACCGGCGCCCGACGTGACCTGGATGATCGCACCATTGGGATCGAGCTCGCCCGAGAGCATGCGGCGGAACTCGATGTCATCGAGCGCCTTGTGAATGCTCGCGATCTGGGCCTGCACTTCCTTCGCGGAGGCTTCGTCGTCGGCCTCCTCCGCCAGCTCGAGCAGCACCTCGGCGTCGGACAGCGCGCGCAGCTGAGCGTCGTAGGTGCCGACCACCTGTTCGAGCTGCTTCTTGTCGCGGAGCACGGCCTGCGCCTTCTTCTGGTCGTCCCAGAAGCTCGGGCGGGCCGCGATCGAGTCGAGCTCCTCGATCTTCAGGCGCTTCGCGTCGACGTCAAAGTAACCCCCGGAGCTCGGAGACCTTGGTCCCCAGCTCCTTCAGGTCGGCCCGGAGGGCACGCACATCCACTGCTTCGATCGCCATGACGGCCAGGTCTTTACCACATCACCGCGCGACGCGGGACGGGGCGCGAAGCGCCACCAAGTTATCGCTGCCGAGCGCGACCGGGTACTGCCCGGTGAAGCACGCGGAGCAGTAGCCCTGGCCGCTGGAGCCCGAATCTGGAGACGCGACCGCGTTCATCATGCCGTCGTGCGAGAGGTACGCGAGCGTGTCGCTCGTGACGTACCGCCCGATCTCCTCGACGGTGTGCGACGCGGCGACGAGCTCGCTACGCGTCGGAGTGTCGATGCCGTAGAAGCACGGGTGCGTCGTCGGCGGCGCGCTGATCCGCATGTGGACCTCGCGCGCCCCCGCGCCGCGCAGCATCTTGACGATCTTGCGCGAGGTGGTGCCGCGCACGAGCGAGTCATCGACGACCACCACACGCTTGCCGTCGACGACGGACCGCACCGGCGACAGCTTGAGCCGCACGCCGAAGTGACGGATCGAGTCCTGCGGCTCGATGAACGTGCGGCCGACATAGTGAGAGCGAATGAGCCCCATCTCGAACGGGATGCCGCTCTGCCGCGAGTATCCGATCGCCGCGGCGACACCGGAGTCCGGCACCGCGATCACGACGTCGGCGTCGACGGGGTGCTCCTGCGCGAGGGCCATGCCCATCTTCTCGCGGGCGCGATACACGCTCTTGCCGTTCACCAGGCTATCGGGGCGCGCGAAGTACACGTGCTCGAACACGCAGAACGTCGGCGCTTGCGTCCCCTGGTCGAACGCGAGGCGGTGCGACGTCATGCCGTTCTTCTCGATCACGACGACCTCACCGGGCTCGACCTCGCGGATGAACTCCGCCTCGACGAGATCGAACGAGCAGGTCTCGCTCGACAGCACGAACGCGTCCTTGAGCCGGCCGATCACGAGCGGGCGGAAGCCATTTGGATCGCGCACGCCGATCATCTTCTCGTCGTGCGTGAGCAGCACGAGCGAGTACGCGCCGCGCACGCGGCGCAGCGCCGACATCAGGCGGCCGAGCACGTCGGGCTCCTTCGCCTTCGCCATCAGATGCACGATGACCTCGGTGTCACTCGAGGTCTGGAAGATGGAGCCCTGCGCCTCGAGCTCCGCGCGCAGCTCCGGGGCGTTCACGAGGTTGCCGTTGTGCGCGATCGCGACCTGGCCGCCGGCGTAGTCGAACACGAACGGCTGGGCGTTGCGGAGCTCCGAGCTCCCCGCGGTCGAGTACCGCACGTGGCCGATCGCCGCCCGGCCCGGCAGCGTCGCGAGGCTCTCGCGGTTGAACGCATCGGAGACCAGCGCCATGGCGACGTGGCGGCGCAGGCGGCCGTCGAGCGCGGCGACCAGCCCGGCGGATTCCTGGCCGCGATGCTGGAGGGCGTGCATGCCCAGGTACGCGATGTTCGACGCCTCGTCGTGTCCGTGAATGCCGAAGACGCCGCACATGGCGCTCACTTACCACGCGTGGGCGGCCGCGCGAAGGGGTCGGATCTCGCCGGCACCGGCGACGCGAACTTGTGGATCTCTTGGGTTTGGCTTACTTTTTCCAAGAACGTGCCGCGGCTTCTCTGGCGCGATGCCCAGGGCATCGAAGGTTCTCTGGATCTCGCATCTGCAGAGATCAAGGTCGGCCGCGCCATGGACTGCGCGATCCGCACCGACGACGCCATGGTCTCGCGCCACCACGCCCGCATCTACTGGGGCGGTGGCGGCTACGTGCTGGAGGATCTCGGATCGGCGAACGGCGTGTACTTCCAGGAGCAGCGCGTACAGAGCCACCTGCTCAAGCACGGCGATGCGGTGCGCTGCGGAAGTCTCTGGCTCCGGTTCGTCGATCAGGCAGATCAGACACCATCGGGGCCGCCGTCGACGCCGATGATGCAGCACCACGGCATGGGTGCGGTCGCGCAAGGCGCGCAGACCGGACACGTCGCGACGGTCAATCCGAGCGCGCTCCCGCTCACGCCGCTCGGCACTCCGCAGCAGCCACCGCCGCCGGCGCCTTCGCCGAGCCTGGGTTCGGGCGAGGCAGACGCCGAGATCCGCGTGCTGCGCCGGCGCGTCGAGCAGCTGCAGACCGAGCTTCGCGTCTATCGCACGAACAAGTTCAACCAGGACACCGCGCGTCGCATGGAGGACCTCGAGAACGACCTCTCGATGGTCGAGATCGAGCGCGACAACCTGAAGACCCGCCTGGAGCGCGCCGAGCATCAGCTCAGCCTCGAGGCGGGCAGCCTCAAGGTGAAGCGCGCGCTCGAGATCGCCGCGCTCACCGCCGAGACGTCGGCGTCGCTCAATGATCTGCTATCGAGCCTCCGCATCGAGGTGATGGCCGCGGAAGGCGAGTTCGAGCAGTACGCGCACAACCTCCCCCGTGCGAGTTTCGAGCTGATCCGGCAGTCACTGCGCGACGCCGCGGGGCACTGCGATCAAGCGCGCGAGCTGCTCCGCAAGCTGCGCGAAGTCGCCGAGTAGCGGCCGTAGCTAGACCCGATGCGGGTCCGTTAGAGCTTGGTGGGCAGGTAGTCGAGGCTGAACCACAGGACGCCATGCGCGAGCGTCAGGAACGCGCCGAGCCACAGCGTCGCGAGCATGCCCTGCACCTCGAGCCACTTCTTGTGCTGGAAGACGCGGATCGTCGCGAGCAGCAGCAGCAAGTTCACGACGAGCGGCATGATGAAGCCCATCGTGCCGAGCGTCGCGAGATCGAGCACCGGGCGCAGCGCCCAGTAGAGGCCGGTGTTGAGGATCGCGAACACGCCCGCGATCAGCGGGAACGCCCACTTCTTCTCGACGACGATCTTCGGGTTGCGGCGCGTGGCCACCCAGAACACGAGCCCGAACACGACGAAGCGCACGCCGAGCTTGATGAGGAGGCCAGTCACTCCGGTCATACGGCGCAGCATGGCATGGCCTGGTCCTGCGATCACCTACCCCTGCAGTCCCCGCACCTACCTCGATGGATTCCCGAACGTTTACGGAATCTTACCAGCGTACACTTGTCGCTGCGTGATTACACTCACTCGACAACTGTCATCGTTCGATTACAATCCAGAACATGGCTGTTGTCGCGCCGCCTGCCCCCCACACCAGACTGGATCGGAGGACGCACGCGAGGCTGCGGCGAAGGCGCGACGACATGTGGATCGCCGCCACCGCGCTGATCGCCGCGATGCTCGCGCTCCCGCTCGCGCAGAACAGCTGGCATTGCCCGGAGGTCGCGGCGGTGCTCGCGGTGTCCGCGACCGCGATGCTCGCCGGTCAGAGATGGGCGATCGCCCTCGTCGTGCTCGCGGAGCTGTTGCTCGTGCCGACGTTGCTGCCGCGCGCGTTCGTCACCGATGCAGAGCTGTGGGTGCGCGTAACCGGGCTGATCGCACTCGGTGCGATCGTCCCCGGGACGCTCGCGATGAAGCGCGCCGCGGCGGCGCTGGTGCTCCTCACGGGGTGGCGTCGCACGCAGCTGACGTGTCGCCGCTTCCACGCGGGGCTGGTGACCGCGGGGTTCCTCGCTGCGGTCTTGCCGCTGCTGTGACGTGCGCGTCGCTACCTACGGTGCGGCGCACCGAAACGAGACCTGCCGGGGCGTGTAGACGAGTCCGGTGAGCATGCCGATGCCCGGCACCTCGCGCTCGCTGACCTCGGCCAGGACACCGGGTCGGCACAGCTCGCGGAGGACGGCGAGGTCGATCGCCCCGCCCCGCGGGAAGAACCCCGAGTACCAGATGTCGTAGGTGATCGTGCCCTCGGTGATCGGCGCGGCGATCTGCGCCTCCGCGATCCGTCCCTGCTCGGCGGGTGCGGCGGGCACCTGCCGTGCGACCACGTTGCCGCGGAGGCCACACCCCGCCACGCCCAGCGCGAGCGTCAGCACGAGGCGCGCCGTCATGGTGCCCTCCCACACGTGATCGTGGCGTCGCGCGCACCGGAGCGCAGCAGCGCCGCGGTGTACGGCGTGCGCGTCACGATGCGGGAGATGCCCGCGCTGCCGCACGTGCGCGATGCGTTGCCGTCGACGGATTGTTCGACGACACGCCCCTCCTGCGCGCGGGACGAATCGATGTACGTGATCCGTCCGGGCCCATAGCAAGCGGTGATCGCGATCGCGAGCACGCTCGCGACGAAGACGCGTGCGCTCATGGGGTCTCCTTGAGGTCCGTGCTCGGGTCCGCCTGCGGCGGCGCCGGCGGGGTCGGCGGCGATGGCGCCGGCGGGGTCGGCGGCGATGGCTCGGGCGAGGTCGGCGGCGGTGATGCGGGATCTGCGGCCGGCTCCTCGGGTGGTGCGGGCTCGACGATCGGTGCCGGCGGAGGGGGCGGCGGCGCGAGCTCGCCGAGGCCGGCGCGCAGCGCCATCGTCATGTCCTCGATCGCCTGATCGAGCGAGCCGCCTGCACCGCGGCCGTACACGACGTGGCGCTTGGCCACCTGGCCGCCCTGCACGCGAACGACGACCAGCCGGAGCCTCGCGTTCGCGAACGGGCCGACCGAGCTCGACGCCGCGGCTGCACCGGAGGTCGTGCGGGTCGTCACCGTGGTCGGCGTGCGCGAGGTCTCGTAGCTCGATCCTCCCGCCATCGACGAGCTCGACGCCAGCGAGCTCACGTCGAGCTGATCGAGGACCGGGATCACGACGATGCCATCGGGGGCCCCGAGCGCGGCCACCGCGCGCGCCGGATCGTTCGCGGGGAGGGCCGCGGTCAACACGCGAACGTCCCGCCCGGTCTCGCCCGCGACGAGCCCACGCACGACCTCGCTCATCGTGGAGGTGACGGAACCGCGGCGCGCTCCCAGCACCAGCGAGATGTCGTCGCCCGCGTGGAGCTGGGACCCTTCATAGCGGGTCGAGAACATCGTCACCGCCCCCTGTCCCATCGCGACCATGCTGAAGTTGGACTGCAGGTAGCGACCGTGCGAAGCACGCAGCGCGGCGGGTCGCGCGTCGATCACCGGCGCGACGACGACCACGCCCACGTCGGTCAACGATGGCGGCGCCGATGCTCCGGGCGATCGGAGCGTCACCTCGATCGACGACACGTGACCACCGCGCTTCGCGCAGCCGGTCAGCGCGACGCCGAGCACGCCGGCGAGCGCGGCGATCTCGAGACGAGTGATCATGGCGTACCTCCTTGCAGCGCGGCGACGAACGCCGGATCTCCGAGCCACTCGCGCACGTGGGTCCGGAACAGCGCATCGACGAACGGCACGCGCGCGCGTGTCACACGCGTGGCGCGGTACTGGACCGCGCCATCTCCATCCGTCACGACGATCTCGGTCGCGATCCGGCCGGCGCTGAGCGTGTAGCCGAGCGCGTGCCATTCGAACTGGGTGACCACTCCGCGCACGGTCCGCGGCGATCCGGAACCGCTCGTCACCGCACGCGCGAACCACTGCTGGAGCGTCGTTCCCGCGCTCGGGGCGACCGTGATCGTCGCCCACCGGGACACGCCTCCGAGCGACGCGTCCTGGCGGAACACACCGACGGGCAGCGGGTAGTAATCGACGAACGGCTCGAACTGGACCTGCGTGGCGACGCCGACCGCGGCCGGCGCCTCGACCGACGCACGCGGGAACTCCTCGAGGCTGTCCTGGCGGGTATGAAACGGCAATCCGCGCGGGGCCTCGGCGCGCTCGACTCGCCCGAGACAGCCGGTCAGCGCCGCGAGGATCACCACGGTCCACGAGCCCTTGCGCGTCACCACGCGGCCACCTCCACGCCGGCGCCACCACCGACGCCATACGAGCCCGCGCTTCCGACCAGACGCAGTCGCAGCCAGTCGAGGAGGGGCACGCCCACGCGCAGCGTCCCGAAGTCCCCGACGAAGCCGAACCCGGCCGCGATCTCCCAGCCGTTGGACTGGAACGAGATGACGTCGATCTGGACGTTGAACTTGGTCTCCTCCCCGACGAGGGCGCCGAGGCAGGCGTTGATCATGCCCAGCTTGAGCGTCCCGCAGGGCCGCGCCACGACGCCGTCGCTGGTGTACAGCACGTCGACGCTGGCGAGCAGGCCGGGGCTGCCCAGGAACCGACTCGCGGGCGGCTGCGAGCTCGGCAGATCGAGGGGCGGCAGCGGGTCGGCGCCGCCGAACGGCACCACGTGCGGCGGCGCGATCGGCGCGGACGCCGCGACCGGGGCCGCCGCGGGCTGCGCACTCGCCGCCGTCGCCGTCGCTACGCCCAGGGCGACGATCGCGGCGCACGCGCGATGAAACACTCGGTGGCTGGAACAGCTCTCCACGTCAGTCCTCCCGACGGGGGCCTCGTCCGCGCCTCCCTTCTACTCCCCGCGTCGCTCCCACCGTAGAGCGATCGTTCGCGCGGACGCCTCCCTCGATCGTGGGAGCACCGCGCGCGCTGAGCCGACGGCTATCCGATCGCTAAGAGCTGTCCCGCAAGTACGACGCGAGATCGTACGTCGAGGACAGGTTGGCTCGCAGCCGTCTCCGTTCTGGCGTGGTTCGGCTCGCGCCGATCTCATCCAGGGTTGGGGACGGTGCCCATCCAACAGTTCGCCGAGCCACCCTGGCCATCCGCGAAGCGGTGTCGGGTGTGGACGTCGACCACGTGAGGGAGGATCCCTCGCGCGCCGAGAGGTCGGTTGACTCGGACAGGGTGTCTTGCCACCCCAACAAGCAAGAACGAGACAGCGCGGAGCGGATCGCACCCAGCGCATGGGTCGTGGCGGCGTAGTCGACCCGCGCCGACGACGGCTGACCAGGCTCGGCGAACACGACAAACGACGCGAGCACCGCCGCGATCGCATCGCGGTCCCCCAGAAGGCCACACGCGCGACACGCGTGGACGCGTTCAGCGAGTCGCTTGGCGACGCGCAACTGGCGCATCCTCCGAGACCATCGGCGACGTGGATGCCACTTGGCTGACACGCTCAACGCTGTGGCCTTCCTCCACAACCTCCACCTGGAGAACTTACGGGACAGCCTTTAGCCGACCCACGCCCGCGCGTTGTGGAACATCTGCATCCACGGGCTGTGATCGCCTGTCCATGCGCGCGGACGCCAGGACAGCTGCGCGTTGCGGAACACGCGCTCGGGGTGCGGCATCATGATCGTGAATCGGCCGTCCGCGGTGGTCAGCGCGGCGATGCCGCTGGGCGAGCCGTTGGGGTTCGCGGGGTACGTCGTCGCGACGGCACCGCGCCCGTCGACGAAGCGGGCAGCGACGAGGCCGGAGGCGTCGAGGGCCGCCAGCTGTTTCGGGTCGAGCTCCGCCCTGCCCTCGCCGTGCGAATTGGCGACCGGGATGCGCGAGCCGGCCATGCCGCGGAAGAAGATCGAGGGGCTGTCGGCGATGCCTAGCATCACGACGCGCGCCTCGAACTGCTCCGAGCGATTGCGCACGAACCGCGGCCAGTGCGTGGCGCCCAGCAGCTGATCTGCGAGGTCGGCGAGCATCTGGCAGCCGTTGCACACGCCGAGCAGGAACGTATCGCCGCGCCCGACGAACTTTGCGAGCGCATCCTTCGCGCGTGCGTTGTGGCGGAACGTCGACGCCCAGCCGCGTCCCGCACCGAGCACGTCGCCGAACGAGAACCCGCCGCACGCGACCGCACCGCGGAAGTCGCCGAGATCGATGCGCCCCTCGACGAGATCGGTCATGTGCACGTCGATCGCGTCGAACCCGGCGAGCGTGAACGCGGCCGCCATCTCGATCTGACCGTTGACGCCCTGCTCGCGCAGGATCGCCACGCGCGGCCGCGGACCGCTGCGCACGGGCGCGGCGGACGTGGTGAACGTGAGGTGTGCGGTCAGGCCCGGCGCCTCCGGGTCGAGGCGCGTCGCGTGCTCCTCGGCGGCGCACCCCGGGTCGTCCCGCCGCGCGGCCATCGCATGCGTGACGTGCGACCACCGCGCGCGCAGCTGCGTGCGTGGCGCATCGACCACGGTGGTGCCCGCGTGCACGATCCGCACGCGGTCGCCAGGCACTGCACGTCCGAGCGCGTGGACCTTCGCGCCCGCGGCCTCGAGCACCGCGCGCACATCGGCCACGTCCGCGGACGCCACCTCGACGATCGCACCGAGCTCCTCGGCGAATAGCGCCGCGAATGGGTCCGCGTGCACGGCGCTGGTGTCGAGCTCGAGGCCAAGCCCCGAGGCGAACGCCATCTCGAGCGCAGTCACCACGAGGCCACCGTCGGATCGATCGTGATACGCGGCGAGCTTGCCGGCGGCGACCAGCTCCTGGAGCGCCGCGAACAGGCGCGCGAGCCGCTGCGGATCGTCGAGGTCGGGTGGCACGTCGCCTAGCTGGTTGAACACCTGCGCGAGGCACGAGCCACCGAGCCGGCCTTTTCCACCCGAGATGTCGACGAGCAGCAGCTCGTGACCGTCGCCGCGCAGCTCCGGCGTGACGTTCTTCGTGACGTCGGTGACGGGCCCGAACGCCGTGACGACGAGCGTGACTGGCGAGACGACCGATCGCGAACCCGACGCCGAACCCGAACCCGGCGCCGAGGCCGAGGCCGACGCCGATGCCGAACCCGACGCCGATGCCGAACCCGACGCCGAGAACGCCGACGGCCCCGCCGCGACGCGCACACCGATCGTGTCAGCGGCCGCCACCGCGATGGCGACCTGCGCATCCGCGAGCGCGGCGAGCGGCCCGTCATCGAGCGGCGCAGTCGCGCCACGCATGCGCGCGAGCTCCTCGAGATCGAGCTGCTTCTTCGCCGCGCGCTCCATCGCCGCGAGCTCCGCATCGACCTCGGCGTCCGACGCCGCGGCCGCAGCGCGCGGCGAAGAAGCAGCTCGATCT
>Ga0247823_10004105_pt1 | contig 11700 bp, 7 predicted proteins | sample 13C_PalmiticAcid_2_FD_192426 | JGI IMG/M metagenome (GOLD analysis project Ga0247823, IMG submission 192426) | Soil microbial communities from agricultural site in Penn Yan, New York, United States - 13C_PalmiticAcid_Day30 | ecosystem: Environmental > Terrestrial > Soil > Agricultural land...
GTCTCGAGCGCGTGGCCGTGACGTCGGTCGCCAGCGATGCGCTCGAGACGATGGCGACGTCGTGCCGGGAGGATGGGGAGGAATGTGGTGAGGGCAGCACGCCGGAGCCGTTCGACGGCGAGGCGCTGACGGAGCTGGCGCGCGTGCTGCGTCGCTCGCACGGCATCGTCTCGCTCGAGGTCGTCGGCGGCGATCACCTCGCCGAGCTGCGCACGCGCTTCGCCTACGGCGTTGGTCTCTTCGCCCAGGGCCGGCTCGTCGGCCTGGCGCTCATCAGCCGGCCCGCCGGCGACGGATCGCTGCAGGGGCGGCAGGTTCAATTCCTCAACGGCGTCGCGACGCAGGGCGCCGCCGCGCTCGAGGTCGCACGGCTGTACGAGGAGGAGCTCGCGCGCCAGCGCTACGACGAGCAGCTCGCCGCGGCGCGGCACATCCAGCAGAGCCTGCTGGCGACCGACGTCCCGCGTCTGCCCGGGCTCACCGCCAGCGTCGCGGCCCAGCCGGCGCAGGCCGTCGGCGGCGACTACTTCCGCGTCATCCGCCTCGACGACGCCCGCGTGCTAGTCATCGTCGCGGACGTGAGCGGCAAGGGACTTCCGGCGGCGCTGTACATGGCGCAGCTCCACGGCATGGTCTGCATCGCCGGCGCGACGTGCACGACGCCGGCGGAGATCCTGACGACGATCAACGGACACCTGTTCGAGGAGATGGCTCGGGGCACGTTCGTGACCGCGACGGTGATGATCTTCGACACCGGCCGGGGCATCGTCCATTATGCCCGCGCCGGACACACGCCCATCCTCGTGCGCAACGCCGCCGGACTCCGGACGCTCGCCCCGCGCGGCCTCGCGCTCGGCGTCGTCGCCAGCACCACGTTCCTCGGCCATCTCGAGGAGCGCTCGCTGCGCTTCGCGCCCGGCGACACGTTCATCCTGTACAGCGACGGCGTGTCGGAGGCGATGAACGAGCAGCGCGAGCTGTACGATGACGAGCGGCTCATCGCGACGATCGACGCCGCCGCCGACGCCGGTCCCGACGATCTCTGCGCGGCGATCGTCGAGTCGGTCGACCGCTTCCGCGACGGCGCCGAGCCGAACGACGACGTGAGCATCGTCGTGATCCGCGCCGAGGCGGTCACGACCGATGATAGAGCCGACGAACTCGAGCCCGCGAGCATCGCGGTCGCAGCCGAGGCGTGATCCGGTCGCGCGCCGGCTTTACCTGATCCCCGCAACAGCCGATGCGTGATTCGGTCACGCCCGGGCTTCATCCTATCGTCGCCGGCGTCGAGGAATCAATCACCCTCGATCGGTCACCTTTGCCGTCGCGCCGGCATTCAGCCGCGGTAGCGCATCACCGCCTCGAGCATCGCCCGCGTCCCGAACTCCAGCGCTTCGAGCGGAATGCGCTCGTCGGCCGCGTGGATCAGTCGGCTGAAGGGCAGCTCCGGAGGCAGGCGCATCGGCGTGAAGCCGTAGGTCTGGATCCCGAGGCGGGTGAAGTGCCGGGCATCGGTCACCGCCGGCAGCAGGAAGGGGAGAGGGATCGCTCCGGGATCGGCCTCGCGCAGTATCCCGCCGAGCATCTCGAACTGACTCATGTCCGGAAGGGCGGGGGAGGGAGGACCCGGCTCCGTCTCGATCTCCACGTCCTCGCGTACCACCGCCCGCAGCTCGCGCACCAGATCGTCGACCGTCTGACCCGGCAGGATCCGTGCGTCCAGCTCGATGGCCGCCTCGCCCGGGATGACGTTGACCTTCGCGCCGGCCTCGATGATCGTTGGCGTCGCGGTGTTGTGGAGAATCGCCGAGAGGTTGCCGCCGAGAACGCCGAGGCGTGGCAGCAGCCGATCGGTGAGCGTGGGCCGCAGAAGCGAGCGCAGGACGAGTCCCTGGGCAGGGGGCAGATGGCGCGCCATCGTGGTGATCATTTGACGGGCCAACGGTGTGACGTGAACGGGCAGAGGCTGTCGATCGAGTCGTCGGAGGATCGTCCCCAGCCGGCCGATCGCGCTTCCCAGCACCGGAATCGAGCCATGGCCCGACTCGCCGCGAATGCGCATCCGCACCCGGCAGAACTGCTTTTCCGCCACCATGATCGGGTAGAACCGTCGTCCGGCCACGTGCTGCGTGAATCCGCCGAGCTCCCCGAGAGCATGCCGAATCCCCTCGAAAAGCCCGAAATGATGCTCGACGAGGAATCCCGCCCCTTCGATACCGCCCGCCTCCTCGTCGCTGACGACCGCAAGAACGACATCACCCGGGGGCTTCATCCGCTCACCCATTAGCCGGAACATCGTCGCCAGCATCATGGCGACGGCACCCTTCATGTCGAGTGCGCCCCGTCCCCAGACGAATCCCTGGTCGATCGTTGCGGAGAACGGAGGGTGGGTCCAGCTCTGACCGTCGGTCGGAACGACGTCGACATGTCCGTACAGAAGCAGCGGCGGCGCCTCTCCCCGACCGGGAAGACGCGCGACGAGGTTCGGTCGCTCGGGTGTGCGGCCGTGCTGGCTGAAGGCAATGCCGGCGGCGTCGAGCTGCCCGGCGATCCACTCGATGCAGGCACGCTCGGCCCCCGGGGGGTTGGTCGTGTCGAATCGAAGGAGAGCCCGGAGGAGCTCGACGGGGTCGGGAGAGTGCGTCATCATCGGCGCGAAGATACCGCATCGCACCGACCGGGGAGAGAAGTCGTCACCCGCTCCCGGGAACAGGAGCGGGTGACGGTTCGAATCGAATCGCTTGGGCTAGGGCTTCAGGTGAATACTAGTCCCAGACCGGACGGCCATTGGGCGAGGATCGGACCATGCCGAAGGCAAGGCGGACCCAATGGGCGACATGGATGGTCAGGGAGATTGCAGCGACGATGCAGGCGGCTGCGACGAACGCGCAGACGAGTACGAAGAAAGGCGAGGGCATTGTAGGTAGGGAATAAACGTTGGACCTCAACGGAGACACTGAAGGACCAGTTTCGATTGTCTCCGACCACGGGCAAATGTAATGACTCGTGAGCCGGATTGGAAGCGTTGATTGAAGTGGAGCGAACTTTTTTACTCACTCCACGCATCGAGCCTCGTTTTCGCGTCAGAATCGAGTCACTTAGGTTCCGGCAGTTAAAGAAAAACGCGAGGCGTTATCCACAGGATAGGCCTCGCGTTATCCACAGTCGGCGGAACCAGCCGTTTCGTCAGTCCGGCTTGGCCTCTGGCTGATCGTCGGCTGGCGGTGTCTCGAGGTCGTCTCCGGTGCCATCGTCGGCGCCATTGGCGTCCTGCTGCATCCGGATGATCTCGATGTGCCGGCGGATCGAGTCGGCGCGCTGCAGTATGATCGTCGCGCGATGGATGAGCTGCTCGGAGTCGATGAAAATGCCGTCGAGCGTCTGTCCGCGCTCGCGGAGGATCTGCAGTTGCTCGAAGCTGATCGTCGAATCCGCCAGATCGGCAGGGTGCGCAGGCTGCGCCGACGCCGCGGCGCGCGGAGCGTCTCCATGACGTCTGATGAACACCCTCGCGGCCGGCGTCGCGCTGCGGTAGCGGACGGGCGCAGACCGCTCGATCGACGTGGCGCGCGGCGAACCGGCGCGTGGCGACTCAGCCACGGGCGTCTCGGCCAGCGCCGATCCGACGAAGGCGCCGAGCGTCCCGATTTCGCTGCTCGTGAGCTCGAGCGTGCGGACGCGCCGGTCGTTGGTCGTGACCGTGAACGTCGTCGGCGCACCGAAGGCGGTCGGCCTCGGCAGGTCCGATCCGGCTATGACGACGTACCGCGTCGAGGCATCGCTGCCGCGGCGGGCGTCGAGCTGCGAGCGGCGCAGCTCCGTGCTGAGACTCAGATACTCCCTCTCGAGCGCCAGGCGTGTGTCGTCCATCGAGCGACGGAACTCGGCCGGAAGATCCTCCGCGGCCTCCTGAAGCTCCTCGAGCACGCGGAGTCGGAGCGAGGGGAGGTCGAAGCTGACGGCGAGTCCATTGTCGTCGGACTGCAGGAGTGAGGTCCGGATCGCGCGCTCGAGCGAGTCGATGCCCGGTACCGCGCGAAGGTCGAAGCCGCTCAGGCGCGTCGGGACCGTCCCGGCGCTCGCGTGCATGTTGATCGAGAGGGCTCCCTGGCGCGGCGCGACCGAGACGTAGCACGTGCGCGTCGAATCGATCGGCAGCCGGCCGCTCACCGCGAAGTCGATGAGCTCTTCACTGGTGATCGCCGGGACCATGAGCGCCGAGGAGCTCAGATCGAGCCCGGCGCGCGCGACATCGGTCCGTCTGGCCGGAGCCGACGCGATCGTCCGCGGGGGCCGTGATGAGACCGGCGCATCGTCGCCGCCGAGCATCGTGGTCAGCACCGCGACGGTCGTGACGGCGGCGGCGGCGAGACCGGCGACGCCCCAGCCGATGCCGAAGCTGGAAGTCGAGGCAGTCCGCGCGGCGGTCTGGATCGCTCCGCTGGTCAGCTTGCTGCCGAAACCGACGCCGGCGCCGATCGCGGGCGCGGCCGGGAACGCCGTCTGTGAGAATTCGGTGAGCGAACGCAGATCGCGCACGTAGTCGCGCGCTTCCTCGGAGCCCGCCAGGAGCCGCTCGACGACATCCTGCTCGGATCCGTCGAGCTCGCCGTCGCAGTGGGCGGAGAGGAGTGTTCGCTCGGTATCGGTAAGTCTCGTTGTCATCCTGTCTCTGAACTCGCGATCAATTCTGAGTGTCGCCCGGCATGTTACCATCACGCATGTAGGGAAGCAGCTCGTCGCGGAGGCGATCGCGTGCGCGGGCGAGCCGCGACTTGATCGTCCCCATCTCGACCTTGAACACGTCGGCGAGCTCCTTGTAGCTCAGCTCCTCGATCTCCCGCAGATACAGCAGCATCTGCGTATCCGGCGGCAGCCGCTTCATCGCCGCGCGCACGGCGTCGCGGCGCTCGTCGGCATCGACCTGCTGATCGTTCTCGCTGTGCGGATGCGCCGCCGAGTCGCTCGAGAACCAGTCGTCGAACGAGAAGAAGCGCCGCAGCTTGCCACGCCGCAGCTCGTCGCGACAGCGGTTGACCGCGGTCGTGTAGAGGTACGTCGAGAACGAGGCGTCACCCCGGAACCGGCCGAGCGAGAGATAGACCTTGACGAAGATGTCCTGGACGATGTCCTCGATGTCGGTTCTGAACCCGACGACGGAGGCCACCAGCCGCACCACCTTCTCGCGGTACCTGAGCACGAGCTCGTCGAACGCCGCAGTGCTGCCCGAGACCGTCTCGGCGACCAGCGCCGTGTCTTCGAGCGCTCCGATGCGCTGACGGTCGATGCCTCGCTGGGCTGACAGATCATGCACGGAGTGCGCGACTCGCGGTTCTGTTCGGAACGACTCGACCCGGCCTGGAATGACTGTACTACCGGAGATTACATCCATGAGAAAAGAAGCGACCGTAACCGTGTCCTGGCTTGTGACGCTCTCCGTACGACGTTGTTCCGAACATTTTTCGAGCGGAACTCCGGCCGATACCCTCCGTCAGTACCGGCGAACCAACACTGCCCGGGAGTCTCGAGCGATCGAGACGACGCAGTAATGACACAACGATCGATCGAAAGAAACGAAAGACGGAGAAACACCCGATGAAGAACGCACTGGTTACGATGATCGGCCTGGCCGCACTGACGCTGCCGGCATATGCACAGGAGGTACCTCCGGTGTTCATCAGCGATGCGAGCGCGGCCCCGCAGGTCGAGGTCCCCGAGGGTGCCTTCGAGATCGCGGTGCCGAACCTCGGCACCGAGCTGCCTGTGGACAGGACTCCCAGGGAGGACCGCGCCATCCCGACCCGGCCATCGATGGAGATCGTGAGCGGCGCCAGGCTGCTCGAGAAGTCGCGCTCGTTCAGTGAGCGCAGTCGCGCGCGCCGCGTCGAGATTCTGCACAACGACGCCACCGTCCACGCGCCGACCGCCGACCGCGTCACGGTCATCTCGCGTCTCGGACCGGCACCCAGTCCGCGCAACATCGGAACGACGCCGCGCACGACGCGCATCGTCATCGTGCGCTCCGCGACCGTGAACGAGGCCGTCATCTCCAACGCGCCCGTCGCGATCGTGGCCTTCGCCGAGCGCTCCTCCGGAACCGTCGCCGAGGCGCCGATTCCCACACCGGAGGTCCCAGAGTACTCGCGACCCGAGCCCGAGCCGCCGTCGGCGGTCGAGCTGATGGCCGCCGCCAATGCGGGATACTCGCTGTCGAGCGCCGCACCGAACCCGGTCAGCACGAGCGCGTCGATCAGCTTCACGCTGCCTCGCGCCGGCCGCACCGAGCTCGCGGTCTTCGACAACGCCGGACGCGTCGTCGCGACCCTCGCCGACGACAACCTCGATGCCGGCACCCACACGCGGACGTTCGACGCGAGCGGACTTCCGGCCGGACTCTATCTGTATCGGCTTAGCTCCGGAGGCTATGCGGAGACGAAGACCATGACCGTGGTTCGATAGAGACCGGTCGGTTCCAATGCGAAGCGGGACAGCACGAATCGTCGTGCTGTCCCGCTTCATTTCGACCAGTGTCGTGCGTGTCGACTACAGCGAGCCGAAAGCATACACGGCGTTGAGATCGGGGATGGGGCTGCCACCCGCGCGCTCGAGCGTCACGGCGAAGGCCTCGGCCGCTTCGATGTCCTTCAGGCGCTGCATCGTGTCGATGCGCCCGTCGACGTCGAAGACACCGGCGTCGATGCGCTTGTCGTCGTGGATCGCCCAGAGCTGGTACTGCTTGCCGGCCGGCGGAGCGGGAAGGTTCTTGGCGATGAGGACGACCTCGCGCGAGCTTGGATTCCAGTACACGACCGGATGCACCGTCGGCGCGTGCTCGGTGCCGTTGAGCTGCACGGCGTGATAGTCGGCGCTGCGCATGATCGTCATCGCCCGCTCGGCGCTCTGCGCGCGCGAGGCGATGACGCTGTTGGCGCCGGCGAGCTGGCGATTCTCCTCACGCAGCAGCTCGGCCTCTTCGGCGGCATTGCGCCACTGGATGCCGAACCACGCCGCGGCGCCCACACTGATCGCAACGAGAATCCACGAGGCCGCGAGGTTGTAGCGTGCCGGACTCCGCAGGGGAGCCGACGTGACTCCGGCTCCGCGCGCGGATGGCCCGGTCGTCATCGGAATCACCGTCGCGGAGCGCCCGGCCTCGCCGCCGGTCTCGGCGCCGCCGCCGGTCTCGGCCTCGGCGCCGGTCACGGCCTCGGCGCGATCGATCGCGTCGAGGATCGAGCGGCGCAGCTCGCGACGCGGCGCCCGCTCGTGATGGCGATCGAGCAGCGCGAGCGCCTCGCGGATCTCGCGGATCTCGCGGGCGATCTCCGGATCGAGCGCGGCGCGACGCTCCACCTCGGACATTTCGTCCGGGGGAAGAGCATCCATCACGTAAAGCTCGAGGATGCCTGAGTCCTTATAGTTCTGCGTGTCCACTTATCCTGGCTGCTCCGTTCCGACAACTTCCTTCCGAAGCTGCATGATCGCTGCCCGTAACCGGGTCTTGACGGTGCCGAGCGGCATCGAAAGCTCGCGCGCGGCCTCCTCGTGGGTGAAGCCGCGGTAGTAGATGAGGTCGATGATCTGCTGCTGCTCCGGACGAAGCTGTTTGAGCAGGCCCTCGACGCCGATCGCGTCGGATGGCGTCGTCGTGCTGTCCTGACGGTCCACCTGAGATACGACGCTATCAATGCTCTGGTTCTTGAGCGAATTGCGGAAGCCCTTCGATCGCACCTTGTCGATCGCGACGCTGCGCGCGACGCTCATCAGCCACGTCGCCAGCGCGCCCTTGGTCGCGTCGTACGAATCGAAGCTCCGCCACACCTTCACGAAGGTCTCCTGCAGCACGTCCTCGGCGATCTCCTCGAAGCGCACGATGCGACAAATAAGTCCGAAGAGCATCGTCGAATAACGATCGTACAGGATCCCCATGGCGTCGCGGTCGCGTCGTCGAAGAGCTTCGACGAGAGACTGCTCGCTTACGGTATCGGAGGTCCGTGATGCCATTGACGATTGCGATGCCGAGAGAGAATCGTGCGTCGACTCAGGAGAGACGCTGGTCGGCGGATCCGACGCGGACGGCGAGGCGATCGAGCGCGGGGATCATCTCGTTCCAGTGCATGATCGTGAGATCGGCTTCGGTCGAGTCCTCGGCGTACTTCGCCGGCGAAGGATCGCCCCGAAAGAGGATCGCGCGCATGCCCGCGGCACGAGCCCCGCGAATGTCGGTGCGCTCGATGTCGCCGACGTGACAGGCGTGCGAGGCCGACGCGTCGAACGGCTCGAGCGCGAGCCGGAAGGCCTCCGGATGCGGCTTCGCCACACCCGTCTCGTCGCTGAAGATAAACGCGCTGAAGTAATGGGCAATCCCGCGCTGCTCCATCAGCTCGCGCAGAACGGCGCCGGGGGAGAAGGCGGTATCGGAGATCACGGCGAGCCGTATCCCCCTGCCGTGCATTGCCGCGAGCGCCTCGGCCGCTCCCGGAAGCAGCGCCGGCGGATGCTCGAGCACGCCCCGTGAAAACACCTCGGCGACCGACGCGATCGTCGCCTCGTCGAGCGAATACTCGAGGCGGCGCAGCATCTCGTCGATCATCTCGCGCGAGCTCGGCGTGCGCTGGCGCTCGAGCCAGTGCTCGTCGAAGTACTTCCAGATGCCGCGGTAGACCTCGTCGAACCGATCGTCGCCGCACTCGTGTCCGGCAGCGCGGATCGCATCGAGGAGCGAGCCCCGCCGCTGCGCGTTGCGCGGCTCACCGCCGGTGGAGTCGAAGAGCGTGTTCCAGAAGTCGATCGTGACGACGCTGATCATGCGATGCGGATTTCGGATTGCGGGATGCTGCTTTCGAATTCGTAGCCTGGCGACAGCGAGTCGACGACAGCGAGTCGGTGACAGCGAGTTGGCGACAGCCGCCGTGTCCTTCTCGGACTCGCCACGTCATGCGACTTCGAATCGCACGAGCGAGCCTGCGCCGTCGACGGGCGGCGAGACGACGAGGCGACGCGGGACGCGCTCGCGTAGTGTCGTCACGTGCGTGATCAGCCCGATCGTGCGCCGGCGCGAGCGCAGCCGCTCGAGCGTGTCGACGACGGTCTCGAGCAGCTCGGCGTCGAGCGTGCCGAAGCCCTCGTCGAGAAAGAAGAACTCCAGCGGCGCACGGCCCATCTGGATGGTGTCCGACAACGCGAGCGCCAGCGACAGCGACACGACGAAGGTCTCGCCGCCGCTGAGCGAGCCCGGCGCGCGCTCGACGCCGCCGTTGCCCATGTCGCGCACGAGGAATCCTTCGTCGGGTCGGCTCAGGATCTCGTAGCGTCCGCCGGTGAGCTCCTCGAGCGTTCGCGTCGCCCGGCGGCACACATCGGCGAGCCGCTCGTCGGCGAGGAAGTTGATGAACGCGTCACCCTGCAGGTAGCGTCCGAGCTGTTCGATCGTCCGCTCGCGCTCAAGCGCGCCGGCGTTCTCGTCGCTGAAGCGATGGTACTCGACGTTGCGCTCGCGCAGCCGCTCGAGCTCGGTGCGAGCCGCGGCCGCCGCGCCGATCGCCGCCTCGAGCGCTCGTGTGGCTTCGGCGGCGGCGTCACGCGCCACGGAGAGCTCGTCGTCCGTGAGCTCGCGGCCAGCGACCTGGCGATCGATCTCCGTGAGCCGCACGGCGAGCGAACGCAGCTCTTCCTCGGTCGTCGCGATCGATCGGCGGAGCTCGAGCTGCGCCGCCTCGTCGAGACGTGCGTCGCGCGCCTCCTCGGCCGATTCGAACCCGGCGGCCGCGAGGGCCCTGCGACACTCCTGTTCGCAACGCTCGCGATCCTGCTCGTCGCGACGGTGCGCGGCGAGATGATGCTCGAGCGCCTGCTGGGCGAGCCGCTCGTCGGACATCGCGCCGGCATGCGCCGCCTCGGCCTCGGAGCGCTCTCGCGCGAGACGGTCACGCCGCTCGCGCCGATCGGCGATGAGCCGGGCGATCGGCAGTTCCTTCTCATCCTCGTCGCGGATCGCGTCGAGCCGCTGCTCGATCGCGGATCGACGCGTCGAGCTCTCGCTGGCAAGACGCTCGAGGTTCGATCGAATCACCGAGTGACGATTCGACTGCTCGTTGAACGTCCGATCGAGCTCGTCGATCTCGATGCGTACCACGGCGATCTTCTTCTGATCGTCGCCGATGACCTCACGCAGATGCTGGGCGGTGCGATCGTTCTCGCGCATCTGCTCGAGATCGCGCTCGATCTCCTCGGGAGTTCGACCGCCCGCTTGCGTCGCGATCTCCGCATGCAACGCCGAGATCTCCGATGCCAGGATCGTCGCGGCGTCGAGCGCCTCGCGTCGCTGCTCGCCAAGACCGCGATGCTGCGTCTGCAGCTCGACGACGCGCCGAGACTGTTCGGCCGCCCGCGAGGCGAGCTGCGGGATCAGCGCGTCGAGCTCCGCCGCGCGCGCGTCGATCCGGTCGAGCTTCTCGCGCTCGTCGATGCCGCGAAGCCTCACGGTCTCGAGGTACTCCTTCACATCGGCCGCACTCGCCAGCGGCAGCTCTTCGCCGGCGGCCGCGAGCGTTTCGACGATCGAAACGCGCATCGTCGCCAGAGCCTGCTCGGAGCGCTCGAGCTGTTCGGAGTCGAGCCTGATCGCCGTCTGAATCTCGCCCCACTCCTGACCACAGCGAGTGAAGCGCTCGGTCGCCTCCTTCAGTTCACTCTCGACGGCTCGAAGCTTCGACTCGCATTCGGCGAGCTCGGCATCGTCGCCCATCATGCCGGCGTGCGCGTGTTGCGGATGCTCGAGCGATCCGCAGAGGGGACAGGGCGCTCCGTCTTTGAGCTGCGGCGCGAGCGTCGCAACGGCGGATCGCCGATAGGCGAGCTGCAGCCGCTCCTGTGCGTCGAGGCGCTCGACCTCGAGGTTCTGCCGGCGCTCGCTGATGCCGTGGAACCGGTGTTCGAAGACCTTCCAATCCGCCTGCCGCTGCTCGATGCTCGCGCGCGTCTGGCTGCACTGTTGCTCGTGCAGCCGGCACTGCTCCTCGAGCTGCTCGACCATGCGGAGCACATTGCGCACCTGCAGGAATGTCGCTTCGATCGCGCTTCGCGCAGCCCGGTGCCGCTCGAGGTCCTCGCGACTCGCGACGAGCTCCGCCGTCGCGCTGCGCTCGGCTTCCACCGCGGCCTCCTGGTTCGCGGTCGTTTCGGCGATGGCCGCCGCGACCGTCGCGAGCTGCGCGTCGAACGACGCGATCGCCCGCTCGCGCTCGGCGTGCTGTCGCTGCCGCTCGCGGAGTCGCTCGGTGACGATCTGCAGGCCGGAGAGCAGGTCGTGCTCCTCGCGTGAGACCGCGAGCCCTTTGAGCCGCGTCTCGTTGGCCTCGATCGTCGCGGTCGACGCCTCGATCGTCGCGCGCAGCTCGGCACGCCTCGTCTCTGTCGTCTCGAGCTCGGCGCCGAGCGTTCGTCGCTCACGCTCGAGCTCCTCCACATCGGCCGCGAGCTTCGCGAGCTCTTCGAGCTCTCGCTCCGCCGTCTCGCAGCGGGCGATCTCGTCACACAGCCGATCGTACTGTTCACGGTGGGCGGCATCGGCGACCGCGAAGCGTTCGCCGGCGGCGCCGGCGCGCGTCGTGGCCCCAGCCAGCGCGATGACGGCGGCGGCATGCGCCGCCTCGGACTCGGCACAGCGCCCGGTCGCACGCTCGAGCGCGTCGACCGATG
>Ga0247823_10004106_pt1 | contig 11699 bp, 12 predicted proteins | sample 13C_PalmiticAcid_2_FD_192426 | JGI IMG/M metagenome (GOLD analysis project Ga0247823, IMG submission 192426) | Soil microbial communities from agricultural site in Penn Yan, New York, United States - 13C_PalmiticAcid_Day30 | ecosystem: Environmental > Terrestrial > Soil > Agricultural land...
AAGCGACGAGCAACGACGCAATCGCATTTTTTTATCCTCAACCCGAAGGGCGAGCGGTTATTTGAGCGCATGGCGGCGTTGCTCCTCCTTACAGGAGAATGACCCTGCTGCGTCGTCGCGCCTTTTGTGCCCTTTGGGTATGCCCTGCGCTCAAATAACCGCTCGCGCAAGCCCGAAAAGATCTCGAATAGGCTCTTAGCGAGGAACGATCACGACGGTGTCGCCGGTTGCGCCGGTATTGCCCTTGGCGCCTGTGTTGCCAGTGGAGCCCGTATCACCCGTGGCGCCGGTGTATCCAGTTGCGCCCGTATCACCCGTTGCCCCCGTACTACCTGTGGCGCCCGTGTATCCCGTGGCGCCAGTGTCTCCGGTTGCCCCACTGGCGCCGGCTGCGCCGGTGTTTCCGGTTGTGCCTTTGTCACCGGTCGCACCGGTGTTTCCGATATTACCTGTGGCGCCTGTGCCACCTGTTGCACCTTGTGGTCCGGCCGGGCCCACAGTAGGCGCGGGAGGCGCCGGGGACGAAAAGCAAGCGCTCAACGCGAGCGTCATCACTGTTGCGGCAATTAGGTTCGAATATTTCATGATGATTCTCCTTCTATCTATAAAGTTTATGAGAGCCGCCCACGTCATTGTGAGCAATCCCCCCAGATTTGATCAGCTTCTGACGGCAGCAATCAACGCATCACCGTTCGCGATGACACTACGCGAACTCCACAATGACCTCGGTACGGTGACGCACATAGACCTTGCGCGGTAAAAATTTTCTTTTAACCAGATTGAGAACGCCGATTTACTGCGGCAGCGCTTCGCCAACGATCTCGACAATAATCAATCAATTTCGTCATCAAGAGAAAACCCACCGCTAGTTCGAGTGGCGATAAACGCCATCTCCCGGTCGTAATCGATTTGCGTAAAACGAGCGAGCGGGGCTGGTTGCAGCTCGCGCATTCCGTTGAACATTCGATAGCGTATATCCTCGGAATCGAGCGCATAAAAAATGGCGATGTGCGCCGAAGCATCCTCCGGTTTGATCGGGCGCGGCAGTAGTAGATCAACCTGCTATGCCAATATGCGTTCGTACGTTTTTTTATCGGCCCGGTAGCACCCGCAGGAAGCGGCTTCCAGGCCACGGCTGTTGAGAATCGTGATGTAGCCGCGGCTATAAGTAATCAAGTTTCGCTGTTGCAACAGCCCCGCTGCTTTGGTGATCCCAACACGGCGCACTCCCAGCATATGGGCGAGAAGTTCATGTGTGAGATGGAAGCTGTCTGAATGCGCCCGGTCTTGAGTCATCAAAAGCCAACGAGCGAGGCGTGATTCGACCACGTGGAAACGAGTGCATGCTGCGGTTTGCGCCAGCTGGGCCATCGATACATGAATATATCGATTCAGTACGTTTTGTAGCGCCGCGCTATTGCCAAGTTCGCGGCGAAATACCGTGGCGCTCATTCGCCATGCAGGGCCTGAACCTTGCACTAACGCCTGCAATGGTGACAATTTGACTCCCAGGGCCAGAGGGATTCCGAACATGCCCTCATTGCCGACCAGCCCCACTTCCAGCGTGGCGTGGTCATCGATTTGGGTTAGCAGGGAGATGAAACTGTCGATGGGAAAGTAAACATGCTGAATATGTTCGCCCGGTTCACAAAGGACTTCGGGGGTCGTCAATTCGATTCCCTCGCAGCTCTCTAGGAAACGTTGTCGCTCTATTCTGGGCAGGGCGCCGAGAATGCGATTTGCGGGTGATTCTGTCTTAAGCGGCATTGTGTGTTCCGTTGCATCTGGAAAGCCAAGAAATACGGATTTTCGGAGCTCCCTCCCTGACTCACGCATTGAGATCTTGAGCGGGTCTCAGAGATTTCCTCGCGAATGGGACGCCGTACAAAGGCGGAACAAGCAGGCGAAAACTCTATTAGTTAAGCATTGCAGAAATGCGGAGGGGAGTATGTACGGCAGGACACAGAGAGTCTGTTTCTTAATCGCTAACAGCGAAATTGACGCAAGTTTGTTAACCGATTGAATCGGCCTGGCCGCTCCGTTTTGATTTTCCGTCGCTGCGCATATTGATTAGGACATTCTTCTAATGCTCCAAAACATACACTCCTGGAGCGGCGTATAACGGCGGGTATCCATTCGTGCTGGCGCCGAGCGAGGGACGTCTAACTTGGCCGCTCGTTTGGCTGCGTAACCAGTCGACCCATATAGGCCACCATGAGCCCTCTGTTATAGATGTCGCGGCAAGCCAAGTATCGGGATCGACGTAGTTCGCTTGCCGTTTAGCAGCGGCGTAGCGAAAGTGGCGTCCAGCGTGGCCGGGTTCGCTGACGATGCCGGCGTTGTGGCCGCCGCTAGTGAGAACGAACGCCTGGTCGGTATAGGTCGCGAGATTTATTTTGTATACAGACCGCCATGGGGCGATGTGGTCTTTTTCAGTCGCCACTACAAACAATGGGGCGCGGATGTCGCGTAGGGCGACTGGCCGGCCATCGACTTGGTAGCGGCCCGTGTATAAATCGTTGTTGAGGAATAGCCCTCGCAAGTATTCGCTGTGCATGCGCTGAGGCATGCGCGTCGCGTCGGCGTTCCAAGCCATGAGGTCGGTCATTGGGGCGCGTTTCCCCATCAGGTAACGGTGTACGGCCTGGGACCAGACCAAGTCATTCGAGCGCAATAGTTGGAAGGCTCCGGCCATCTGCGTGGCGCCAAGATAGCCTTGGTCCGACATGACGTTTTCTAAAATATCGAGCTGACTATCGTCGATGAATAACTTCAGTTCGCCAGCCTCGGTGAAATCGGTTTGCGCAGCCAGCAATGTGATTGACTGAATCACGGGGCTCGCCTCACGCGCGAGGTAGGCGGCGGCGATGGCCAAAAGTGTGCCGCCCATGCAATAGCCGACCGTGTTGACTTTATGGTTTGGAATAATTGTTTGTATGACGTCAAGCGCATCCAGGACGCCTAAGCGCAGGTAGTCGTCCATACCCAAATCGCCGTCATCTGAACCAGGGTTGCGCCATGAGATCATGAATACCGTATGACCCTCGGCGATCAGGTAGCGCACCATCGAATTGGCTGGGGATAGGTCAAGGATGTAATACTTCATGATCCACGCCGGCACGATCAGCAATGGCTCCGCATCAACCTCATTTGTACTGGGCGAGTATTGAATCAATTCAATGAGGCGGTTGCGAAAGACGACCTTGCCGGGAGTGGTCGCGACATCGCCGCCCGGTTGAAATCCATCGGCGCCCATTGGCGGCCTGCCGTCCTTTGCGCGTTCCCAGTCCTCCTGAAAAATGCGTAGGCCACGCACCAGGTTTTGGCCGCTTTCTCTCATCGTCGCATGGAGCACCAGCGGGTTGGTGGCGATGAAATTCATGGGTGACGTCATGTCGAGCAATTGCTGAGCAAAGAACGAGACGACTTGCTCATCGTGTGCTGACACTCCCGCTATATCGGTGGTGGCGGTCCGCCACCATTGTTGCTGCAGCAGAAACGCTTGCGAGTACAGATTGAATGGCCACTGTCGCCACGCATCGCCGCGGAAACGCTTGTCCTGAGGCAACAGTTCCGCGCCGGGCGTTTCCATTTCGCCCGTATCGGGTCGAGGCCCGTTGTTCGGAAGTCGCCCCCATTCACGCGCGCTTTTCTCCGCTAAGCGAGTCCACTTTTCCGGTGACGCGGATAAGTGCATGACCCAATCAAAATAGGCGAGCGCGAGGCTGGCCGGCGACATCCCAAGCGTGGCGCGGGCCATGTTCGCCTGTAAGGTTTGATCGAACGTGTAGGCTGTCTCGACGGTAAGCGCATTGTTCGTATTTGGCGCGGTGGGTTTAAACGCGATGTTGGGATTGATCTGCCCTTTCATCGGGTTGTTCGCCAAGGTCCGCCATTGCTCGAACCATTGACTCGATGCATCGGACCACCAAGCCTCGGAGTTCTGACTCAAAGGAGCCGCCATTGACGCGTTCTTCATTTTGACCTCCCTGTTTATGAGGGACTCGGGAATCGCGCCCGTTGTTCGATCGACGTGCTTACCGTTGCTAGGCCATCGATTGCACAACAGGAAGATGACGCAAATTTATTTGCAATCAAAAATGCGGTCGGTACGGTAGCGTACATATAGCTGAACGAATCTCCGTAGGCGCAGAAGCGGCTAAATCCGCCAGCTCACCCTGGAATTCTTTATCCATCACAATAGGCGCGTAACTTTCCTATGCTTAAATTATCTGGCAATCCCATGACCCGAAGGAGTCCGATCAGCACGCGTGGCGTTCTACTTAGGAGTTCCTTATTACAAGTAAACGTATCCGAATAGAATTTGGTGCAGCGCATCCGCCAACCGCAGAGGTTGGGTTCATTACTCCGAGTGGTGCGTCAACGGAGCGTTAATGGCGTGACGAGTTGGCTATGCTTCGAACCCAATCCTTAGCGCGGATTTCGGCTAAAGCCTACGCCAACCACACTTTGTCAGGGCGGTGGTAATCGCGGGCACTGAACCGCGTACCCGCGTTCGAACAAGGGAAACATCGACTCCAAGCACAGCTATGTGCGTCGCCGCACCGACGGTATACGGCGTCGCCAATAGTATTGCGCATAGCCACCTGGGGAAACCCGACATGAAATTTCATCGCAACTTATCCATTCGAGGCGTAATGCTCGGATGTGTCCTATTTATTCTTGTCGGGAGCTGCGGTTTGCAGCAGGCAGGTTTTTTTAAGCCATCCGTCGTGACGACAGCGGTCCCGGAATCTCATCGCCACCCGGTTACAAATAGCGCAAAAATCGCTCACCCAACGGGTATGGGCCGCAAAAGCGTCGATTCCCACATAAATTTACGGGGCGACGCGGTAGCGCAAACCAGTCAGTTAAGCAGCGATGGAGTTGGTATCGATCGTCAAATCGAGCTCATCCGAAGCGCGGACAGTAATCATCGCATCGATCCAAATTAGGGATGGACTGGACAGGAAAGCAAGTTATGTACAGGAAACCAGAGGTGTATCGACCAGGTAAAAGTGGGTATGTGTCGGAATTTACCCTTTTCGTCGAGAAGTTCCTGGAATGGCATCCGGAAGTTGTCGAGGATCAACGTGTGGGGCGGGCAATATTTTGGGACCGGAAGGTCGATTTCGACGAGTTGGAGAAAGCGCGGTCTGACAGCGTCCCGACGGAAGGCGGTAGCGGCAGTCATTGATGTAACGGCTTGCCCCATTGTGCTTTTCCGCCATGGTTGTTTCTTCAAGGGTGTGACTTCCATGGCAAAAAGATGTTTTTCCGAATCCGGCGTTTGGACATTTTTACAACCGCCGAGAGAAATTTCACCTATTTACGCATGAGAATGCGGGAATTGATTGACTCGCCACCCGTTTTTGGGTCAAATGGCGCCGACGACGCGCTTCAAGGTTATGAGTAACGGGTATATGTCTGCTATTTGTCACTTGATGTCGGGCCGTGGGGCATTTGCCCATGAAACTTGAAATTAGGAGATACAAATGGCAACAGGTACAGTTAAGTGGTTCAACGATGCTAAAGGTTTTGGCTTTATTACCCCGGATGACAAGAGCGAAGATCTGTTCGCGCATTTCTCCGCGATCCAGTCCAGCGGATTCAAGTCGCTTCAGGAAAACCAACGCGTTTCCTTCGATGTGACCGCCGGCCCAAAAGGTAAGCAAGCCGCGAACATCCAGATCATCTAGATCTAGTAGCAATAGAAAAAATCCCGGGTACCCGGGATTTTTTTTAGGGGCGTCTCTGAATAAGTCACCGCGTGGCCAGATACTACTGACGGCCGTAACGCTCGCAAGTGAATCTTTGTTTTGAAGCTTCGGCGCGCTGTGCGTCACTCGTACACCTCATCAGAGGTTCCTTGTTTGTTCTTCGGGCGAATGCACTCGTCCTTATTTCATTCCGTCATTCGACGTTTGGTATCCATATCATGAAAATTTTTGTAGGCAATCTTGCGGAGTCCGTCACGGACGAGGATCTGCGACAAGCTTTCGCGGCCTTCGGTCAAGTTACATCCGTGAGCATCATAAACGACAGATATACAGGCTTGCCTAAGGGGTTCGGATTCGTGGAGATGCCGGGTAAAGCAGCATCAGCGGCCGCAATCAAAGGTTTGAACTACCAGGAGTTGAAGGGGCAGACCATCAAAGTTAATGAAGCTCGTCCGGATACGCCTCGCGGTAGCCGGCGTAATTGATTGCATAGTCGTTTGTATACGGTCGTTCCACTGAACGTATTTCAATTGGCATTAGTGGCAAGACGGGTAGGTTTTACAGTGACAAATTCGAGCGTGACCGATCACGTTCTGGAGACATAAGGAAGCAAGCGATCGAACTCTTTCTTGACCACGCCATAACATTCGCAGGCCAACGCCTCCAGACCAGGTCGATTTAGAACCGTGATGTGGCCTCGTTTGTATTCAATCAAACCGGCGTTTTGTAGTTTCCCCGCAGCCTCCGTGACGCCTTCGCGACGTACGCCAAGCATGTTGGCGATCAATTCCTGCGTCATGATTAACTCGTTGGATTGCAGTCGATCCAGACTTAACAACAACCATCGACAAAGTTGCTGATCCACGGAGTGATGCCGATTGCAGACGGCGGTCTGCGCCATTTGCGTGATCAGCGCTTGGGTGTAACGGAGCAGCAAGTGCTGCAGAACGCCCGAGCGATTGAACTCATCCTTGAGTGTCTGTCCCTTCAGCCGATAAGCGTAGCCCGCGCTCTGTACGACGGCTCGACTAGGCGTCGTTTCGCCCCCCATGAAAAGCGCTATCCCGATAATTCCCTCGTTGCCAACCACTGCTATTTCCGCCGAAGCGCCATCCTCCATGACATAAAGGAGCGACACAATGGAGGTGGTGGGAAAATAAACATGACGTAGCTGGCTGCCTGATTCGTACAGAGCGTCACCCAGCACCATAGGGACGAGCTCCAGGTTGGAAAATAGACGCTCGCGTTCCGTCTTGGGCAATGCGGCAAGGAGATGGTTTTGAGTTGGGTGATGTGGGATGTCCATCAGGATCTACCTGCTTTTCTGTAAAAATAGCTCTTATGACAAGGCGCCGCGGAATGCCACAAAAATATGTGTTGCGGTGATCTAAGTGATGGTCATGTGGAAATGCTGTAAGCCGCCGCTGTAGTCGTCTGGCGCATCAAATCAAGCTGGCAATGCTTCTTGGCTACAATAAATTGGCGTGCGCTGAAATTATGTTATTGACGTAAAGAGCGAACAATTAGCAGTTCGGTTCGTCGGCGCATGCCCTGTGGAGCGGTTTGCAGATGCAAACGTATCTTCCCGGGATACATGGCTCCAGAGCCATGATATTGGGTTGCGCGCTAACTTTTTTAGAGCCAGAGATTCTCTAAACCCAGATGCTCAATTAACCTCGCAGGTTCATTATAGACGCTTACTACGGTTTGTTACCGCACAGACTGGGAGCAGTTCTCTCACCAATCGTCGAATTAGTCACTTAATCTTTCCTTAATCTTCAGCCGTTAGCCTTCTTCCAATGCAATAAATTGGAGTGGCTTGATGGCTATGTCGCTGGCGTCACGCAATCATGACGACGATACCAAGGCTCCTTGCGCGTACGCCGTAAGAAATGCCGGGTATCGGTTGGAGTGGATGGGGCCGCGGCATCATGGACGCGCCAGCTTGCAATGTTTCATCGCCGACGTTTTTTTCAAGCTGTATGGCGCGGAGGTGCGTCATTTTTCCGACACGCTGGTCGGATGTCGAGGCAAGGATGGACAATGGCTGGCCGCACTGGGTTTTTCTCTTGCGGGCGAGGGCGCCGTCTTCCTTGAGCAATACTTGGATGCGCCGCTTGAAAGCGAGATCGCTTCTCGCACCAATACGAATGTCAGTCGTCATCAAATCGTTGAAGTCGGCAACCTCGCCGCTATTCACGCTGGCGCCGCGCGCGAATTAATTATATGCATGACGAGGTATCTGCATGGACAAGGACTGTCCTGGGTTGCATTTACCGCGACTCGAAGCCTCCTTAATTCATTCGCCAGGCTGAGTCTTAATCCGATTGTGTTGGCGAATGCCGATCCTCGACGATTGCCCGATGCGGGAAAAAGCTGGGGCGCCTATTACGACACAAAACCACAAGTGATGTTTGGCGACATCAGATCTGGCCATGCACAGCTGGCTGAATAATATCTCGGATGACTTTCCGTTGATGTCCGGCGCCGGCATATCGTGGACTCGGTCCGCCTTGCAGCGGCGGATTCGCCACCTTTGCGAGGCGCTTCGATCCCGGCAGGAGCCAGCGGCTCCAGTGGCTATTCTTGCCGACAATTCGCCCGAGTGGATCGCCGTTGACATGGCGACGCAGGAATTGGGGATTGCGCTCGTTCCATTGCCGCTATTCTTTTCGCCGGCGCAGCAGAAAGGCGTGGTTGATGCGAGTGGCGCGCAGGCTGTTTTTTGTATGCAGGAGGCGCAGGCGCATGGACTTGGCTTCAACGGAAAATTCTTTTGCGATGGCCATCTTGAGCTCTATGAGTCGGCGCGGCAAAGCGAACAGATTGACCTCAAGGGCGTTCAAAAGCTGACGTTTACTTCCGGCTCCACCTCGGAGCCGAAAGGCGTTTGTCTCACATCGAATCAACAATGGAACGTGGCGCATGCGCTACGCGCCAGCATCGCAAGTTTGGAGATCAAGCGGCATCTCACTTTGCTTCCGTTCGCGGTGCTTTTGGAGAACATCGCGGGCGTTTACACCGCCTTGTTGTCCGGCGCGGAGAGTATATGTCCGCCGCTTGGCGAAACCGGTCTCGCCGGCGCCAGTCAATTCGATCCTCATGTGTGTTTGCGGGCGATTGAGCGCTATCAGGCGGAAAGCATCATTTTGTTGCCTCAGATGTTGCAGGCGCTGGTCGCGGTCACAAAACCCAATGATGAGCGTATTCGAGCATTAAAGTTTGTCGCGGTTGGCGGCGCCAAAACGCCAATCGCGTTGATCCGCGCCGCGCGGGAAAAAGGATTTCCCGTTTTTGAAGGTTATGGTTTGTCCGAATGCGGTTCTGTGGTTTCCCTGAATGTTCCCGGCGCCGATCGACTGGGGAGTGCGGGCAAGCCGTTACCGAACCGCAAGGTGCGCATTGCGGCCGACGGGGAGATCGAAGTGGGCGGGCAGGGGATCGCCAGATATCTGGGTGAGCGGATGTCTCCTACAGAATGGCTGGCTACCGGCGATATTGGGCGTTTGGATGATGACGGATTCCTCTATATCGATGGTCGCAAGAAAAACGTTCTCATTACTGGCTTTGGCCGGAACGTATCGCCTGAATGGCCGGAGTCGGTTCTGATGGGAACCGGCGTTATCGCGCAGAGCGTTGTGTTCGGCGACGCGCAACCTTATCTCCTCTCGTTGATTGTGCCGCTCTCTCCGCAATTTGACGCCGATGTGATTCAGGCGGCGGTCGACAAGGCGAATCAAACATTGCCGGACTACGCCCGCATCCGTCGCTGGATAGCAGTGGAGCCGTTTTCGTCCACGAATGGACTCGCCACTGCTAATGGGCGGCCGCGGCGAGACGCTATTTGGCGACGCTATCAGCAGCAAATCGAGCCTTTCTTTGAAAGCGCAGGGGAATGACATGAATTTTTTCGACACCTTGCAACAAAGCACCGAACAAAGCAGGCGGAAACTGTTCTCTATTCCCGTTATTCAGGATGCGCTGAGGGGCGATGTCTCGCTCGAACAATACGTCGCCTTTTTGAGTCAGGCTTACCACCATGTCAAACAGACGGCGCCGCTGCTCATGGCGTGTGGCGGTCGGCTGAATCGGAATCAGGTCTGGCTGCGTACCGCGATCGCGGAGTATATCGAGGAGGAAATCGGCCATGAGGAGTGGATACTTTCGGATATTGAGGCGTGCGGTGGCGATTCGGAAAATGTCCGTCATTCTCATCCGCAGTCGGCGACAGAGTTGATGGTCGCCTACGCGTATCACCAAATCGACCGAGAAAACCCCGTTGGCTTTTTCGGCATGGTCCATGTGTTGGAAGGAACCAGCACCGCGTTGGCGACTAACGCGGCGGCGGCCATTCAAAACGCTCTTGGCCTTCCCGTCCAAGCATTCAGTTATCTGAATTCCCATGGCAGTTTGGACCTGAAGCATGTGCGCTTTTTCGAAGGACTGATGAATCAGCTTGATGGCGAGAGCGACAAGGCCGCCGTTATCCATTGCGCGCGGATGGTGTACCAGCTCTACGGCGATATCTTCAGAAGCCTTCCCGCAAAAAGACCTGCAATGGAATGGGAGGTTTGACATGGCGGCGCGTAAGTTGGGAGCCCCATATCGCGTCGTATTGACTGGCGCCAGTGGAGGCATAGGGAAAGCAATCGCTCGTGCGTTGGCTGCCGAATCGAGATATCTGATCCTTGTTGGCCGCAACGTGGAAGCCCTTCAGTTGCTACAGAATGAACTGGGCGCGAGTAAGGTCCATATCGTGCATGGCGATCTTGCGCGGGAAACAACGTTAGAAGAGATCGAATACATTGCGCGCGAGCTTGGCGGCGTCAATTTGTTGATCAACAACGCTGGCGCTAGCGACTTTCATACCTTCGAGACCCAAGCGGCAGACGCAATTCGCGGCCTCCTGAACACCAATCTGTTGGCCCCGATGCTGCTTTCGCGACAACTGATCCCTTTGTTGAAAGCGGAGCCCCGTGCGCAGATCATTAATATCGGCTCCATTTTTGGATACATCGGCTTTCCCGGTTTCGCGGCTTATTGCGCCAGTAAGTCTGGACTTAAGGGATTTACGCAGGCCTTGCGTCGCGAGCTTTCGGACTCCTCGATTGAGGTCCGCCACTTCGCCCCACGGGCCACGCGAACGACAATTAATAGCGCATCGGTCATTGCGATGAACGAAGAATTGAAAACCGTTGAAGATTCCCCGGAATGTGTTGCGCGGGAGTTTATGCGGTTCCTCAACGGTTCTGTCTGGGAAAAAACGCTGGGCGCCAAGGAATCGTTTCTAGTGTTCCTCAATCATCTGCTTCCCGCGATACCCGATCGAGCCATCCTCGGCCAGCTACGGGTCATTCGTAAGCATTTGCCTAAATGATTTATCTGTACACATTCAAGTGAGGTTTTTATGAACGGCATCGCCAAAATAGTCACCACGATTCTTTGCTCGATATTGTTAACGGTCCGGCCGGCGGTCGCGGCGATTGAAGACGACGTGCTACGGCTTCAGCAGGAATGGGAGCGCGTCAAGTATCAAACAGCGCCTGCCGATCAGGCGAAAGAATTCGAGCGACTCATCATGGAGGCGGACAAGGTGGTTGCGCAGTACCCGGCTCGCGCGGAGGCGCTCATCTGGCGCGGCATTATCGAAGCGAGCTATGCTGGCGTGAAAGGCGGGCTCGGCGCCTTGTCCTTGGTTAAGGATGCGAAGCGGACTTTTGAGCGCGCGGTGGAGCTAAATCCCGAGGCGCTGGCTGGGTCTGCCTATACCAGCCTGGGCTCGCTTTATTACCAGGTTCCCGGTTGGCCGCTCGGATTTGGCGATGACAAAAAGGCATTGGAATTTCTAAAAAAAGGTTTGGCGATTAATCCAGATGGAATCGATCCGAACTTCTTCTATGGCGATTTTCTGTATAGGAGCGGCGACCTTGACAATGCCGAGCGCGAATTGCGTAAAGCGCTTCAGGCGCACCCGAGAAA
>Ga0247823_10004107_pt1 | contig 11699 bp, 18 predicted proteins | sample 13C_PalmiticAcid_2_FD_192426 | JGI IMG/M metagenome (GOLD analysis project Ga0247823, IMG submission 192426) | Soil microbial communities from agricultural site in Penn Yan, New York, United States - 13C_PalmiticAcid_Day30 | ecosystem: Environmental > Terrestrial > Soil > Agricultural land...
CGCTTCGGGCGCGGAGCCTGACGGGCCCGAAGCGGGGGCTGCGCCAGCAGAAGAAGGGGTAGATCGGCCGGAAATCTTCGCGCGGGCCGCGTCATCGGGCGGAACGAACGCGTGCGCGCCCCGGATGAACGCGCGCACCTCGTCGGCGCCCCAGCCGGACGCGATGGCATCTGCAATGTCCCACCCGTCATCGACGTTGCCCGGCTTCGGAATCGGGCATAGGAACACGCTGCAGCCGTGGTCAGCCGCCAGCAGCGAGCCGATCTTCACCATCGCCTTCATGCCCGGCTGGATGCTCTCGGCCAGCAGTGGCTTCGTGGCTGGGTCGATGCCCGCGACCCGCTCGTCCTTCGTCAGCTTCGCGCGCTTCGAGTCGCAGTCGGGCCACAGATACACGGTGCGGCCACCCAGCCAGCCCCAAGCGGCCTTCTCCCACGCATTGCCGCCACCGGGCCAGCTGACGAAGTCGAACTCGTGCCCCAGAAGCTGGTGCCCGGCCATCGCGCACTTCTCGCCCTCGACGAGGACCACGGGCACGGCGTTCAGGTCGCTGGCGAGCAGCGTGGCCGGCACGTACAAGGGCCGCGGCACCTCCCACTGCTTCCAGTGCCAGCGCATCGTGCCGCGCCCGTCGCTTTCGTCGACGCACCAAGTGTGCGGGAGGATCTCCTTGCCTCCGTCGCTGGTCGTGAAGCGCACCACGTGGCCGAACAGCTCACCGTCGAAGCGGTACTCCCAGCTCCCGGCGACATCGGTGTAGTGCCAGTGCCGGAAATCGGGCGGTGGCGCGGATTTCGGGATCGGCGTGATCGCGCGCCAGAGGCTCTTGCGCTTCTCGGCCGGCTTCGCGCTCACGCTTTCCGAAGGCGGTTCCGGCCGATCTTCTGCTGCCGCGCGCTCACGACGTTGTGGTGCAGACGCCTGGACAGGCTGCGAACGCTCCCAGCCAAGCGCGCGAATCAGCTGGCGCGCGGCCTGCCCCTGGTTGAGGTTGTGGATGGCCGCGTACAGGCTGATCAGGTCGCCGCCCGAGTCATCGCCGCTGAAGTCGGCCCATTTCCCTTTGATCAGGTGGACGCTGCAGCTACCGCCCTCCCCACCGGACAGGTCGGCGCAGACGTACTCGTGCCCCTTGATCGTGCCGCCTGGCAACCATTCCGGTACGAGCCGGTCGGCCCGCTGCAGCAGCGCGGCGGCCAGGTCGGCGAAGTCAATCGGTTGGTGCTCAGCCATGGGAGGCCACCCCGCACCGTTCGGGAGCCCCACGCGCGGCCATGCGCCGCGTCGCGTGTGCCAGCATGTTCTTCTTGTCCTTCTGGGTCACGCGCTCGCCAGCGGAGCAAACATCGGAGGGGAGGCGCGCTCGGGCGCCGGGGCTGCGAAGGAGGCAGGGGCGTACAGGCCTGACCAGTGCTGCGACCCGGCGGGCTTCACGCGCCCTACCCTCACCAGCTCTCCGGCCTGGAGCATGTTCTCGGTGGTGCGCCGCGCCAAGTCGAAGCCCACCCGCGCAGCGGTCGCCGCCTCGCGGGAGGTCACGCCGTCGACGGCCACACCATCGACTACAAGGCCGCGCTCTAGCACCAGGCGCAGGAATGCGTCGGCCATCGCCTCGCGGATCTCACCGCGGGGGCGCATCAGACCGCCCTCCGCATGAAAGGTGGGTGCCCCGGCCCGTGGCAGACTCTCGTCACCACAACTTGACCCACGACGGGAGGGACACCCATGAGCGTTGAAATCATCGGGGCGGTGCAAGCCGCACGAACCGCGTTCGGCCTGGTGAAGACCGCGATCGAGGCACGAGACGACTCGAAGGTGAAGGCCGCGCTAGTCGACATGGGAGAACGGCTGATGGACGTGACGATGGCTGGCACAGAGGCCGCATCCAAGCTCAGCTCCGCCACCATGGAACTCCACGAACTTCGTCAGAAACTCCGCGATGCCGAGGCGCGACAGCAGGAACGCGAACGCTACGTCTTGACCGAAGTCGCCAAGGGCGCTTACGCCCTCCGCTTTCAGACGCGCGAAGACGACGTCACCCCAGCCCATTACGCGTGTCAGGTCTGCATGGACAGCGGCCACCGCTCGGTCATGCAGGCCGGCGAGCTGTTCGGCGTGTCGCCCGTCCTCCTGTGCCCTCGCAGCAAGGAGCACACCGTCGCTGCCAGTTGACGTACGGATCGTTCCGACCCGTTCGAAACGCTGCCGCCAGCTGGCGCGCGCGTCGCGGGCGCGGATGCGGCGGATGACGGAACCCCGCTGCCTATCCTGCATCGCGCTTCCCCTTCGCGTTCTGGTTCGTGAAGTCGGAGAGCATCGACTGCGTGGCCGCAACAAGCTCGCCCACCTGGCGCTGCAGCTGCTTGAGCTCGTTGTCGGTGATCACGCCGTCGGACGCGCTCAGCGCGGCAGCTTGCACCACGTCGTTGAACTCCTTCGACAAGGTCGCGACGTGCTGCATCGTGCTCTCGCTGGCGCCCTCCAACTGCGGCAGCTTCACGGCCATGAAGCCGAAGCGGGCGTTGATCGCGTGCACCACACGGTAGTCGTCGGAGAACTCGATGCACTTCATCGTGTCCTCGAGCCCGGCCTTCGCTGTGCTGTTGGCGGGCGGCCGCACCTCGTGGCACAGCGTGCTGCCTCGCTTTCCGAGGCGCACAGCCAGCGCCTCAGCGCCGCCCGGGTAGTCGTGCACCGTGTGGTACAGCGCGTCACTCACGCTCATGCCCATGGCAGCCCCGGCAGGTTGTTGTGATGGAGGATTCGCTGAGGGCCGGCCATCATCCAGGCCATGCAACGAATCGAAGTTAGAAACCGGTGAGCGCCCTCTCGGTGGATCTCTCCGTGACCTGTCCCGCCGGAGCGATCAGAGGGTTCTGCCTGGGCCGACCAGATGGAGGTGGACGCTCCAACAAACCGACTGGCGTCGACGGTGCACGTGAGCGGTGGGTGTCCCGCGCTGTGGCAAGCTCTCGTCACCACCACTCGGCCCGCCGCGGCGGGGACACTGATGACCAACGACGAAATCAAAGAACACTTCGAGTACCTGCACGGCTTGCGACTTGCGCATTCGACGGCTCTCACCCTTCTGCTGCAAGCGCAGCCAAATCTCGGCGACCTTCTGCGCCAATACATGTCGACACTCGACAGGGATCCGTCCTTCGCGGCGCTCTCAGCTATCGCGCAGGAGTCGTTCGTCAAAGAACTCAAGGAAATCACCAGGTAGCTCGGCACGGTTCAGGCCCCCTGCCCGGCTTCGGTGGTCGGAGACGGAGCGTCTTCAGCTGCCCGCTGGGACCGGCGCCACAGCGCGGCCTGCACGCGGTCCGAGATGCGCGGGGGCAGCACGTCCGGCCAGAGGCTGATGGCGGCGGTTGTGACACCGACCTCCTTGGCCGCAGCGGCGGGGGTGCCGCCGAGCAGCTGAATAGCTTCTTGCTTGTCCATACGTCAAAGCTTAGCACGCTAAGTCTTGGCGCCACAAGCACCCTAAGCATCGTGCGCGGTTAAATACGCTTAATGAAAACCTTCAAGGACCGCGTGCTGGATCTCGAGGCCGTGCTGGGCGGCCCGGCTGCGCTCGCGAAGGCGGCGGGCGTGACCACGAGTGCCGTGGCGCAATGGAAGTCCAGTGGGAAGCCGGAGCAGTTGAAGGCGGCGCCGCTGCTGCGCCTGCAGCAGAACACCGGCGTGCGGCCGGCTTGGGTCGTATTCGGCACAGGGCCAATGAAGGAAAAGACCGAGACCCTCGTCGTGTTGGAGGGCTCTGCCGAAACCGCCTACTTCCTGCAGGCAACGGCCGCGTTCCTGGAGAGCCTGCCCGAGCTGCCGCGAGCGATGGCCGCGACGGCGCTGCACAAGGTGGTCGACGACCCGAAGGTGCATGGTGAGGTGTCGGCGCTGCTGGAGCAGCTGAAGGCCAGCGCCCTCTCAAGCAAACCCGGGTCACTTGTCTCGGAACAACAAGAATCCCTGAGGCGAACCGCGACGGGCGCTCGCTGACCTCGGCTCGAATTTACGAATTCCCGCTGCGCAGCAGGTATCGGCCATTCGGCTGAAGCGGGGCAAAAAGGGAGAGGGAGTTGACGACGATCAAGATCGTGACGGCCCAGGCCGCGGCGGCGCTGAACAGCGCCTGCGCCACACAGCAACCCGCGCCCGCCACGCCTCCAGCGGTCGCGGCCACCGTGCGCCCTGCCCTGACCGATGTCGTCGGAGACCTCGGCGCTACGCACCTGGTGTGGGAGGCGCAGGTGCTAGCCCAAGGCGCGACCACCTCGCGCGGCAAGGCGTACCGCTGCTGATGGTCGCCTCGAACCCGTTTCAGGGACCAGAGGACGTCGTTGCCGGGGTGCGCGAACAGTTGCCCAAACTCCTGTCTGATCTCCGGGAATACTCAAGGCGAGCTACTGTTAGCTACTTCCTACGCCTTGAGCCGGGCACCGAAACGACCGTCGCGTACCTAAAGCTGGAGCGCCCACCAGTAGGCACTCTTCATACGCGAACTCACCGTGAGATTCGGGACATGCGAGCGGCGCTTGATCAAGCCATGTGGGCCGCAGCTAACGAACTCGGCGGCACGAGAAAGCCCGGCCGGCTGTACTTCCCAATTCGGTCAACCGAGGATCAGCTCGAGGGATACCTTCACGAACTTGCGGGACACGGTGTGCATGCGGGCCTCCTGGATTTTGTTCGGAAGCTTCGCCCACATCAGAAGGGCGACCCGCTAGTGGTGCTGCTCGCGGACGCAGCGAACCATGCGCATCAGAAGCCGATCGTGCTGTGCGCAAATCCGAAGGCCAACATGATTGCCGACGTAAAGGTCACTGGTCTGGCAAGGGTGCACATGGGGAAGTGGAATACACATCGCTCCGAAGTCGAGTTCGCCCGTTGCTATCCCGGCGGATCCATCTCTGTGGGGCAGGTTTCAGTCGAGGTCGATGCAATGATCGTCGGGCCCGATGGCCAATTCCACAACGCGTCGGGCCTGCTGCATCATGGCCTCGGCAGAGTCGACGCAATTGTGCAGGCGTTGAAGGCTGAGACGGCCAGACTCAAGGCGCTCAGCCGAGTCTAGAGCGCGCCCCTCTGCGACAAGCCCCAGCCCGCCCCGCGCGGGCTTTTTCACGCCCAAAAAAAACTTCGTGTGCTTCGGCAAATAACTTAGCGCACTACGCGGTTATTGCTTAGCGTTCTTAGCTTAGTGCGCTAAAGTCTTCCCAACGGAGAAACAGGGGCACGGGATGGACCAAGACACGAAGGGGTGGCCTCAGCGGGCGCACCAGGAGCTTCCCTGCAAACGCCCAGCACTGCGGGGGCGGACTGGTGCGATCACATTCGAACCTCTCTGCTGGTTCCTCCACGACTCGAACACCGCTCGCGTCGCACGTCCCCTGCTCGGCGCGGCCGCGCTCGTGCTCGTCTGCTACCTGATCGCGATGGCGGTGGTCGCATGAAGCACAACCACTTCAACCTGCCTACGCGTGACGAGGCCACGCAGCGCCTGCTCGACAACGCGTTCGCCGTGTGGCACCGCCACAAGCATGGCGTGGCCACCCTCGGCTGCGCTCTCGTGCTGAGCGCATGTGGCTCCGGCGACGGCGCCGACGCCCCCCCGGACCGCACGACACAGCCGCCCAACTGCGGCCCGAAGCGGGAGCGCTGCTTGTGATCGCCCGCCACATCCTCGTGCGCTACACGCTCTGCAACGGCACCCGCGGCACGCTCGACGTCATCGCGGCCAGCAGCTGCGACGGCATCGAGATCGCGCTCGAACTCTTCGGTGACGCACTGCGAACCTGCAGCGCGCGGCCGGCCTGACCCGCTTCAACCACGCGGGTGCAGACGCCCGCACTGCTCCAGGAGGTTCCATGAAGGACTTTGCCGAGACGATCATCGCGGCCCCTGACGTCGTGCCAGCCAAACCGCCGGCACTCAAGCGCATCGAGCCCATCCAGTTCCCCGAGGATGCGCTGCGCCGCCAGCGCCAAAGGGCCGAGGAGCGTGCCCAGTCGGCGCTCCGCTCGCATGAGCGCCGCAAGGCCGTCGTCGAGGCCGCGCACCAGGCGGGCTATCACGAAGGCTTCACGAAGGGCCACGACAGCTGGCTCCGCGCCTACGCGTGGGGTGCCGCCACCGGCGGCCTGGTCACCTCGGCCGCTCTGCTCTGGCACTTCCTGCCGGCCCTCTGACATGCCCGCAGCCACCCTCCCAATCACGCGCGACGTCGCCCGCGCCCAGCTCGCGCTGGTCCCTGACGCTCAGCTGCCGCTGCTCGAATTCGCCGTGTGGGGCGAGCTGACGCGCGCGGCCGAACTGCGCGTCGCCGTTGACGGCAGCACCCACGTGATCGTGCGCCTGCAGCAGCAGAAGGACCGCCTCCCCTTCGTGGCCATGCGCCACGCGCCGGCATCCGAAGCCGACTTCATGCGCGACCTGGTCGCGCGGCTGCCTGCCGGCGCGCCCGTCGTCGTCCGTTTCCGCGGCCTCGAGGTGAAGCAGCACGACGGCGACTACGTGCTCGAGGCGGTCATCTGCGACGACCTGGCGCGGGCGAACTTCATCCCCACCCACCCGGAGCAGCAATCGTGACGCTGAACCCTCCCGAGGCCCTGCAGTTCTCGCCGCTCGCCCAACGGCAACAGATCGAGTTCCGCGACGGTTCGCAGCTCGTGCTGCACCCGCTGTTCGACAACGGCACACCGCTGCCCTTCCACCGCGCCATCCACCTTCCGGGTAAGCCGCCGATGGTGGTGGACCTGCGCCACGCCTCCCGCGAACTGGGCGCGGACATCTGCGCGGCCCAGCCGCGCGACATCCCGGGCCTCGTGCGCTACACGCTGCGCCATTCGGCCCCGAACGCCCACACCGTGCTGCAGCGGCTGCTGTCGAACGCCTCGCACTTTCGCGAAGGACGCGTGACCGCGCCGACGTGACCCGTTTCTGGCGCTTCCGGTCGCACAAGGCTTTCCTCCCTGGCCACAACGTTTCCGACCGGTTCCCTTCCGAGGGGCGCCTCCTTCTTCATCCTCGAAAGGACCCCGATGGACACCATCGTCGACATCCCGCTCTCGGAGCTCCACGAGAGCCCGTTCAACCCCCGCAAGCACTTCGACGAGGCCAGCCTGGCCGAACTCGCCGCGGACATCAAGGCACACGGCCGTGTGCTGCAGCCGCTGCTCGTGCGCCCGCGAGTCCCTCCGCTGTTCGAAGGCGACCCCAACGGCGCGGCCGGCCTCGAGCTGGTGTTCGGGCACCGCCGGTTCCGCGCCGCCGCGCTGGCCGGTCTGGCGTCGGTCCACTGCATCGTGCGAGTCATGAGCGACGAGGAGGTCAAGCGCGCGCAGATCTCCGAGAACCTGCAGCGCAAGGACGTGCACTCCATCGAGGAGGCCGAGGGCTTCCAGGCGCTGATCGACGGGCACAACATGACGGCCGACATGCTGGCCGAGCAGTTCGGCAAGAGCCGCAGCTACGTGTATGGACGGCTCAAGCTACTGGCTCTCTGCCCCGAGGTGCGCAAGGCATGCCTGGCCGGCGACGTCGGCACGGAGGTGGCCCTCCTGATCGCCCGAGTGGGCGGGCCCAAGCTCCAGACCAAGGCTCTGGCCGACATCAAAGGCCGCAACGACAGCATCGAGGACGGCGGCAAACGGAGCTTCCGCAACATCCGCCGATTGCTGGCCGAACGGTACACGCTCGACCTGAAGGACGCGCTGTTCGACACCGTGGACGAGATGCTCGTACCGGCCGCCGGTCACTGCGTTCGCTGCCCGAAGCGCTCTGGCAATGCTCCCGAGTTCACCGACTTGGTCGCCGGAGACAACCTCGACCGCTTCCGTTCGGGACCGAGCGGTCCAGACGTCTGCACGGACCCCGACTGCTTCGAGTCCAAGAGGAAGGCGCACCTCAAGCGCGAGGCTGAGAAGCTCGCCGCGGCAGGCAAGAACGTAGTCGAAGGCACCAAGGCCCGCCAGGCCATCGATGCATATGGCCGGCTCAAGTCAACGTTCGTTCCGCTCAAGGATGTCCGCGCCGCACTCAAGAAAGCCACGGGCGACAAGAAGCCGAAGGTGCTCACGATCCAGGACCCTCGTACAGGGAAGACGATCGAGGCCGTGGCCGTTGCCGAGCTGGAGGCCGCTGGCCTGCGCGAGGACGAGTCCACGGCGAGCCAAGGCCGCTCAGCTGGCAGCCCATCCTCCCACCATCGCGATCAGGTGGACCACGGTGCGAACGCGCAGGCCGAGGCGGCGCGCCGCGTCGCACTGTTCAAGCGCGTGCTCGAGGTCGCACGTGAGCGTGACCGTACCGAGGCCGACATGCGGCTGATCGCCCGCTACATGGTCGAGCAGCTCGACTATGACGCGGAAGAACATCTGTTCGCCGCGTACGACGTCGAGGATCGCGAGCAGCTTGAGGGCAAGGTGGCTCACATGACCGCGTTCGAGGTCGGCACGCTGATGCTGGCTGTCGCGACCTCCAACGCGCTGGACGTCAACTGGCACAACTACACCACCCCTGCCAAGCACCTGGACGCGGTCGTGGCCGAGTACGGCATCGCGCTGGACGAGCCCGCCGACGGCGCTCCTACCCCTTCATCTGCTGCGCAAGCGCCGGAGGAGGACGCGCCGGCCGGCGGTGACCAGACCCTCGCCGATGATCCTGCTGACGCGGCGACCGAAGCCGCGCCGGCCGCGACGAAGAAGCCACGCAAAAACAAGGCGAAGGTCCCTGCGCCTTCGGCGCAGGAACAGATGGACGATGCCGGCACCGAGCCGGTGATGCAAGCAGCCTGGCCGTTCCACCACACAGCTTCTTCGGAGGTCGCGTGAAGGCGATACCCGATCTACTCCGGGAGCTAGGCTCGTTGAGTCCAGGCCGAAGGCGAAGTAGCGTTGGATCAATTCGCCATGCTGCAGAACTTCTCAGCCTCGGGAACCCGAAGCTCGAATCGTTCGAGCGGAGGCCCTTCTCTCGGCCACAGCATCCGGAACTCCTCTTCGCGTGCGTTCTCGCGCGGGCCGATGAATACCGCAGGTACAGGGTTGGTCGGTCTGACGTTGTCGAACTCACGAGGACCGTACGACATGTAGTGTCCCAAGCACCGCAGCGGGCCGAACTTGGCGAACATCGCCCTGTTGACCGCGTCGAGGAAGCCCCGAGGATCGCTTATTTTCACAGCGTAGCGGCCATAGCCCGTCAGTTTCCTATTCTTGGTCAGCGCCAACAGGTAGGCGTCCGGCGCCTGCCTGACGAACGTAATCCCCCCGATCGTGTTCGTGTCGGGCTCGTCCAAGTGGAAGCCGAAATTGGCGAAGGCCTCGCGCCTGAGCTCGGGATTGCCAGGCGGGATCACTGTATCCAAATCATCGAGAGCCCAGGTGAGCGTCCCCTCGCCAGGGTCTGCTCGCCGAATGTCTTCGGCATGGCGGCAGTGATGAAGCGTGGAGATCCAGACGAAACCCTCGAGGAGGCGAAAGGCGTGCTGCTCCTTATCGAAAAAGCGAAAGAGCGCCTTCGGAAGGCCCGAGCCTCCACCTTGGTAGTCCCGCCCAGCCTTCTGCTTCTTCACCACCGTTGCCTCCCAAGCCGTGGACGCTCCATCCTATGGGAAGCGGCGATGAAGAAGATCAACATCTCAGGGGAAAAGCTCACACCCGGCTACTCCTGGCCCGCAGCGATATGAGGCACCGCTCTCTTCGCCGGGCCGAACTGCTCAGCCGACTGCCACGCGCCTTCCGCCCGAAACTCGCGCCCGACCAGGTGCGCGACCTGGCGCTGGCCCACGTAGTCAACCTCGACGCCATCGCCACCGGCCAGGCCGGCGAGGAGATCCTCTGGCAGCAGGTTGGAGGCACGCTCACCTGGTGTCGCGTCGCCGAGCTGCTCGGAATGGGCGAACCGGAAATGGCCGAGCAGCTGCAGTTGCTCGAGCAGGTCGTGGCCCGCTACCGGAGCACCGGCCGAGTGGTGTTCACCGGCCCCGAGTACCAGCTCGCCAAGAAAGGCCTGCAGGTGATGGACCTGCTGGCCACGATCGTCGACCGCCCCACGGCCCTGCAGGCAGCCGACTGGGGCGAACTGCGAATGAACGAGATGGCCAAGCCATCGCCTACCCCGGAGACAGGTCCATGACCTCCCCCTACTTCTCCGATGCCGAGGTCGACGAGATGACCGCCGGCCTCGAGCAGCCCGCAGCCAAGGCCCGCTACCTTCGCCGACTCGGATTCCGTGTCGACCGGAAGCCCAACGGCCGCCCGCTCGCCTGGCGCCCCACGGCCGCCGCCGGCGCCGACCAGGCGCAGCAGCAGAATCCCCAGACTGGCCCGAACGTGGTGGGCCTCGACCAGTGGAGCAGGAAGCGGAAACATGGGACGCAAGCGCAAGGACGGTGACCCCTTCGGCCTGGCCGGCACCCGCCTGGCGTACCGCCGCGGCAAGTTCTACTACCGGCACCGGGACACCGACCGGTTCGAGTGCGTCGGCAGCGACGTCGCCCAGGCGAAGAAGCGAGCAGCCCTCTACAACGACCCGAACGGCACATTCGGCACCGTGATCCACTGGATGGGCCTGTTCCTGGCGGACTTCGAGAAGGAAGTGGCGGCTAAGAAACGCAGCCAGCGCACCCTCGACGACTATCTGACCTACGCCGCCGACGAGGGGCCGCTGATGATCTTCTTCGGCCGCATGTTGCCCGAGCACATCGAGCCGAACCACGTGCAGGCGTACCTCGAGGCAGGCGCCCGCGCCGACCGGGCCGTGCAGGCCAACCGTGAGAAGGCGTGCCTGTCGTCGATGCTGTCCTGGGTGCTCCGCCAGCCCGACAACGGCACCCCCATGAAGGTCAACCCCTGCATGCGAGGCAGCGGGGTGGTTCGCAACGCCGAGTCGAAGCGGGAACGGTACGTCACCCACGACGAGTATCGCGAGGTGTGGGAGATGGCGCCGAAGTCGGTTCAGATGCTGATGACCCTGACCTACCGCACCCTGCAGCGCCCTGAGAGCGACATCATCCTCTGGACGACGCGTGACATGGTCTACCAGGAGGGCGCCCGGGTGCTGAAGTTCACCCAGAACAAGACCGGGCGCCGGCACCAGATCGCGCTGGGCGAGGACCTCGAGAAGCTCCTCCCGAAGCAGGTGGGCAACGTGCGCGCACTGGTGGAGCCCCTCGTGAAGCGGCTGGACGGCGGCTTCTACGGGTACCAGGGCATCAGCTCGATGCTCCGGGAGGCCATCGCCGCGGCGAACTACCGGCGGAAGGCCCGGGGCGTGGCGCCGATGCCGTCGTTCGGGTTCCGCGACCTAAAGGGCAAGGGTGCCACCGACATGTACTTCGTCGACGAGGTGCCCATCGAGCAGATCCAGCAGCTGCTCGGGCATGCAGACGTCCGCACGACCGAGATCTACATCAAGGCTCGATGGCGAGAAACGGCTCGCCCAAATGCCGTCCGACTGGGGGTCTGAGGCGGTCCATATCCAGTGGTTTGACGGAGAGTGCCCCGGGCGAAGATACCCCTAAACGCATGCTCCTAATGGAACGCTGGACACGCTGATTGGAAGGTTTCATGCGGGCTGCAGCCCGATTCCAACACCCGGCTGTTAATCCGTAGGTCCCTGGTTCGAGCCCAGGTTGAGGAGCCAGAAAAATCAAGGGGTCCCGTCGCAAGACGGGACCCCTTGTGCTTTGTGCCTCC
>Ga0247823_10004108_pt1 | contig 11698 bp, 7 predicted proteins | sample 13C_PalmiticAcid_2_FD_192426 | JGI IMG/M metagenome (GOLD analysis project Ga0247823, IMG submission 192426) | Soil microbial communities from agricultural site in Penn Yan, New York, United States - 13C_PalmiticAcid_Day30 | ecosystem: Environmental > Terrestrial > Soil > Agricultural land...
GTTGGAGGAGGCTCAAGCACTCAGCGAGCATGAGGGTCTGGCGGCACGTATGGCGGTGCGAGACAAACAAGAAGGCCGGGAACTGATGTCCCGGCCTTTCCAATATAGAAACCTAGTGGGATCTCCTACTCCTTCTTCGATATAGAAGAATAACATTTACCACTAAAATCAATATCATTAGCCCAAGCAGGAAATCACTATTGATATAGTTAAATATAAATCGCGCAATCAAAGCAAGTATGACAACTATATTAATTGTATACAGTATATATTTCTCAAATTTATCCATGCCACTAACATCCTGGTGGAGGGGGAGATTTAGGTACGATTGTAAAACCAAAAGGCCTGTACCCACCTCCTGTAGTTATTGAAGAAACAAACGTTCCAAATGTGGCCATTCCGCCACCAATTGTTCCGACCTTCCCTCCTCGGGTGCCTACCGCCAAACCAACAGCCGTCAATCCATCGTTCGTTTTCGCCGATGCGTCTTGTAATGCGCCGAAGTTTTGACAAATCCTCCTCTGCTGCTCCTTAGTTGGCTTCAGTTTTCCATTCTTATCTCGGACATACGCGCATTTGCCGCCTACAACAACGCACTTGCTCGTCAGATCTGGCGATGGAGGAGTCGGCCTCGGGGGAACAGGCGGCCCGCAAAAGTTGTTTGCTAAGTTACAAGGCGACGGTGGCTTAGCGCAACCTGCAGTAGTTAGACTACATGGCGGTTTGACTGGCTTCGGTTTCCCTTTGTTCGTAACTACGACTTCACCCTCGTAACTGCCCGGTACAAGCGATGGGATGAAGACTACCGAACCCGGCGGCAATGAGCTAGGCGGCCAAGTCCCAGTAATCGGGTATTCCGGGCCTTCGGGCGGCGGATCCGGCTGATCGAAGCCGTTTCCAATGTGGTCAAACCGGTTGGGCTTGTCCCCTTCCTTCAATCCGGTCGGATCGACGCCGTTCACAGGATCGCCACCCACATAGGCATAACGATTCAACCCGTCGCCATACCCAATCGGATCGGTCTGCATGAACCGCCCCAGTGCCGGATTGTAGATGCGCGCCTTGTAGTAGTGCATGCCCAGTTCGGGCAGCCACAGCTGACCAGTATAGCCGAACCGCCCGACATTGCCGCTCGCCGGTACGCCATATTCATCATAGCTGTTGACCGCGATCGCGGCGCCGGTGCCATCGCTCACCGTGACGATCGATCCACGCTCGTCGGCATGCAACCAGCGCCGGTCGCCGGTGCCCGCACCTTCATACCAGACCACGGGCTCGTCGAAGTCCGGCCCCGGCACATAGCGGCGGAGCACCTGCCAGGTCTGTGCGTTCACCTCCGCCACCAACTGGCCGCCCGACCAGGTGAAGCGTGTGTCCGTGCCCGTCCCGGAATTGTACAGACGGAGCAGATCGCCACCTGCGGGCTCATAGAGGAACTGCCAGGCGCCCGGCCCGGTATCGAGCTGGTTCAGCGTGTTGTAGGCGTAGCTACTGCCGCCAATGCCGGTCACATTACCCCGCGCATCATGGCTCAACGCCGTCACGCCCGACGCGGTCACCTGATTGAGGCCGTTGATTGTATCCGCCCGGGTGACATTGGCAAAACCCGGAAACGCATAGCTATCGTTGTTCCGGGTCCTGCTCGCGACCCCGCCCGCAGGGTTATATGTGAACGTCGTCGCCACGTCTGCCGAGCCGCCCGCGAAGTCCTGCCCCAGCGCCGCCAGCTGCGATACCGAGTCATAGTTGTAGCTGGTGGTCGTGCCGTTGCCCCGCGTCACACTCGTCCGACGACCCATGTCGTCATAGCCGTAACGCGCCAGCACCCCCACACCGGTCGTCGCACCATTCTCCCGGATCGCAGTCACATTATCGGTGACGTCATGGTCGTAGTCGACATAGACGCCGCCGTCCCAGGTCAGGCGCGTGCGGCGTCCGGCCAGGTCAAAGGCGTGCTGCGTCGTACCGCCATAATTCGCCTCGGTGACCATCCGGCCCAGAGCATCATAGGTGAATGCGTTGACCGCCCAGCCATTGCCGGTCGCCTGGGTCATCTGGCCCAACAAGTCATATTGGTAGGCGACGTCCCAATCGCTCCCCCCTGAGGGCGTATCCTTCAAGGTCACGCGGTCGAGATTGTCATAGCCGAACCCGATCACCTGCCCGTCGCGCAGCCGCTGGCTGATGACATTCGATCCGGCGTCGTAACCCAGTTCCTCATAGTCGGTGGTCGAGCTCGTTCCCGATCCCGTCGTGGTCGACGGGAAGCGCGTCTTCACCAGCCGGTCATGACCGTCATATTCGTAGGTCGTCTTGTTGCCCTGGCCGTCGGTGAGCGTTTCGACCTGACCATTCTCAGTAAAGCTCACATATTCATGTGACGCCGCGGCGGTGCCGAACGCGTTATGATAATCGACCACGCGCCCCATCGCGTCGAACCCGCGCTGCTGGACCCGGTCAGGGCCATTGGGGCCGGTCAGCTGCGGCGTGCAGGAATCGCTTTGCCCCGCCCATTGCGCCGGATCCATCCGCTGCGCGGCACACACCTGCAGACCGCGGCTGTTGTACCCATATTGCGAGACCGCATGTTCGGTACCACCCGCCGTCAGCACGTCCTTGATCTTGCGTGCATTGCCCTCATAGGTCGACGTCACCTGCTGCAAGGAGTTGAACGCCGCCCAGTCGCCATCGGACTGGCTGTTCACCGTCCCCGCCTCGACCAGCGTGACCTGATTGCTCGGATTATAGGTGATCCGCTGCGCGCGATGCTTCAGCGCACCACCGCCGTCCGGATCGGGCCCGACAACGCCGACAACGCGCCGACCCGCGTCATAGCGGGTGCGGGTAACGTCCGCCGTACCGCTCAGCGGACCGTCGGTCGTGATCTGGTTGCCGATATTGTCATAACCCATCGCCGTGATCGCGGTCAGGGCGCCGTCTCCCGATCCGCGCGTCGTGCTGACGGGCAGAAGGTTGTTGGCGGTACCGCTGCTTTGCGGGCCATAGTCGATCGTGGCCTTCACCTCGTCGCTACCGCCAGCACAGCTTGCCGTGGTGCGGCAAGCCGACATGCTGGTCAGCAACTGCGTGGTGGTGCCGGAAGCCACAATCGAACCGGCCGCATCCTTGAAATTGGCCTGCACGCCAGAATAGCCGTAGCGGGCCTGCGGACGCACCGCCCCCGTCGTGGCCGCGGGCTGCGTCACTGTCAGTACGCCGCCATGACCGCTGTCGTACGTGTAGTCGGTCGTCTTGCCGCGCGCGTCGGTGGTCGTGAGCGGCTGGTTGCAGGTCTTCGGATTGCCGCACGTCGCATCGAACGTCGCTGACGTGACGATATCCGCCAGTCCCGATCCGGGCTTGGCCACCTGCCTTACCTCGGTGACGTTGCCGCGCGCGTCATAGGTGTATGACGTGTAGCTGCCATCGTTCGCCGTCACGCGGGTTGCGCGGCCGTTGCCGTCATATTGATAGCTCGTCAGCCGCAGCAGTTCGTCACGATACGAAGCCAGCAGGTTCGTCACATAGTCGCCGACATAGACACGCTGGCCGCCGGCTGCGTCCGTCACCGTGGTGGTGATGGTCGTGCCGGAGTAGCTGTAGCCATAGCTATGGGTGACACCATCCCGTGTGACGGCAGAAACTTGCACGGATGGGTTGTAGGATACCGAAATATTCGGAGAGCTCGAACCCGGCCTCGTCACTGTCTGACTACCCGAAGGCGTACCGCCTCCGGCGTAAGTAGTCGTGTGACCCAGACTGTCCGTGACGGTCGCACTCGTCCCGCCCGAACCGACCGCATAGGATGCGCTCGGCCAGCTGCTCGAATCCGAGCAAGCGGCGTAGAGACCGCACTCGGCAAGATTGAACGCGCGCACGTTGGCCGGGCTCGACCAGGCCTGATAGGTCGAATAGTCGATCGAACTCGTATTGTTCGCGTAGGTGAGTTTCAGCGCATAGCCGTTGCTGTTCGTCTGTGAAGCAAGACGGATGGCGTACTTCAGCCCACCAGGACAATCCCACCCTTCAAAGCCAGACGGGCAGTACTGGGCCATGAAATAGTTGAAGCTGGTCTTGGCTCCTTTCGCGGTCGTGATGTCCGCGACGAATCCCAGACTCGCTTGATAGTTCTCGTAATAATAATCGCCGGGATTCTCGTTGAACCGTACCACATCGCCATTTGAGGCAGTGTAGATGTAGAATGCACCGCTCTTGGCTAGGGACGAGCCATTGCCCTGCAGCGGCGCATAGGAGAAGCTGTCGAAATCGTCCGAGCGACCGCTCACCGTGACGGTGATGACACCACCCGAGTTGTCAATCGTAGCGGCGGCGGAGCTGCGCCAACCGCCATTGATGTTCTGACGACTATACGCCAGCCCATGCGAACCGGCACCACCGATCGACACATCGGTCTGCTCGAGGTTGAAGCTCCCTCGAATCACGTCCACGCCGTTCTCGTCGATCGAGCGGCGCACCGGCGGCGTCACCTGTGCAGAGGCAACGACCGGTAACAGGCCCGCTGCGAGCACCGATCCGCACAACAGATGCTGCATCAGCCGCATCCGGGTGGACTGTCTTTTGCAAATCCTCTCCGTTCCCGCCGACGCGCGCGCGCCGGCAGGCCAAATATTGACCCGTTCCATATGAGTATTCCTTGTTCTGTCAGCCGCCCACGCGCGGCAAGCATGTGCTCGCGATGCGCCCGTTAGGGCGCGCCGGTCACCGTCTTGTTGGTACGGTTGTCCGCCTTGTCGTAGGTGTAGTTGGACTGGACGTTGTTGTTCACCGTCCCGCTATGCTTCACCGCGACCAGTCGACCGCGCGCGTCATAGCTATAGGTGACGGTCTCGCTCGCAGCCGCGACCGCGAGCCCCGTCAGCGCGGCGATCGCAATCGCCGCGCTGGTCCTGGCGTTCTTCATGTTCCCACTCCGCTGTTGAGGAACATTCTAGGAACATTTGAATTCCAACATTGCAAGCACAAATACTTACCCGGGAAATAGTCCTGCCGCTGCAGTAGCTTGCCGGCATGTTGGATTAGTCCAACACAACTTCATACAAGCCTGAGAATTTGTTGGATTCGCAATGCCGCAACGCGGCTGGGCGATGTTCGCGACTTTCCGACACCAGAATGTCGCTCAGGCGTCCGCCCAGCGCCTCAGCAGATTGTGATAGACGCCGGTCAGCTCGATCACGCTGCGATCGTCCCCGCCAAGCTGGCCGGTCAGCCGCTGCACATTCTGGTCGAGGTCGAACAGGATTCGCCGCGCGCCATCATCGCGGACCATCGATTGCAGCCAGAAGAAGCTCGCCACCCGCACGCCACGCGTCACCGGGGTCACATGGTGCAGGCTCGAGGAGGGATAGACTACCGCATGCCCTGCAGGCAGTTTCACCCGCTGCTCGCCATAATGGTCCTCGATCACCAGTTCGCCGCCGTCATAGGCAGCGGGATCTTCTAGAAAGACGGTGATCGACAGGTCGCTGCGGATGCGAAACTCGCTGCCGCGCTTGATGCGGATCGCATTGTCGACATGCGTGCCGAAGGTCTGGCCCTCGCCATAGCGGTTGAACAGCGGCGGGAAGACCTTGAGCGGCAATGCCGTGGCGAAGAACAGCGGCGAACGGCCGAGGGCATCAAGGATGATGCCCCCGGCCTCAAGCGCCGCCGGGCTTCCCTCCGGCAGCTGCTCGTTTTTCTTGGCCAGTGCCGACTGGTGGCCGGAGGTGACGTTACCGTCGACCCATTCGGTCCCATCGATGATTGCCCGCACCTTCGCCACCGTTTCGGTGTCCAGCAATTCGGGAATCGCGATCATCATGGCACTTGCCTAGCCGCGGGGGTTGGAGCGGGCAACGGTCCGGGGGACAGGTGGACCACCACCCGCTCCTCCCCCTTGTTCGGTTCAGTATTTGATCGTCAGCGTCGCAAAGGCCGAGCGGCCCGGGGCGATCTGGGCATAGTGAGACGAATAAGCGGTTGCGAAGTAACGCTTGTCGGTCAGGTTCTGGACGTTGACCCGCAGCTCCAGCTTGTCGGTGAAGCGATAGCTCGCCGTCGCATCGAAGCGGGTGTAGCCGGGCACCGACCGGGCAACCACGACCGTCGCCGGAACGACCACCGCCGCGGCTCCGGTGCCACTGACGTAGCGGTTGTCGGCATAGCCGCCATAGACGCGGCCCTGATAATAGGCGCCACCACCAATCGTGAAGCGCGGCGTCACATTAACCGTTGTCCACAGCGTGGCCGCATGCTCGGGGGTGTTCGGGAAGCGCCGGCCGGTATTGACCGACGGCTGCTGCACCGTGCGCGCCGCGACGCCACCGCCCGCAGGCAGGGTGAAGGCGGTGAACCCGCCATCGACCACCGTTGCGTCGAGATAAGTGTACCCGCCAAACACCTGCCAGCCGGGCAGGATCTGCCCGTTGATGCTCAGCTCAATCCCGTCGACGCGGCGCTTGCCGATGAAGGCGATCGTGTTCTGGTCGCTGGTGACGCGGGCGTTATCGGTTTCGGTACGGAACACAGCTGCACTCAGGGCCAGCCGCCCGCCGAACAGCTGCGTCTTGGCGCCGAGTTCATAGGACTTGGTGTTCTCGACCGCGAGCGCATCGGCCGCGGCCTGCAGCGTGCCGGTAGTCGGCAGCGCATTGCCCTCCTGCCCTTCGCCCATCAGGCTGTTGGGCGGAGTCGAAGCCGTCGCGAACGAGCCATAGAGGCTGATGTTCGCGGTCGGCTTGATCACCAGACCGGCCTGATAGTTCCACACGCCGTCCTGACGCGTCACTTCGGGCCGGATGCCAGCCGCAACGGGCAGGCGGACACGCGAGCGGAAATCGTCGTAGCGCACGCCGAGATTAAGGATCGCCGGCCCAAACTCGATGCTGTCGAACGCATAAAGCGCCTTGGTCTCGCCATGCTGGATCGTCTGCGTCTCGGGTGCGCTGCGTACGATCGGCGTCGCCACCCCGCCGATCAGATTGACCCAGGGATCGCGCGGATTTGGATTGAACAGGTCCGCGCAGTTATAAGGGGCCGCCCCCGGTGCGGTGCCGCAGCGGCCGCCCGCGGTCGCATTGTTGGTGCCAGTGTTGATCGCCGCTCCGCCCTGCGAGACGAAGGTACCGCGCGCCGCGCGATCCCATGACAGCTCGCCACCGACCGCAAAATTGTGCTTCAGCGGACCGGTTTCGAACTTCCCGAACAGGTCGAGCTGGTTGATGATCGACTCGACCGTGCCATAGCGCGAATTGGCGCGGCGCCAGACGCGGCCACCGCCGGTATAGTCGTTGAACCGCCCGCTGGGCAGCGTCCCGACATTGCGGCCGCCGGACGGTATCCCGAACGCATTGGCCTGACTGTCGTCGGGCTGGGTGTAGATATAGGATTGCTCCGTCCGCGAGTAGCGCGCGGTGTTGCGAAGCGTCACGCCGCCGAAGTCGTGCTGCGCGCGCAGCATCGCCTGGTCGACCTTGGTCTTGCGGAAATCGCGGTTCACCAGACCGTAGAAATTGTCGGGATCGATATAGCCCTTCACACCACCGGCTGTGGTGAAATCGCCGATCGCGGGTTCGGAGATCACCAGCCCGGTACCCGGCGCGTTGTTGACGCTTGCCGAGGCGATGTAGCGGTACGGGAAGCCGCTGTCGGGTAGTTCGTCGGTTTCGAGATGATAGAAGCTTGCGGTGAGCTGGGTCGGGCTGTCGACGCCGATCGTGATCGACGGCGCCACGCCCCAGCGCTCATTGTACAGGAAGTCGCGCCCGGCGACGTCCTGATCGTGATAGACCGCGTTCAGGCGAACTGCGATCAGCTCGCTCACCCGGTAATTCGCGTCCAGCGTCACGCGCTTATAGTCGTCGGTGCCATAGCTCAGCGCCGCACTCGCAAAGGTCCGGCCGCGGGGCAGCTTTGAGATGATATTGATCGCGCCACCGGCGGAACCACGACCGCCGGTCGTGCTGTCGCTGCCGCGAACGACCTCGATCTGCTCGACAGCAAAGACTTCGCGGCTCTGCCCGCCAATATCGCGGACGCCGTCGAGGAAGGTCGAACCCTGAGCGTCGTAGCCGCGGATGAACGGCCGGTCGCCGATCGGGTTTCCGCCCTCGGCCGCGCCGAAGGTGATGCCCGGTACCGTGCGCAACGCATCGACGAACGTAGCCGAACCGGTGTCCCTGATCACATCCTCCGAGATCAGCACGACCGAGCGGGGCGTGTTGATCAGCGGCTGGGTCGCTTTGGGATTCTCGCGCTCGCGGACGCGCTCGCCTTCGATGACGACATCGTCACGCTGATCGCTCGCGGCCCCGGCGACCGGATCGGCGGGATCCGCGGCGAGCGCGGGCGCCGAAGCGATGAATCCGACCGCGGCAAGCGCGAGGAAAGCCGGAGCGGTCTTGCGACCATCGGCGGTAGTGCGAGTCATATTGGCCCCTTTAGCCTTATTCGTTTTGGGGCCAGCTATTGAGAGTCGTTCGCAGAGTCAACGAAGTTGCGAATCATTTTCACCACTGTCGCAATTTTGTTGCAGCCCGAACAGCCAGCTGCGGATTGCGCTTGCCAGATTTGGAGGATCCCCTGCGCTGATCCGCAGATGGTCGATCTGGGCAACGATCGCATTGATTGGCAGGTCACGGCGCGCCGCCTCTGCTTCCAGCGCTGCCCAGAAAGCCGGCTCCAGACTGATCGATGTCGGATGCCCGGCGATGGTGATCGATCGCTTGACCGGCCCGTGAAACCCGCCGGGCGGGGCGTCGATCACGCGTCGATATCGAACAGTGAAGCCAGCTGCTCGATCATCGTTCCGGCCAGCTGATCGACATCCATGATCGTCACCGCGCGACTGTAATAGCGCGTCACATCATGCCCAATGCCGATCGCGACCAGCCCGACCGGCGAGCGCTGCTCGATCCAGCCGATCACCTGCCGCAGATGCCGCTCCAGATAGGAGCCGCTGTTCACCGACAGCGTCGAATCGTCGACCGGTGCGCCGTCGCTGATGACCATCAGGATCTTGCGGTCCTCGGGCCGTGCGATCAGCCGGTGGTGCGCCCACAGCAGCGCCTCGCCGTCGATATTCTCCTTAAGCAGCCCTTCGCGCATCATCAGCCCGAGCGACTTCTTCGCCCGCCGCCACGGCTCGTCGGCCTGTTTGTAGACGATGTGCCGCACATCATTGAGCCGGCCCGGAAGCGGTACCCGACCTTCGGCCAGCCACTTCTCGCGGCTTTGTCCGCCCTTCCACGCCTTGGTCGTGAAGCCAAGGATCTCGGTCTTGACCCCGACCCGCTCAAGCGTGCGCGCAAGGATATCGGCGCTGATCGCCGCGATCGAGATCGGCCGCCCGCGCATCGACCCCGAATTGTCGATCAGCAGCGTCACGACCGTATCGCGGAACTTGGCGTCCTTCTCGACCTTGTAGGACAGCGACTGCATCGGATTGACCACCACGCGCGCCAGCCGCGCCGCGTCGAGCAGCCCTTCGTCCTGATCGAAGTCCCAGCTGCGCGACTGCTGCGCCATCAGCCGCCGCTGGAGGCGGTTCGCGAGCTTCGTCACGACGCCCTGCAGATGAACGAGCTGCTGGTCGAGATAGGCGCGCAGCCGCTCCAGCTCCTCTTCATCGCACAGCTCAGTCGCCGCGATCACCTCATCATAGGCGGTGGTGAACGCCTTATAGTCGAATTGCGGCGGCAGGTCGGACCAGGGACGGTTGGGGCGAACAGGCATCATGCCTTCCTCGCCATCATCGCCCGGTTCGCCCTCGGCGTCGTCGAACTCGCCCTGCTCCTGCTCGCTCTCCTGACCGTCCTCGGTCTCGGCTTCGTTCTGCTCGCCGCGCGCCTCGACCTCGCCTTCGCCGGTCTCGCCGTCCTGCTCGCCCTCTTCGCCTTCGTCCTGTTCCTGTTCGTCGACGCCTTCGTCCTCGCCGCCGCCCTCATCGGCCTCGTCGGGGATCATCTCGCCTTCGGTCAGCTCGAGATCTTCGAGCAGGTTGCCGACCAGCTTGGCGAAAGCGGCCTGATCGTCGATCGCCAGCGCCAGCGCGTCGAGATCGGCCCCACCGCGATCCTCGATCCAGTCGCGCACGAGTGCGAGCCCGAGCGCCGCCTCGGCCGGCGCCTCGCGCCCGGTCAACCGCTCGCGCACCATCAGCTGGATCGCCGTCGACAGCGGCACCTCGTCGCGCGTGCGGGCGCGGTTGATCGGATCGGACCGCATCCGCATCTCGAGCGCGCGGTCGAGATTCCCGGCGATCCCGGCATAGCCGCGTGACCCCAGCGCCTCGACTCGCGCGGTTTCCACCGCATCGAACACGGCGCGCGCAACCGCTTCCTTGGGCGCCCGCTTCTGATGCAGCGCATTGTCGTGCAACCGCATCCGCAACGCAAATCCGTCAGCAAAGCCGCGCGCTTCGGCCACCTGCTCAGGCGGCAGATTGCGGCCCGGCATCGGCACCTTGATATGCCGCCCCGACTGCACTGGTGCGTCAGCGGTGAAGGCCAGTTCGACCTCCGGCTCGTGCGCCAGCGCGCGTGTCGCCCCTGTCAGGACAGACTTGAACTGGTCGAGGGGAGAGTCGGCAGCCATCGCGCCCCGATTAGCGGGCAAAATCGTACTCCGCTACCGCCAGCACGGTAAAGCTGACGGAGGGTGTCAGCTTTACCGCTCTAAACCGGCCAGACTGAGCCGGGAGACGAACATGATCGATACCATCGGGCGCCGCGATACCCTGAAGTCCGTCGCCGGACTCGCAGTCAGCACATTTCTTCCCGGCAGCGCGGCGACAGCCCTTACCCCAGGTAGGCCTGGCGAATTCGATTGGCTGAGCGGCGAATGGCGGATCGCCCATCGCCAGCACAAAAACGGCAAGTGGGACGAATTTACGGGAGAAGCGACCTGCTGGTCGATCCTGAACGGGGTCGGCCATGTCGAGGAGCTGCGTATTCCCGCGCGTGATTTCTCCGGAATGGGCCTGCGCCTGCTTGATCTCAAGACGCGAATCTGGAGCGACTATTGGGTCAACGCCAAATCGGGTGCGCTCGGCGGGGCAGGCCTGACCGGCGGCTTCATCGATGGTGAAGGCATCTTCGACTCGCGCGAGACTGTGGGCGGCAAGGAGACGATCTATCGCGGCCTGTGGGACCGCATCATTCCCGGCAAGTCGCACCGCTGGCAACAAATGGCCTCCAGCGACGGCGGCAAGAACTGGGACATCAGCTGGACGATGGACTGGGCGCGGGTTCCCGCCTGAAACCCGAACCCGACAGGGCCTCAGCCGCTGTGGAAATAGCGTCCGACCCTCCCTGGTCCTTGCAAAACATCGTGATTTCCCCGAACTGTATTAGTTGGGTGGCACAGTTCGGATGAAATTCAGATCATGAAAAGGCTCTCAGCACTCCTCGTGCCCCTCACTTTCGCGTTCAGCGTTCCAGCCGCAATTGCGCAACCCGCCGATACCGACACCGCGCGCTGCGCCATCGGCGCATATCGGCTGGCCGATGGCCGCGCCGTCGATATCGCGCCGGCAGGCGAAGGCAAGTTACGCTGGCGCCAGGAGGACGGCACGAACGGCGCGCTGGCTCCCGCGATCGACGGCAAAAGCTGGACGAGCAGCCTCGGCAGAACGGGTCGAGCCGACGGCAAGACCCTCCACTTCGACTGCGCAGCCGGAACCCTTGGGCAGGATCAGGCG
>Ga0247823_10004110_pt1 | contig 11697 bp, 13 predicted proteins | sample 13C_PalmiticAcid_2_FD_192426 | JGI IMG/M metagenome (GOLD analysis project Ga0247823, IMG submission 192426) | Soil microbial communities from agricultural site in Penn Yan, New York, United States - 13C_PalmiticAcid_Day30 | ecosystem: Environmental > Terrestrial > Soil > Agricultural land...
CCATAGGATGTCGTCGGTCGTGAACAGCGACGGTTCGGCCATCGCGGCGAGGATCGGTTCGGCGTAGGACCAATAGGGCTGCGGCAACACATCCTCGAGCTTGATCTCGGTATTCTGCGCAAAGGCGGTCGTCGGGCCATAGCCAGGCTCGACGAGCTTGATCGCGATGCCGAGCGGCGCCAGTTCGTGCGCGAGCGAGCGGGTGAAGCCCTGAACCGCGGTCTTGCTGCCGGTATAGGCCGCGGCGAGCGGAAAGGGCGCGAGCGTCGTGGTCGAGGTGATGTTGACGATTACGCCCGAACCGCGTTCGCGGAATTGCGGTATCACCGCCTGCGTCATCGCGATCGGACCGAGGGCGTTGGTTTCGAAGATGTCGCGGATCTTCCGCATCGGCGAATGTTCGAGCGCGCCGAACAGGCCGATCCCGGCATTGTTGACGAGCACGTCGATCGGCCCCGCCAGTTCGAGCGCGAGCGCGATGCTGTCGGCGTCGGTGACGTCGAGCGCGATGACGCGCAGGCGGTCGGAGGCAGGAAACAGGTCGCGGCGCGGGCTCCGCATTGTGGCGATGACGTTCCAGCCTTGGGTGTGGAAATAGCACGCGATTTCAAGGCCATAGCCCGACGAGCAGCCGGTTATGAGGATGGTTTTCATGGATGCTTTCCTTTTGAAGTTGATGGAAAGCATCTAGTCAAAGCCTTTCGGACGATCTATAATCTGAAATCCATTATTCATTATAGATAGTCCAGATATGCCCGATCCCTTGTCCGATCTCATCGCCCTGCTTCGCCCGCGCACGGTTTTTGCCAAGGGGATTAGTGGCGCCGGACCCTGGGCCATACGTTATGGCGATTTCGGCCATCCGGGTTTCTGCACCGTGATCGAGGGGCGGTGCCGGCTCGCGGTCGAGGGCGCCGAGGCGGTGACGATCGAGGCGGGGGATTTCGTCTTTCTGCCCGCGACGCCGGGGTTCACCATGTCGGGGTTCGAGCCCGCCGAACCCGTCTTCATCGATCCGCACGCGGCGGCCGGAGTGACCCAGGAGGTGCGCCATGGCCGGCAGGAGGGGGACGCCGATGTGCGGATGCTCGGCGGCTATTTCGTCTTCGATTCGCCCGATGCGGGCTTGCTCGTGTCGCAACTCCCCGCGCTCATCCATTTGCGCGGCGCCGAGAGGCTGACGACGCTCGTCCGGCTGGTGCGCGAGGAGGCGGGGGCAGAGCGGCCCGGATGCGACCTGATCCTCTCGCGGCTGGTCGAGGTGCTGATCGTCGAGGCGCTGCGCTCGATCGAGGGCGACGATGCACCGCCGGGGTTGCTGCGCGGGCTTGGCGATCCGCGGCTCGCAGCGGCGATCCGGCAGATCCATGGCGAACCCGCGCATCCGTGGACCGTCGCCGAACTCGCGAAAGAGGCGGCGTTGTCGCGTTCGGCCTTTTTCGACCGCTTCGCGCGGACCGTGGGCGTGCCGCCCATGGAATATCTGCAAGGCTGGCGGATGAGCCTCGCCAAGGATCTGCTGCGCCGCAAGGCGGGCGGGCTCGCCGAAATCGCCGAACGCGTCGGCTATGGGTCGGCAAGCGCGTTCAGCACCGCCTTTGCCCGTCACGTCGGACTGCCGCCGAAACGCTATGCGATGACGGCCTAATCGGCGCCGAATTGTTCGGCGAGCTTGGCGCGCCGCGCCTTCCATGTTTCAGCGAGCACGGGCACGTCGCGAAGTGCGCGCAGGTCCGCGACGCGATCCTTCGCCTCGCCGCCGATCAGCAACGCGAACAGCGATGCCAGCGGCCATTCAGGATAAGGCCGCTCGACGAGATCGAGCGTGTCACCGGCGCGCACTTCGCCGGGTTCGAGCACGCGGTAGTACCAGCCCGTCCGCCGCGTCTTGACCACCTGCGCCATCACGCCCCTGGCCTGAAAGCGATGATCGAGCTTCCAGCACGGCTGGCGCGCCTGCGTCACTTCGACCAGCGCGGTGCCGAGGCGGAAGCGATCGCCGAGGAAGACATTCTGCTCGTCGAGGCCAGATGTGGAGATATTCTCGCCGAACGCGCCCGGCGCATCGAGCAAGGGGGCATCGCCCAGATACCCCCGCCACCAGTCGTAGTGGTCGGCGGAATAGTGGTGGATCGCCTTGTCGATGCCGCCATGGACCGTCCGGTCGGCCTGCTCGTCGCCGGCGAGGCCCATCGGACCGACGGCGACCGCATCCGCCACCGGCAGCTTGCCGATGGCGCTCGGTTCATCGCCCCGGAAGGGCTGCGACTTGCCGAGGAGGACAGCGAGAATCGGCGTTTCCATGCCGCCGATTGCATAGACCCCGGCGCCGAAATGGCAATCGTCAGACCTGCGCGAGCGCCGGGACAGCGCGTTGCCGCGATGCCAGCACGATCGCGAGGCCCGCGACCGCCATCACCGCCCCGGCAATCGACACCGCGGGGAAGCCGAGACCGAGGCCGATCACCCCGCCGCCGACCGCCGCGCCGATCGCGTTGCCCAGGTTGAAGGCGCCGATATTGACCGCCGAGGCGAGGTTGGGCGCATCGGACGCCGCCTCCATCACGCGCATCTGGAGCGGCGGGACGATGGCGAAGGTCGCGACACCCCACAGGAAGATCGTGACCGCCGCGGCGATAGGCGAATACATCGTCATAGCGAACAGTAGCAGCATCGCCGCGAGGCCGGTGAGCGAGACGATCAGCGTGCGGTCGATCGAGCGGTCGGCAAAGACGCCGCCGAGCCAGTTGCCCGCGGTCAGGCCAAGACCGTAGATCACCAGCATCGCGGTCACGAACAGGGTCCCTGCCCCCGTCGCTTCGGTCAGGATCGGCGCGATATAGGTGAAGACGGTGAACATCGCGGCCGACCCGATCGCGGTCAGCGCGAGCGCGACAAGCACCTCGCGGCGTTTCAGCACACCGAGTTCAGCGAGCATATTGCCGCCCTCGGCGCGCGGGAGGTCGGGGAGCGCGAAACGGAGCGCGGCCATGGTGAAGAGGCCCCAGATCGCAATGATGCCGAACGCGGTGCGCCAGCCGAAGGTCTCGCCGATCCATGGCGCGAGCGGCACGCCGATGACATTGGCGAGCGTCAGCCCCATGAACATCGCCGCAACCGCGCTCGCGCGCTTTTCGGGCGCGACGAGGCTCGACGCGACCACCGAGCCAACGCCGAAGAAAGCGCCGTGATTGAGCGAGGTGATCACGCGCGCGACCATCAGCGTCGTATAATCGCCCGCAATCGCCGAGAGGAAATTGCCGATGGTGAAGATCGCCATCAGGCCGATCAGCAGGGTGCGCCGGTTCATCCGCGCGGTGGTGAGCGTCATCAGCGGCGCGCCGAGCATCACCCCGAGCGCATAGGCCGAGACGAGCAGCCCCGCGGCGGGGATCGAAACCCCCAGCCCCTCGGCCATGTCGGGCAGCAGCCCCATCGGTGCGAATTCGGTGATGCCGATGCCAAAGGCGCCGGTTGCGAGTGCCAGCAGCGGAAAATTGATCTTCATGAGCCTGTGTCCCTGATTTACCGTCACGCGCACAGATGGACTGCGACACCGGTTTGTTTTAGGACGTGAACTGGCGAAACATTTGTGCGTATAACGCACAAATGAGCCGAGACCGTATCAACCGCGCCGCCGATATGGAGGTTTTCGCGACCGCGATCGAGCGCGGCAGCTTCTCCGCCGCGGCGCGCATGCTCGGCCTGTCGCCGTCGGCGGTCAGCCGCACAATCTCGGGAATCGAGGCACGCTTCGGCGTGCGCCTGATCGTCCGCACGACGCGCGCGCTCGCGATGACGGCGGAGGGCGAGGCCTATTATCACGCCGCGCGGCGCATCCTCGCCGACCTCACCGAAGTCGAGCAGGCGATCGGCGAACAGGCCGCACCGCGCGGGCGGCTGCGCGTCAGCACGACGCATTCCTATGGCCGCCGCTATATCGTGCCGTTGCTCGGCACCTTCGCCGACCTCTATCCCGGCATCATCGTCGATATCAGCCTGACCGACACGGTCATCGACCTCGTCGAAGAACGCGCCGATGTCGCGATCCGCATCGGTCCGCTGCCCGACAGCCCGCTGATCGCGCGGCGGCTCGGCGAAAGCGACCGCGCCGTGATCGCCTCGCCCGCCTATCTGGCGAAATATGGGACGCCCGCGGTGCCCGACGAACTTCAGCGCCATCGCTGCATCGGCTTCAACTTCCGCCGTCGCCAGCCATGGTGGCCTTTCGCGCGCGACGGGCAAAGCTTCGACTTGCCCGTCACCCCCGCTATCGAGGCGAACAATGGCGACACCGTCGTCCAGCTTGCTCTCGACGGCGTCGGCGTCGCGCGCGTCGGCCGCTTCAACGTCGCCGACGAGATTTCCGACGGCCGGCTGGTCGAGATCCTCGCCGACTATAATCCGGGCGATATCGAACCCTTCCATGCGCTGTACCTCGGCGGATCGACCTTGCCCGCGCGGGTGCGCGTATTCATCGATTTCCTCGCCGAACGGCTCGGCCGCGACGGCTGGGACAAGCCTGCTGCGATGGTTTAGGCTGGACCAATGAGACAGCCAGAGGATCCGCAAGGTCGCGAGAGGATCGAGCTGCCGGTACGCCGGCTGGGCCTCGCCGAACCCGGCGACGCCGACCTGACGCGCAGCATCGCGGTCGAGGCGCCGGTTTCGGTCGAGGTCGGCGGCATCGCCTATGCGGTGATGATGGCGACCCCCGCCGATCTGGAAGATTATGCCGTCGGCTTTGCGCTGGGCGAGGGGCTGATCGAAACCGCCGATCAGATCGGGCGGGTCGACGTTCATCCGATCGAGGGCGGCTGGGCACTGCGCATCTGGCTGCCGCCCGAACGCAATGCAATCGCGCTCGACCGCGCGCGCAAGCGGGTAAGCGAAAGCAGCTGCGGGCTCTGCGGGATCGAGAATATCGAAGAGGTGCTGCGACCGCTGCCGCCCGTGACCGCGCGGATCGCGACCGACCGCGGTGCCATTGCCGCGGCGCTGGCAGCGCTCAGCGATCACCAGCCGCTCGGCCGCGCGACCGGGGCGGTGCATGCCGCCGCTTTCTGTTCAGCCGATGGCGCGATCCGGCTCGTGCGCGAGGATGTCGGGCGACACAATGCGCTCGACAAGCTGATCGGCGCGATGGCGCGGGCGGGTATCGATCCTGCCACCGGGTTCATCCTGCTGTCGGCGCGGTGCAGTTACGAGCTGGTCGAAAAGACCGTGCGCGCGGGGTGCCCGATGCTCGTCACCATCTCGGCGCCGACGAGCCTTGCAGCCGAGCGTGCAAAAGCGGGAGGACTGACGCTTGTCGCGTTGGCGCGGACGGATTCGGCGCTGGTGATCTCCGACCCGCACGGGATGATCGCGTGAAGATGCTCGGTGCGGTGCTCGCGGGCGGGCGGTCGAGCCGGTTTGGGTCGGACAAGGCGCTCGCGATGCTCGATGGGCGGAGCTTGCTCGAGCATGCGCTGGCGGCGCTGCGCCTGCATTGCGACGCGGTGATCGTCGTGGGTCGCGGGGAGGTCGCCGACTGGCCGCGCGCCGATATGGGGCCGCTTGGGGGAATAGCTGGGGCGTTGATCCATGCTGCGGATCATGGGTTCGATCAGTTGCTGACCGCGCCGGTCGATTGTGTGCGCCTGCCGGGCGACCTACGCGCGTTGCTCGAACCGGCGCCCGCCTTTCTCGAGACGCAGCCGGTGATCGGGCTGTGGCCGGTCGCGGCGCTGCGCGACCTTCGGGCCATGCTGGAAGATGCGGGCGACCTTGCGGTCAAAGCCTTCGCCCGGCGGATCGGCGCGCGCGCCGTCCAAAGCGACTTCGTGCCGCCGAACGTCAACAGCATCGCCGACCTCGACCGCCTGACGCGGCTATGACCCGCCGATGGCGTTCACGGTGAACGCCAAAATCCCCATGTTGAAGATAAAGGCCGCCATGCAGTGGCCGAGCACGACACGGCGCATATGCGCGCCCGATATGGTGACGTCGGAGGTCTGAAAGGTCATGCCGAGCGTGAAGGCAAAATAGAGGAAATCCCAATAGCCGGGTTCGTGCACCCCCGGAACCTCGATCCCGCGCTGGTCGCGCCCGTCCTTCTGCAGATAATAGAGATGCGCATAATGGAGCGTGAACACCATGTTCGCGAACAGCCAGGCGAGCGCGAGCGTCGCGATGATCAGGATGACGTCGGCGCGATCGAGCTTGTCCGGACTTGCGATCAGCGTTCCGACCGCGAACAGGATGACGAGCGACAAAAGCACCGTGATCGCGAGCAGGCCGACGCGGTTCGCGTCGTTATATTCGGCGCGGCGGCGCATCTGCTCGGCGTCGGACTTCAGCAGCGGCGCGATCGAAGCGAGGAAAATCAGCGCAGCGACGTCGAATCCGATGAGCAGCGCCGTCCGCGGGTCAGAGCCAAGCGCCGCGGCGGCGGCCCAAGCGGCGGCCAGTATCGCCGCGAAGACCAGAAACCGTGCCGGCGCGATATGCTTGCCGACGGCGCGCGTTGCGCTTTCGCTCACGCGACGACGCGCACCGGAATCGACTTCGCCGCCGGACAGCCGCTCGTCTTGTCGTAGAAAGCGAGCGGCAGCAGCGGGTTGAGCTCGGGATAATAGCCCGCGACCGATCCGCGCGACATCGGATAGTCGAGGATCGTCAGGCCATCGACGCGGCGGACGATGCCGTCGGCGCTGATTGTTTCGAGCGCGACCTTCATGCCCGCCTCCAGCCCGCGCGCCGCGATATCGTCGGCGTTCATGAACAGGATCATCCGGTCGTTGTACACGCCGCGATAGCGGTCGTTGTAGCTGTAGATCGTCGTGTTGAACTGGTCGTGCGAGCGCACGGTCGCGAGGCGCAGCATGTCGGGATCGGCGACCGGCGCGTTGACGGCAAGCCCCGGCAGCACGAGGAAATTTGCCTTGCCGTTCGGCGTCGCCCACACGCGGCGGCGCGGCGGGATGTCGAGGTGAAAGCCCATCGGCGCCTTGATACGCTCCGAAAAGCCTTCGTAGAGCGCGGGGTAGACCGCGGCGATCTTGTCGCGGATCAGGCTGTAATCGTCGATATAGCTCGCCCAGCCCGTCTTGCTGTGCGGCAGCGTCGCCATCGCCATTCGGCAGACGATCTCGGTCTCGGTCAGCAGGTGCGGGCTCGCGGGTTCGAGCACGCCGCGCGAGGCGGTGACGTTCGACATCGAATCCTCGATCGTGACGAACTGCTCGCCCTTCGCGGTCTCGATGCGTTCGGAGCGCGCGACGACGGGCAGGATCAGCGCGTCGCGGCCGTGGACGAGATGCCCACGGTTGAGCTTGGTCGCGATGCCGACGGTCAGATCGAGCTTGCGCATCGCCGCGTAAGAACGATCAGTATCGGGGACCGCGCGGACGAAATTGCCGCCGAGGCCGATGAAGACCTTCGCGGTGCCCGCGAGCATCGCCTCGACCGACTCGACCGTATGATGCCCGTCCGCGCGCGGCGGTTCGAAGCCGAAGACGTCGCGCACCCGGTCGAGATAGGCCTGGCTCGGCTTTTCATCGATCCCGACGGTGCGGTCGCCCTGGACGTTCGAATGGCCGCGGATCGGCGAGATGCCCGCGCCGGGCTTGCCGTAATTGCCCTTGAGCAGCAGCAGGTTCGCGATCTGCTGGACGAGCTGCGATCCCTGTTGGTGCTGGGTCACGCCCATGCCGTAACAGATGATCGTCGCGTTCGATCGGATATAGATTTCGGCGCAGCGGCGGATCTGCGCCTCGTCGATCCCCGACGCGGCGACAAGATCGGACCAGTTCTGCGCCTCGATATCGGCCTTCAGCGCGGCGAAGCCCGACGTATGGTCCGCGATGAAGTCATGGTCGAGCACCGTCTCGCCCGCGGCTTCGCGCTCGAACAGCACCTTCATCATGCCCTTGAGCAACGCGAGGTCGCCGCCGATCTTGATATGCACGAATTCGCTGGTGATCTCGGTCGACCCGAAGGTCGCCATCTGGACGATATCCTGCGGCTCGGTGAAGCGGACGAGCGCGCGCTCGGGCATCGGGTTGACCGCGACGATCGGGACGCCTCGTTTGCGCGCCTCGACCAGCGGGGTCATCATGCGCGGCGCGTTGGTTCCGGCGTTGTGGCCGATCAGGAAGATCGCCTCGGCATGCTCGAAATCGTCGAGGATCACCGTGCCCTTGCCGACCCCGATCGAATGCGGCAACCCGCGGCTCGTCGGTTCGTGGCACATGTTCGAACAATCGGGGAAATTGTTGGTCCCGAACTCACGCACGAAGATCGAATAGAGGAACGCGGTCTCGTTCGCGGTGCGGCCCGAGGTATAGAATTCGGCCTCGTGCGGACTGGCGAGCGCGCGGAGGTGCGTACCGATGAGCGCAAACGCATCGTCCCAGCTGACCGGCACATAATGATCGGTCGCCGCGTCGTATCGCATCGGCTCGGTCAATCGGCCCTGCATCTCCAGCCAATAGTCCGACTGTTCGATCAGGTCGGTCACGCTGTGCTGCGCAAAAAACTCGCGCGTCACCCGAAACTTCGTCGCCTCGTGCGCGAGCGCCTTGGCGCCGTTTTCGCAGAATTCGAGCTTCTTGGTGCAACTCGCGTCGGGAAAGGCGCAGCTCGGGCATTTGAAACCGCCCGGCTGGTTCATCGACAGCAGCGCGCGCGACCCCTTGGTGACGACGCTTTGTTCGAGCAGCACCTTGGCGGTCGCCGCCGCCGCACCCCAGCCGCCGGCGGGGCTGTTATAGGTCTGGTATCGGGGTTTATCGTGCGCCATCGCGGCGAATTAAAGCATAGCCGCCGCAGCATATCCAACGGTCTTTGGTATAAGTCCCGGCTTTCTCAAAAGTCGAAACGCGCCTGCGCCTTTTCGGCGGCTTTGGGCGCCGGTCCCGCATCGATCACGACCCCTTCGAGTTCGAGCATGCGCGCTTTCGACATCGATCCGCCGGGCGCCGAAAAGCCGCCGATCTTGCCGCCCGCCCCCGTCACGCGGTGGCACGGCACAATCAGCGGGACCGGATTGTTCGCCATCGCCTGCCCGACGTCGCGCGCATATTCGGGGCCGGCGCCCAGCGCTTTGGCGATCGCGCCATAGGTCGTCGTCTCGCCCCATTCGAGCCCGCGCACCAGCGCATAGACGCGCTCGAAAAACGGCTCCTGCGTCCCCAGGTCGACCGGCACCGAACGAAAGTCGATCCGTTCACCCGCAAAATAGCGGACGACGGCATCGACGATGGCCGCGACACGGGGCGGAGGCTCGGTCCGCACCGCGCCCGGATAGCGGCGCAGCAACGCACGCACCGCCTCATCATCGCTCGCCGCGGGCAGCCGCGAAGCCGAAATCCCGACATCGTTCCAGCCGAGCGCGACAAAACCCGCGGCGGTTTCAAACAGATGATAATCGGTCCGCTTGGCCATGACGCCTATATTTTACGGCGGCCGGCCAAATGCAACATCGACTTGGCAGGATTGGCGCGCCCGGCAGGATTCGAACCTGCGACCACCCGCTTAGAAGGCGGGTGCTCTATCCAGCTGAGCTACGGGCGCGCGCGCACTTGCGTCGCGCGGCGAATAGCGCGGTTTGCGTGGGCTGCAAAGCAGGTTAAGCAGCGGGCGCATGTCCGAATCTTCACCCCCGACGAGCCAGCCAGTCCAGGTCAACGCGGCGAGCGTGCGCCATTTCCGCTATTACGACCTGTTGATGGCCGCCTTTGTCGCCATCCTGCTGCTGTCGAACATCATTGGCGCCTCGAAACCGAGCTACGTCACGCTGCCGGACGGCACCCAATGGGCGTTCGGCGCCGGCGTCCTCTTTTTCCCGATCAGCTATATCATCGGCGACGTGCTGACCGAGGTCTATGGCTATGCCCGCGCTCGGCGGGTGATCTGGACGGGGTTCGCGGCGCTCGCCTTCATGGCGTTCATGGCGTGGATCGTCGTTGCGCTGCCGCCCGCCGATGGCTGGCCGGGCCAGCAATCCTATGAGTTCGTTTTCGGCAACAGCTGGCGCATCGTCATCGCGTCGATGACCGCCTTCTGCGTCGGCGAATTCGCCAATTCCTATGTGCTGGCGCGGATGAAGATCTGGACCGGCGGCAAACAGCTCTGGACGCGCACGATCGGCTCGACGGTCGTCGGGCAAGGCCTCGACAGCCTGATTTTCTACCCGCTCGCCTTTTACGGGCTTGCCGGCTGGCCGCCCGAGCAGCTTTACGAAGTTGTCCTGTCGCAATGGCTGATCAAGACGGCATGGGAGGCCGCGCTGACACCCGCAACCTATATGGTGGTGGGTGCGTTGAAGCGGCGCGAAGGTGTCGATGTGTTCGACGAAGGCACCGATTTCAATCCATTCGGCGCCAAGGTCTGATTTAAATGACGTTGATCCAACTTGCCGCGCTGTTCACCGAACAGAAGACCTGGCTTGTCGCAACCACCGCGCTCGGCCGGGACGCGCTGCACGTCTATTTCGGCCTCGGCGTCTTCATGGCCGTCCGGCTGTTGTGGCGTCGGCCCGGTGGCGGGCCGGCCGCCTGGCTCGCGGTGCTCGTCTTGGCGGTCATCGGGGAATGGCTCGACATGACGACGCAGGCAAACAACGCGATGGTCCTTCCCCTCGCCGCCCACTGGCACGACATCTGGAACACAATGTTCTGGCCGACGGTCCTGCTGTTCGTCGGACACTGGCTCCAGCCGAAAGCCGGACCCGCGAGCGAAGCGTCAGGCGAGGACGCCGAGCGCCGCCTCGAACAGGCGTAGCCCGTCGGTGCCGCCGTGCGCGCGGTCGATCGCGCGTTCGGGGTGCGGCATCATGCCGAGCACATTGCCCGCGTCGTTGAGCACGCCCGCGATATCGCGCGCCGATCCGTTGACGCTGTCGGCATAGCGGAAGGCGACGCGCCCCTCGCCCTCAATCCGGTCGAGCGTCGCCGCGTCGGCGAAATAATTGCCGTCATGATGCGCGACGGGAATGTTGATCGTCTCGCCCGCATGATAGCTCGCGGTGAACAGCGACTGGCTGTTCTCGACCTTAAGCGAGACGGTACGGCAGACGAAGTTCAGTCCCGCGTTGCGCATCAGCGCGCCGGGAAGCAACTGCGCCTCGGCCAGTACCTGGAAGCCGTTGCACACGCCGAGCACGGGAACGCCGCGGCCCGCGGCGTCGGACACCGCGCGCAGGATCGGCGACCGCGCCGCCATCGCGCCCGAGCGCAGGTAATCGCCATAGGAAAAGCCGCCGGGGAGCGCGATGAAGTCGATGCCTTCGGGCAATTCGGTCTCGCGGTGCCAGACCATCGCCGGAGCGCGGCCGGTGACCTGTTCGAGCGCGACCGCCATGTCGCGGTCGCAGTTCGAGCCCGGAAAGACGATGACGGCGGTCTTCATGGCTGCGGCTCCCCTTACGGACGTTCGATGCGGTAGTTTTCGATCACCGTGTTCGCCAGCAGCTTGGCGCACATCGCGTCGAGATCGGCATCGGCGACATCGTCGGCGACATCGAGTTCGATGAAGCGGCCCGCACGCACATCGGCGACTCCGGCAAAACCCAGCCCTTCCAGCGCATGATGGATCGCCTTGCCCTGCGGGTCGAGAACCCCCGGCTTGAGCGTCACATAGACATTCACTTTCATGGGGGCGGACCTTTGCTTGGAAGGGCGGAAATGATGCGCGCGCCTATGCCCGCGAACG
>Ga0247823_10004111_pt1 | contig 11697 bp, 6 predicted proteins | sample 13C_PalmiticAcid_2_FD_192426 | JGI IMG/M metagenome (GOLD analysis project Ga0247823, IMG submission 192426) | Soil microbial communities from agricultural site in Penn Yan, New York, United States - 13C_PalmiticAcid_Day30 | ecosystem: Environmental > Terrestrial > Soil > Agricultural land...
GGGGTCACCTGTCCGCAGTGCTGGCACAAGTTCCAGCCGGAGGACGTCCTGTGGATCAGCGAGCACCAGGACCTGTTCAACCTCGACAGTCGGGTCCCCAACGCGCAGCTGCGGTTCCTCCCCAGCCGCTTCACTCCGCAGGCGGAAGCGATCGACCCCCGCGGCTTCCCCTGCCACCGGCTCGCCTGCCCGCGGTGCCATCTGGAAGTCGCCCGGCCGATGCTGGAACTGGCGACCTTCTTCCTCTCGATCATCGGCAGCCCCGGCAGCGGTAAGAGCTACTTCCTCGCCGCGATGGCCCGGCAGCTCCGGCGGCTCCTCCCGATCAAGTTCTCCACCGCCTTCGCGGACGCCGACGCCACGTTCAACATGCGGCTCAAGCAGTATGAGCAGAGCCTGTTCGCCAACGCCCGGCCCGACCAGCTCCAGGAACTGCAGGAACTGGTCCACAAGACGCAGGTGGAAGGGGACGGCTACGCGGACGTCAACTTCGGCAACCAGTCGGTCCGGTACGCCCGCCCGTACCTGTTCACGATGCGGCTGCAGGAGAACCACCCCAACATCGAGCGCCGCGGCTACGGGCGGACGATCTGCCTCTACGACAACGCGGGGGAAAGCTACCTCCCCGGCCAGGACTCCGCCGCCGCGCCGGTCACGCGGCACCTGGCGGAATCGAGCATGCTGTTCTTCGTCTTCGACCCACTCCAGGACAGCCGGTTCCGCCGTCTGGAGGACTCTCTGAACGACGGCATCGTGGACAAGTCCCACCTCGGCTCGCAGGAGGGGGTGTTCGAGGAGGCCGCCACCCGCATCCGGCGGTTCGCGGGGCTGTCGTCGTCGCAGAAGTACAACCGCCCGGTGACGGTGATCGTGACCAAGTGCGACCGCTGGCTGCACCTCCTGTTCGAGAACCCGAGCGAGATGAGCGCCTTCCTGCCGACGCGGCTCCCGGCGGAAGACGGAACCATGCGGCCGCAGACGGCGATCGACGTCGGGATGATCGACCGGGTTTCGCAGCGGGTGCGGCAGCTCCTCGTCGCCACGTCGACCGAGATCGTCAGCGCCGTCGAAAACTTTTCGAAGCAGGTCCGCTACATCCCGGTCAGCGCCACGGGGTGGAGCACGCACGTCGATCCCAAGACTGGCCGTCCGGTGATCCGCCCCGGCGAGGCCGAGCCGTTCTGGGCGGAGGTCCCGTTCCTGTACGCCATGGCCAACAGCAACCTGGGGCTGATCCCGCGGATCCGGGATGGAAAGCCGGTCACCTGAGCCGCCGGCGGTCCGCGTTGTCGTGAGTCGTTCGTCGTCTGCCTTTCCACCGATCGGGATGATCGCCATGCCTTACGAGATCCTGTACACGTCCGCCCCGTCCGGCCTCAAGCCGGGGAGCAGCGGGTACTGCACGGTGAAGAGCAGCCGGGGAATTCCCGCCCCCGCGGTAGACCTCCTCGAATCGCTGAGCGGCTACCGGCACGTCTTCACACCCGGGAGCCCGGAGGCGGCGCGGAACCCGGTGAACTGGGGGCACTACTTTCTGCGGATCAGCGGGCGGACGGAGCACGTCCTGTCGCGGGTGTCGGACTGCGAGCTGGACTACACGGGACGCTCGAACAAGCTCGCGCACCACATGGTGATCGACGCGAGCTGTCCCGCCGGACCGGCATGGCTCGTCGGCCAGCCGGGCTGGATGATCGGCCAGTGGGACGGCCAGCTGGAGCAGTTCGCGACCGTGCGGAAAGCGCCGCCGGAGCGGCGGGCGGCGGGACGCTGCGCCGCGTGGGAAGCGGCCACGGGGGACGCGGGCTGGGGAGGCGCTCTGGCCGAGTCGTTCCTCGCCGATCCCGAGCGGAAGGTGTTCATCATCTACCGCCCCGACCAGAACATCCTCCCGCTGATCGAAGAGGCGATCGCACTCCTGCCGGAGAACCGCCGCTGGGAAGTGACGTTCGCGACCTACGGAGCGGCGCTGCCGAAGACGGTCGAGTGTGCCTGGACGGGAGTCGTCGCCGGTTCGCCGGAGGTCCAGCAGAGCCGACGGTTCGTGAACGCACTCCGGATCGACCTGACGGCTCCCATTCCGAAGGCGCAGGGTGGAACCCTTGTCGACTTTGCAAGGACAGGGGCACACCGGAAAACGAGGCCGAGCCCACGTCGTCCCGATGCGCCGAATCATCCCGTGCCGGTGATGCCGTCAAATGGACCGCATGCGCCGCCGCATCTTCCACCGGATGTTCCATCGTTGCTCGCGATCGTCGAGGAAGAAGAGGAACCATTGCCTCCGAGTCTTCCTCAGCGAGGCCGGAAGGATTCGAGAGGAGGACTTCGACTGGTCCTCGGAGTTTTTCTAATTGGCGTCGTGGCAGCATCCGCTGTTCTTGTGGCGTTTTTCGTCGTCAGAAGTGGGCGGCACTCGCTGACTTCGGGAACAACGATCGACCGGCCTGACGGCAGCCAGGATTCCGGAGTCACCGACACGGGCAGTTCGTCGAACAACGCCACTGGTTCACCTCCGTCGTCTCCAGACGACGGTGTTGGCGGTTCTCCTTCTTCTCCACCTGCGTCAGAAGCAACCGACGCGAATCCGGTGGCACGGAACGACTCATCCTCGCGGCCCCAAGGAAATCCGGCGGATGTGTCTGGCCAGAAGCCGGCAACCAAAGGTCAAGAAACGCCGAAGCCGCCCATCCCAGCTTCGGACATTGCTGGGTCACCAGGGATGTCACAGCCCCGGAGCGGGCAAGGCTCAACTGAAATCAACCAGTCACCTCCGTCCGGGACCGAAGTCGCTGCCGCAACCGGATCATCGCAGGGTAAGAAGATTGAGGGCCCCCCGATGTTCTATGCAGACAACCGCCATGGTTTGAAATTCGGCAGCGCCCCTAATCACGTCGCTCCAATCCGCTTCTCCGTAAAGCCGGCTTCGCAATTCAAAGACGTAGCTCGAGTCAGTTTTCTCGTTCCGCGTGGAAGGACCAGCGATGGAGTCCCTCAAGGACTCTATCACATTGGCAAGCAGGAATTTTCAAAGGGAGTGCTATCTGTCGTTGGGGTTGGAAAGACGTTCAGGCAGTCTCAGTTCGACGTTCAGTTCGCCGCAGACGGTGGCACGATTTTGATTGCAACACTGAAGACGAAGGTCGGCAACCTTCACGAATCGCATGGACTTCCAATTCTCTATGGGCTGTTCCAGATCGAAGACGCGTCGGGACGAACAGCCTATCTCTGCATTGGAAAGCCGGCCCGAACCGATGTTCAATTCGAGATTCACGACGGCGCCGCCCGTTTGGCACCACCTCAAGAGATTGGAGACTTTCTAAAGACGATCAACCCAGACGACATCTTGGTGGACGACATCCAACTGACGTGGCCGAAGTACGAATTCACACAGTCGTCTGCGAATGACGAGTCGTTTGAGTGGATGCTAGAGAAGGCATCCGAGGGCCTTATGAAGACTCTCAATGTGTCTCGTCGCGCCTCCGTCGATGCAAAACAGAATGTGCGCCTTGAGGTGAGCCACAATCCTTCGGTGGCCGAGGCCAACAAGCTTCTAAATGACACTGGAGCAACACTGCTGGAGTCTCTGATAAAGCTTTCTAGTCCTCACAAGATCCCGACACCAAGCAACGCCCTGGCGCCGACCCACGCACCCGCACCGCCCGCCGCGGACATCGACACAGCAGCAAGTCAGTTCGAAAAAGCCGTCGAAGACGCTTTGAGCACCAAGGTGGCCAACAAGGAACTCAAAGAGGCTGAGAAGGAGACGCAACTCGATCAGTTCAGGCCCCAGCTGACCAAGTACTGTGAAAACGTCAAAAGGTACTATCGACAAAGGACGTTCCTCTCCTCGCTCCAGTCGGAGATACGGCTGACCGGCGGAAGCATCCGTTACAGGGTCTATCCCATGACATCGTTAGACACTGCGGGAGTCGCTTCCCTTCCCGACGGTCAGAAGCATCTGACCATCGACCTTTGGTCGTTTGAGCATCGATAGCGGGCCCCGAAAGTGTCGGATGGCTTTCGAAAGACGAGACAGTGAGACAGTAGGAAAGTTCGATGCACCAGATTCAATCCATCATCGACCGCGTTCGTGTCGCCCTGGCGGACGATCGCATCGAGAGCACTCCCGAGATTCAGCAGCTCGCGCGGGACCTGCACTCGGTCACCCGGAAGCTCAATGAGCGGCTTCGCCGCTGCGGCGAATACCTGCGCCAGGGACTGCGGGCCGAGGCGATCCAGGAAGCGGAACTCGAGCCGCGGCTGCTCGATGCCATCGGCGTCATCCAGAGCCTCTCGGGGGATGAAGTCCTCGCTTGGATCGAGATGATGCAGTTCCTCGAACTGCAGACCCCCGAGCCGATCCTCGAGAGCGTCGCCGAGATGCTCGACGAGGCTTACGGCGAACACGCTCCCCTCGAACGACTCCTCCGTCTGCACCGCAAGCTCGCCCTCCAGCGGGCCCCCCTCGGCCAGCGGCTCACGCTCCTGCGGCAGATCGCCCGCGACGATCCCAACTCCGACTTCTGGCCGACCGACATCAAGGCCTACGAAGAAGCCCGGCTGGCCCAGATCCTTCAGGAGGCGCGGAACGTCCGCAAGGCCCCGACGGTCGAGGGGGCGCAGAGCCTCCTGGGAGAACTCCTGGGGGCGACGTGGTCGGTCCCCTTCCCGCCGCGGCTCGTCGCGAACCTCCAGTCCCAGCTTCAGGAAGCGGTCCGGACGGATGCGCGGGAACGGCTCCGCGGTCTCGCCGGCGAGCTCCACGCCGCCTTCGGCGCCATGGACTTCGAACGGGCCCGGCCGACGCATCAGGAATGGAAGACCGTCCTGCCGCGGGCCGTGCTCGCGCCGGACGATCCGCTCGTCCTCCAGACCCTCCCCGCCCTTTCGTGGTGCGAGCAGCAGCTCGCCAATGAGGCGGCCCAGGCGGCCTGGGCCGACCACCTGCACCAGGTCGAGATGGCGCTGAACCGCGAGCCGGCGGACGAGACCGAGCTCCGGCAGCTCCTCGACCGGACCGCGATGCACCGCCGTCCGCTCCCGACGTCGGTCAAGTCGCGGCTGACGGGGCGGATCGCATCGTTCGAGAATCAGCGGCGGCGGAAGCGGCTCCTCATCGTCGGCGGGGCGGTCGCGGCCACGATCGCGGTCGTCGCCGCCGTCGTCCTGGTGGTGACCCGCGTGCAGGACAATGCCCTCCGCAGGCAGGTGATCGCCCGCATCCAGCAGCACGTCGACACCGGAGAGCTGAAGCAGGCGGAGGAGGTCCGGGAAAAGTATCGCCCCTACTGGCCGGAGAACGCGGACTGGATCGCGGTGGCCGGCGAAGTCGATGCCCTGGCCAAGACGACCGCCGACCGGACCGAGCGGGTCGAACTTCTCCTCGAACGGGCGGCGACCGTCCCGGAGACCGATGCCGAAGGCTTCAAGCGGATCATCGCCGAGGCGACCGCAATCACCGAAGAGGCGCCGGCGCTGCCGGACCTGCGGCGGACCGTCGAAGTCCGGGGACAGAAGATCGAGATCACCCGCGCGGGGCGGATGAAGTCCCGCGAGGAGGACCTGACGGCGCGGCTGGGCGCCCAGGGGAAGCAGGTCGAACAGCTCAAGAGCGAGTTCAAGGATCTCGCGGCGGCGGACTTCGATGAACGCCGGGGACGGATCCGCGACGGCCTCTCGGCGATCGCTTCGGAGCTGCCGGGGATGGCGGGCCGGCTGGCGGACCAGCACAAGTTCCTCCTCTCCGAAGTGGACGACCTGGAACGGCAGTTCACCCGCAACCGCCGTCGCGGCGAACTCCTCCGCGACCTCAAGACGCGATCCCGCATCCGTCCCGCCGGCAACAGCCAGGCGGAGGCCAAGGCGTACGCCGAGCTCCTCTCGCTCTTCACGACCTCGATCGACGACGACCCGCAGTCGGCCGGCATGAAACGGGCCGCGGCGGAGCTGTCGCAGTGGCAGTCGCTGTTCGCGGTCCAGGCCTTCCCCAGCGATGCCGCGAAGCTCTTCCCCTCGTCGCTCGAACTGATCGGGACAAGGCAGAAGGCCATCGAAAAGTACCTGGCGGACTATCCGCAGTCCCCCTTTCGCCCCGCCCTGAAACGCTATTCCGCGGTCCTGGGGGTCCTGGAGAAGCGGTACAAGCCCGCCTCGGGGCTTCTGGCGCAGATCACGGCGGACATCCTGGAGTCGGAGCACATGCGGGACCTCTACGTCCTGCAGGTCGCTCCCGACCAGAAGAACTCCTGGACCTACTACGTGAACTTCCGCGAGCCGCTCCGTGAGGAGCCGATCATCAAGTTCACGCGGTGGTCGGTCATGGAGAACCCGGAAGAGGTCAAGGTCCTGCCGAAGAGTCTCCTCAGCCTGAAACCGGCCGTCGCGCCGCAGGTGGCGCTGGCCCAGAAGATCCGCGAGCACCTGAAGGAGATGCGGGCGGAAAGCTGGGATGCGACGATGAGCGCCGTGATCCAGACCGTCATCAACGAGAACCAGGTCGACCCGATCCTCCGGCTCCAGCTCCTGAGCACGCTCTGCGGACTGGCCCGGTCCGGGAGCCTGGGGGCGGACCAGCATCCACCGTTCCTCGCGTTCGAAAAGGAGATGACCGACGCGATCGAGCGGATCAACCTCCTGACCGACTGGGCCGACCCCAAGAGCGACGACGTCAAGGAGCGGCGGGCGAAGTGCCTCGACTACCTGCGGGGGATCGCGACGCTCGACTTCGCGAAGGTCTGGCCTTCCTCGAAGGCGGCCCTGCAGCAGATCGAGACGGAATTCGCCGCGCAGTACCAGGCAGTCGGCTGGATGACCTATGACGACGCCGGCAAGCCGACGCTCGACGTCACCCTCCCCGCCGGAGCCTGGACGCTGGTGGCGGTGATTCCCCCCGCCGGCGGCGCGGAGCCCGGAAAGGACGACGGCAGCGGAGCCGAGAAGGAGGCGGCCCGCCTGGAAGTCCTGGGCCGCTATGAGCGAGAGATGCTGCACCTCGTTCCGGCGGCGACCGCCGCGCACTTCCTGCCCGGGCGGCTCGTCTTCGCCCGGCCGCTGAACTCCTCGTCTCAGGTCTCCTCGAACTGAGCCATCCTATGAGCCCTCCTTCTCCCCCTTCGTCCCGTGCCCCGTCCCCCGGAGCGGATCAATTCAGGTACTTCATCCGCCTTCGCGGGCAGGTGAAGGGACCGTTCTCCGTCGATCAGCTGACCCGCATGGCGGGCCGGGGGCAGTTCAGCAAGCTGCACCAGATCTCGATCGACCAGGCGCAGTGGAGTCCGGCGACCGAGCTGCCGGGAATGTTTCCCGACAAGCGTGGGGCCGCTCCGCCCGTTCCCGAACCGGAACCGGTCGCCGTCGCGCCGGTCGCGGCCAAGGAGTGGTACTACAACTCCGGAGACTCCAAGATCGGGCCGGTCGACGAGGCGTTCATCAAGAACCTGATCGTCTCTGGAAAGGTGGAGGCCGATACGCTCCTGTGGAAGACCGGGCTCCCCAACTGGCTGGAGGCCCGTCAGTTCTTCCCCAACGCCTTTGCCTCTCCGCCGCGGATGACCGCCGGGAAGTGGGCCGCTCTCGCGGCGGCGGTGTTTTTGACGGCGGGGATCGGCGTCGGCGGCTATCTGCTGTATACGAGGAACCGGCCCGCCTCCGCCGTCGAGTCCGCCTCGCATGCCCCGGAGTCGCCCTCGACCCCGTCCGACGGCTCGATCCCCAAGGGGAGCATCCATTCGACGAACCTGGCCGACGCCGCCGTGAACGCGGCGATCAACGACGCCACCGGGATGGTCGTCTTCTATCTCGAGATCGACCTCACGACCGGTGAGCACCATGAGCTCGGCCGGGGCCACGGGACATGCTTCGTCGTCACGCCCGAGGGGCACGCGCTGACCAACAAGCACGTCATCGACGAATACGAGAAGTTCGAGAACGCCACCGACGAGGGCCGGGTCCGACGCCTCCTAACGTCGCTCAAAGAGGTCTACGCCGTCAAGCGGGACGGGACAGGTCGGCCCGTCGCCGACAAGGACGGCCGGCCCGAACTGGATCCGGACGTCATCGCCCTGATCGATCAGGTGGAGACCCGCATCGGGCACGTCGAGCCGGTCCTGGTGGTGTACTTCGGCTCGCAGCACTACCCGGCGGACCTCTTGTATTCGAGCACGCGGTTCGACATGGCGGCGATCCGCATCGACCGGCCGGACCAGACCGCCCACTTCGCCCTCAGCGGGCAGAGCAAGGCGGCCAAGCTCTCCGAGGTCGTGGCCTTCGGCTACCCCGGCGTCTCCCAGCGGGCGGTGACCGACGAGGAACGGGCGGTCGTGGCGGCCAAGTCGAAGCCGGAGTCGCTCGGCGAACTCCTGTTCGGCAAGGAGAGCCACCGGGACTCGTTCAAGGCGAGCGCCTTCGAGCTGACGCCGACCCCCGGACAGATCAGCGTGGTCCAGCAGGAGACGGGCGGGATCTACAACGTCCAGCACACCGCACCGATCCGCCCCGGGAACTCGGGGGGACCGCTCGTCTTCCGGGAAGGGGAGCAGGCCGGAGTCGTGTACGGGATCAACACGCTCTATCTCAAGGAGGACTCGCCGGTCTACGTCGCCTTCCCGGTGGCGCAGATGCGGGAGGAGCTGGAGAACGAAGCCAAGATTCCCGCCCTGCAGTGGCGGTAGACCGCCCGGACTTGTAAGGCTCCGGTCCCGGAGCGGAGAGTGATGATGTCGACGAGACTGTCCTGGTTCTCCGAGGATCCCGAACAGCGGCTGGGTTTTGCCGGGGGGCGGTTCACCCGCGTCAATTCCCTGCTGACGTTCCTGTGCGCGGTGCTGATCACGGCGGCGTTCTTTGCGGCCCTCTTTCCCTTCCGCGAGGCGCCGCTCGTCCTCCCGTTCTTCCGGGACGGGAGCAAGACGATCGCGGTCTCGATCATCTTCCTGACGGCGTGGTCGGTGATGATCCTGCTGCTCAAGTCGCTCAAGCTCCGGCTCCAGCGGCGGGCGCTCGCCATCGCGGTCGTGCCGGAGGAACGGGACTTCGTCCTCTCGCCGCATACCGTCGACCAGGTCCAGGAGCAGATCCACGCGGCGGTCGATGATCCGCGGTACTTCATCCTCTTCAACCGGATCGATACGGCCCTCTCGAACCTCCGCAACCTGGGGCGGATCGGGGATGTCGCCGAGATCTTCAAATCCCACGGCGACAGTGACGAGGCGACCCTCGAGACCTCGTACCTGATGGTCTCGGCGTTCATCTGGGCGATCCCGGTCCTCGGCTTCATCGGGACGGTGCTGGGGCTCTCGGCCGCGATCGGAAACTTCGGCCTCGTCCTGAGCACGGCGACCGAGCTCGAAAGCATCAAGGGGAGCCTGCAGTCGGTGACCGGGGGGCTGGCGACCGCCTTCGAGACGACGCTGATCGGCCTCGTGGCGGCGCTTGGCGTGCAGCTCCTGGCGGTCGGGATGAAGAAGTCCGAGCAGGAATTCCTCGACGCCTGCAGCGAATACTGTTCGCGGCACGTCCTCTCCCGCCTGCGGCTCCTGCCGCTCGACAGCGACTGAGACGCCGCGGCGTCCCGTGCGACTCTCTCCTCTTTCGACAGATCCCCGGCCGAAGGAATTCTCGACATGCCCCGCCGACGGAACACCGGGTACGCGATCTCGCTCTTCGCCTTTCAGGACATCATCACCTCCGTCAGCGGCGTGCTGATCATGGTGGTCCTGCTGCTGGCGGTCGAACTGACGCAGCGGACCCTCGGCGCGGCGGACAAGGCGACCCGCGCGGGAGTCCGCGAGACCGCCGCCCAGATGGAGTCAGAGAAGCGGCGGCTGGCGGCCGAATCGGTCGAACTGGAGGCGGCGGTCCAGCAGGCCGAAGGGCTGATCCGCCGGGCGACCGACGCGCCGAGCGGCCTGATCGACGAGAAGATCCGCAGCGAGCGGGCGGCCGCGGAGGCGGTCCGCGCGGAGCTGGGGGAACTCGTGGCGGCCGCCGAGGAGCTGGGCCGGGCGGAGAACGAGCTGCGGAAAGGGGAGGCCCGCGCGGAGAGCTCCGAGCGGGAGCGCCGCGCGGTCGAGAAGCGGATGGCCGAAGTGAAGGCGGCGATCGAGAAGCGGAAGAACGATCGCCGCGTCCGCTACGCCGCTCCCCGCGGCATCACTCCGGAGCGGGCGTGGGTCTGCGAAGTCTCGGACGCCGGACTCGCAATCGGCCTGATGGAGGGGGAGGACGAGCTGCACCGGATCCCGGTCTCGATCGCCAGCCTCGACATCGCATGGGCCGGAACGATGGAGTCGCTCCTCTCGTGGATCCGGGCGCGAAAGCCGCCGCCGGAGTACGTCCTGTTCCTCATTCGGCCGAGCGGCTCTCCCTTCTCCAAGCTCCTGACGAAGCGGACCGGGCAGCTCCCCTTCCAGCTCGGGATGGAGCTGATCGGCGAGGAGGAGGCGATCGAACGCCGTCCGAAAGGAGCCCTGCCGTGAGCCGCCGCAAGGAATCCGTCGGGGACAGCCTGGAGCTGCTGCTCGACACGATCTGCAACATGTTCGGCGGGATCGTGTTCATTTCCCTGCTCGTCATCGTGATGCTGCAGATGAGCGGACAGCGGGGCCTGCGGGCGAGCGCGGACGATGACGCGGAACCGGTTTCCCAGGAAAGCCTGGGGGCGCTGGCGGCGGATGTCGAGCGGCTGCGGCTCGACCGGGACCGGCTCCAGGCGGCCCGGGCGGCGCAGATCGAGCTGATCTCCCGGCTCATTCCGGAGGACTACCAGGCGCGGCTCGACCGCTGGCGGGACGCGGCGCGGGAGCGGTCCGAGCTGGACCGGGAGGTTGCGGGGCTGGAGTCCTCGAACGTCGACCGGGTCGGGAAGGTGAGTGAGCGGAGGAAGGCGATCACGGCCAAGGTGCGGCAGCTCGGCGGGCGGCAGCGGGAGCTCGCGGCGCTCGAGAAGGAGCTAGGGTCGATCCCGGAGCGGCCGGCGGAGTCGCTGCCGCTGGCGGAGCATCGGCGGGAGCTCAGCGCGGTCCAGGTGTGCCTCTGCTATGACCGGTTTTACCTGCGGCACCGTTATGTCGGAGGCGAGCCGGCGGGGCCGAATCTCGATGACTACTTCGTCTCGAAGGCGGATGACGACACGCTGCATGTCCACCCGAAGCCGACGGGGGGGATCGTGATTGACGCCGGTCCGCGGGGAGAGGCGGAGATCCGGCAGATGCTTCGAGCGTTTTCACCGGAGGAGCATCAGATCAATGTGACGGTCTGGCCGGATTCGTACGACTCGTTCCGGCGGTTGCGGCAGATCCTGGCGGGGGCGGGTTTCCGTTATGGGATTCTGGCGTGCGAGGCGGACAACACGGTGGCCGACCGAGGCGGGGAACAGCGCCCATCGCAGTAAGGGCCCAAAGAACCGGGTCCAGGGGCACCCTGGTGGGGGGATGCAAGGGGGGCAACGCCCCTTTGCCCGCCGGAGGCCTGGCCGTCGAGAGATATCTGAAGGAGTTTGTGTCCAAACGCGGACACCGTGCCGGATGCCCCCTCATCTAACCCGCGGGGATTGCAAAGCGAGCGTCGAGTCCTCACTGCCGGTACCACAAAGCGGATGCCCGTTGTGTACCACGGTTCCTCATCGAAGCGCCTCCGGCGGCAAGGGGGTGAGACCCCCTTGACCCCAGCGGCCGTGGCACGTTGGGTTTGACGTGACAACGC
>Ga0247823_10004112_pt1 | contig 11696 bp, 9 predicted proteins | sample 13C_PalmiticAcid_2_FD_192426 | JGI IMG/M metagenome (GOLD analysis project Ga0247823, IMG submission 192426) | Soil microbial communities from agricultural site in Penn Yan, New York, United States - 13C_PalmiticAcid_Day30 | ecosystem: Environmental > Terrestrial > Soil > Agricultural land...
GACCGCCACGTCGTCCGGCAGCTCGGCCAGGAGAAGGCGACGAATCAGCTGCTGGCCATGCCGGACGAGGACTCGTTCGTCGCCGCGCTGGCGGACTCGCTCGGCAGCTTCCCGGCCTACTTCCGCCGGCTGGCCGAGGTCAACCGCCGCGGTCCCGACCTCCTCGACCAGTCGCCCGCGCTGGCGCCGCTGGACGTCGGCTCCTTCCGCGCACTGCTGGCCGACGGCGCGAACCTGGTGGACGCGCGGCCCGCTGCCGACTTCGCCGCCGCGCACGTGCCGGGCGCGCTGTCCATCCCGCTGCGGCCCGCGTTCGCCTCCTGGCTGGGCTGGCTCGTCCGGCACGACCGGCCGCTGGTGATCATCCGGGGGCACGAGCAGGACCCAGCCGAGATCGCGTGGCAGGCGGCCAAGATCGGGTACGCCGACCTCGCCGGGGAACTGGCGGGCGGCATGGACGCCTGGACCGCGGCGGACCAGCCGACGGCGAGCACCCGGGTGATCGGCCCGGACCAGGTCACCGGCCGGGTGCTGGACGTCCGTCAGGCGGCGGAGTTCACCGCGGGACACCTGCCTGGCGCCGCCCACGTCGAACTCGGCGACCTGCCCGGTCACGCCGCCGACATCGACACGGGTCCGCTGGTGGTGATCTGCGGACACGGCGAACGCGCGATGGGCGCGGCGAGCGTGCTCGAACGCGCGGGCCACCGCGACCTCACGGTCGTCATCGGCGGCGGCACCGCCGACTGGGGCGCGGCGACCGGCCACCACCTGGTGACCGGCGGGTGAGCGCGTCGACCGAACCGCGGCTGGGGATCCGCGCGAACCTCGCCCAGTTCAGCCTGCTCGTCGCGGTGAACGCCCTGGTCGGCGGCGTGCTCGGGCAGGAGCGCGCCGTCCTGTCGCCCATGGCCGAGCAGGTCTTCCACCTGACCGGCTACACCTTCGTGCTGACCTACGTGCTGGCCTTCGGCCTGACCAAGGCCGCCACCAACTACCTCGCGGGCACGCTGTCCGACCGCTACGGCCGCAAGCCGGTCCTGGTCGCGGGCTGGCTGGTTGCCCTCCCGGTGCCGCTGATGCTGATCTGGGCTCCGTCATGGGGCTGGGTCGTGGCCGCCAACGTGCTGCTCGGGATCAACCAGGGCCTCACGTGGTCCACCACCGTGATCATGAAGATCGACCTCGCGGGCCCGGACCGCCGCGGCCTGGCCATGGGCATGAACGAGGCGGCCGGGTACCTCGCGGTCGCGGTGACCGCGGTCGCCACCGGCTACCTGGCCGCCCGCCACGGGCTGCGGCCCGCGCCGTTCCTGCTCGGCCTGTCCTACGCGGCGCTCGGCCTCGGCCTGTCGGTGTTCCTCGTGCGCGAGACCCGCGACCACGCCCGGCTTGAGGTCGCCAACGTCGGGGATCAGGTGCGCACCGACCGGCAGGTCTTCGTCGACACCAGCCTGCGGGAACCAGCGCTGTCGGCGAGCAGCCAGGCCGGGATGGTCAACAACCTCAACGACGGGCTCGCCTGGGGCCTGTTCCCGATCCTGTTCGCGGGCGCCGGACTGTCGGTGTCCCGGATCGGGATCCTCGCCGCGCTCTACCCAGCCGTGTGGGGCCTCGGGCAGTTGGTCACCGGCCCGCTGTCGGACCGGTGGGGCCGCAAGCACCTGATCACCGCCGGGATGCTCGTGCAGGCGGGCGCCCTCGCCACGACCGCCGTCGCCGACACGTTCGCGGTCTGGGCCGTGGCGGCGGTCGTGCTCGGCGCGGGCACAGCGATGGTCTACCCGACCCTGCTGGCCACCATCGGCGACGTCGCCCACCCGGCCTGGCGGGCCCGCGCCGTCGGCGTCTACCGGCTCTGGCGTGACGGCGGATTCGCCGTGGGTGCCGTGCTGTCCGGCGTCGTGGCCGATCTCGCGGGCATCCGGGCCGCGGTGTGGGTCGTCGCGGCCATCACAGCGGCTTCGGGCCTGGTGGTCGCGGTCCGCATGTACGAGACCCACCCTCGGACGGAAACTACCTATCGTCACGAGTGAGTGACGGCCCGTGTGAGCCAGGTGGAACACATCGGGCTGATCGGTGACCGTCTGTACAGCGCGGCCGGTAGGTGCCGGGACCACGGAGGGAGTTTGACCCTGAGGCGGGTGACGCACCCGCCGTCCGGTTCCGGTGTCAACGCCGATCTGCCATGGTGGAGAACGGCCGAAAAAATGCCGTTTCAATTCAGGAGTGATCCCGTGAACCGGGATGTTTCCGTTTCGACATTATCCGAATGAGGCCTGTCGCGCGCACCGCGCCGCGGCCATCGGAATCACCGTTTCCACGAAAGGAATGATCGCGCAATGGCTACCCTCGTGAAGGACGACTCCCTCCAGTTCCAAAAGGCTCGCGAAGTCTTCGTGACGAAGCGGCGTGCGGTCCCTGGCCAGCGCAAGTCCGAGGACGACGACAAGACGATCTACGACACCGAGAAGGCCGGTCAGGGCGCGCTGAACGAGCTCGAACAGGAGCTGTCACCCGAGCACCAGAAGATCGCGTCGGAACAGCGGAAGAACATGCTCGACCTGATGGGCGTCGGATCCTCCTGGCTGCGCTGGCAGGCCGAGGAGCAGGGAAACCCGGGGATCGTGTTCGACCCGAAGTACCTGATGGAGATGTACAGCAGCCTCCCCCTGCTGGCCTACACCGGGGCGAAGAAGCAGGCCTACTCACAGAAGATCAGGTCCGTCGAGATCTCGGCGTCGTTCCTGAGCCAGCTCATCGGCTTCACCGTCGCGGCGGGCACCGGCCTTGCCGACTTCCGCACGTTCCTCACCGACCTGCAGGGCGGCATCAAGGCAGGCGTGACGATCACCGACAAGCCGTACTCCACCTTCACCACGGCGATGGTCTACGTCATGGACCAGGCGACCAAGGATCTCGAGATCCGGCTCGACGGCTACATGGTCAACTTCAACGCGTCCAGCACCATCGTCAAGACCAACTGCGCCAGCGTCGAGGTGGTCGATATCGAGTTCCAGTACCAGTACGTGCGGGCTCCGTTCCTTTACCACAAGCTGGACAACCCGGAAACGAAGAAGTTGTGGGACGACTTCATCAACGACGCGGACAAGGACGACCTGGAGCGGGCGAAGAACAAGTTCAAGAAGAAGTCCATCGAGCCGAAGCTGTAGGCCGGAGGGGCGAGACCGATGTCTGGACGCGACTCTGACCTGCTCGTGCGGACCACCGCGTTCCGGTCCGCGACGGACCACGTCGAGCAACTGCCGTTCACCGTCTACGACGGCGGGCTGGTCGGCTGCGTGCTCGCGTGCCAGGCCGGGCTGCCGGACCGCGCGGGCGCCTTGGCTCCCCGGAAGCTGGCGCTCACGTTGCTCGGGCTGCTGTCGGCGAACGTGCCGGAGAGCGCGTCGGCGGCCAAGAAGGAGGTGTACGACCCCCTTCAGTGGATCGCGGTGCTCAACCAGATCCCGTTCACCCTCCCGCGCGGCGCGCAGCAGTCCCACGCCGCCGGGGAGTCGGCGACGCCGAAGGAGGTGCTGGGCTTCACCGCCGACCCGGCCGCCACGGCGTTCGCCACGGACGACGCCGTCTTGCGCCGCATGCTGTCGCGGTCGGGCGGCGCCGCGTTGCGGGGTGCGTTCGCCCCGGGAGCCCCGCCGTTCACCGCAACCACGGCGGCGGGCGTGGTGCGGATGGACCGCCAGACGAGGGCGACGGAGGTGCTCGTGCGGATCACGTCGGCGAAGCTCACCGCCGCCGACCACTCGATCTCGGACATGTGGAACCGGTCGGTGTGGGACCTGGCGTTCTTCACCGCGGACCTGTTCACCGAGACGACGCTGTTCAACCTGGAGGCACTGAAGGACCCGACGCACCTGCGTCAGTGGGAGGAGTTCATCAACGAGGCGGCCGTCGACGACGTGACGAACGCCGAACTCTTCTGCGACACCACGATGACCCGCTGATCGTCGAGCGGAGCGGGGCCACCATCTCCGGGGAGGTGGTGGCCCCGCTCATTCCGACTAGTGGTTACGACCGCTAGAAGCCCAAGGGAATGAGTTCGGCGGCCGAGGCCCACGGGCCTCGGTTGCCCGCCTCGCTGAGGACCCGGACTCGCACATACCGCGCGATCGTCGCCGTGAAGGCGACGGTCTTGGCGACAGCCGAATCGGGGAAACTCCCGGACGACACGGTCTGCCAGGTCGTCCCGTCCGTGCCCAGCGCCACCTCGTAGCTCCCGAACCGGCCGTTCGCTCCCCCGTCCTGCCTGGGCAGATAGGTCAGGCCGGTGACGGTGCGCGCGCTGCCGAGGTCGAGGCGGACCTCGTGCGGCGGCTGGGCAGGCGAGGTCGACCACCGGGTGTGCCAGAACGTCGTGGTGGTGTTGTCCACCGCGTTGCGCGCGGCGCCGTTCTCACCCGCGGTCTCCTCGCTGCTGGCGTAGGACACGACGCTCGGCAGGCGAGCCGAGGTGCCGCGGCCCATGACGGGGTCGCTCGTGCTGGGTGCGCCCGTCTCCATGTGTCCGGCGAAGCGGCGCACGAAGCCGTCGGTGGTGTTCGCGGAAGCGGTCAGTTCGTACCAGTGGCTGGTGGCCGCGATGGAGAAGGAACGTTCGTCGGTGGTGTTGGCGGCCAACGGATAGGTAACCGGGGTGCCACTCCCCTGGGTGATGGTGATGACGCAGGCGACACTGCCGCTGTTGACCATCTTCAGGTACACCTTGCCCTCGGTCGGCGCGTACCGCAGGGTGACCTCCGGGTTCGCGTTGCCCGCGGTGGTCGCGGTGACGCGGTTGCCCGCGAACCGGCGGACGAAGCCGTTGGGGCCGTGGGCGGTGAGATCGTAGGAGCCCGTCGGCGTCCCACTGACGAACGAGTCGGTCAGCGACTTGCCTGCCTCGACGGTGTACCGCCACGGCCCGTCGGTGCGGAACTGGTTGGCGTAGATGGAGATCTGCGCGCCCGCGGTGCCGGCGTTCACGAAGTCGAAGTACACCGCGCTGGAGGTGACCCTCGCGTTGACCGCCAGGTTGTACGGCAGCGGCCGGGCAGGACGGACACCAGGTTCCTGGACGGGGACCGCCTGGGTCGCGGGCGGGGTGCGGAACGTGCCGCGCGGGCCGCTCGACGGCGCGGGCACCGGCAGGGTCGGATAGGTCGGCACCGCGGTGTTCAAGTCCATGGTCGAGGTCAGGTCGCCGCACACCGCGCGCCGCCACTGGGTGATGTTGGGTTCAGCCACCCCGGTGACCTTCTCCAGGAATTTCAGCACCGACGTGTGGTCGAAGACCTCCGAGCAGACGTAGCCGCCGCGGGTCCACGGCGACACGATAATCATCGGAACCCGCGCGCCGAGGCCGATCGGCTGGCCGGAGACGATCTCGTCGGCGAACGGGACCGTCGACATGCCGTCCGAGCCGTCGCCGACGACCGGCGGGGTCGGGGCGGGCATGTGGTCGAAGAAGCCGTCGTTCTCGTCGTAGTTGAGGATGAAGACGGTCTTGTTCCACACGTTCTGGTGCGACGCGAGCACGTCGAGCAGCTTGCTGGTCAGCACCGCGCCGTTGGCCGGGCCGTTGCTGGAGTGCTCCGACTCGTTGGTGTTCGGCACGAGCCAGGACACCGCGGGCAGGGTGTCGGCGACGACGTCGGCCGAGAACGCGGCGAGCAGATCACCGGAGCGCTCGCGGCGCAGCGCCCGGTCGTAGAGGGCGCGCTCGGCGGTGGTCAGCGTGGCGACGCCTTGGGCCAGCTGGTTGAGCATAGTGGTCTGAGTAGTGCTCGAAGCCCCGCGGAGGACGTCGTAGAACTTCTCGATCTTGGTGTAGCTGGTCTTGGACAGAGCCTTCTTCGCTACGTCCACAAAGGTCTTGAAGTATTCCAGCGAGTTGTCGGTGAAGTTGTCCCACTCCTGGTACACCCGCCAGGACACGCCCGCGGCCTGCAGCCGTTCGGCGTAGGTTCCCCAGGTGTAGCCGGTGTGGTCGGGATTGCCGTACGGCGCGTTGCCGGTCGCCCTGGTGGTGCCGTCCGGCTCGTAGCCGATCTTCCCGGAGAACAGGTGGTTGCGGTTGGGGTTGGTCGGACCCATCTCCGCGCAGTGGTAGGCGTCGCAGATGGTGAACGCCTCGCTGAGCGCGTAGTAGAACGGCAGGTGCTCACGCCGGTAGCCCGACATGGTGTTGGTCTTCTTGTTGGGCACCCATGCGTCGTTGCGGCCCTTGTTCCACGCCGCATGGCCGTCCGACCAGCCGTGTGGGGTGCCCGCCATGTGGTAGTCGCTCACCGCGTACGGCAGGACGTAGCCGTCCGGGTGTCCGTCCTGCAGGTTCGACGTGACGGTGCACGGCTGGTGGAACACCGACCGGCCAGTGGAGAGCTTGAGCGCGTTGGGGTCGTTGAAGCCCCGAACCCCGCGCAGGGAACCGTAGTAGTGGTCGAACGAGCGGTTCTCCTGCATAAGGATCACCACGTGTTCGATGAGTTCGAGTCCTCCGGTCGGCGCGGCGGCGGCCATCGCCTGGCGGACGCTCAGCGGCAGCAGGGCGAACACCCCAGCGCCCGCGCCCAGACCGAAGAAGGTACGGCGGTCCATGGTCTTCCTCTCTGATACAGCAGGGGGATCAGGGAAGCGAATCGGGACCGACCAGTCCTCAGTAGACTGAGTCGACCTGGTCGGGGATGACGTGTCCGGCGTCATCGACGGCGGGACGGCTGCGGCCCGCCGAGTCGGTTGAACCACTGGTGGCGCAGGGATACGGCTTGGTCTGCTGGGACTTGGGCTGGATGAACATCGGGTTGACGATCCAGCGGCCGTCGGCGTCGTGGTAGGCGTGGCACATCAGCTCGGTCTTGTTCCGGTTGACCACCAGGCGAAGCGCGGTCGCGTCGCGGACGAAGGTGAGGTCGGTGGTCGAGTCGCCGGCGGCGAACACGGGACGCTTGTCGTCGGCCTGCCGCTGGTAGGCCGCGGCGCCACGCACGCCGTAGATCTCCTCGTTGATCCAGCAGCGCTTGCCGTCGAGGTAGGTGATCACGCTGTCGGCGCCGTCCGGGACGTCGCCGCAGCCGCGCAGCCGGTGGGTGAGCCTGCCCGCGGCGGCCACGTTCCGGATGCCGACGACCCGGTTGCGCGCGATGCCGACGCCATCGGCCCACACTTCGACGATGTGCTGGGGCGAGGCCGACACGACCCAGAGGTCGAAGCCCGCGCGCCGAAGGGCGCCGATCAGGTCCCGCTGCTGGTCGTAGTAGCGCACCCAGCCGGTGACGTCGCGGGTGCCGACGCGCTGCGTGGCGCCGATCGGCGCGGACAGGTTCTCCGTGCGCGCCGCGGCGGCGAAGCCTCGGACGTCGGCCGGGGTCCAGCCCGCTAGGAGCTGGGCGAGCCAGGCGTAGGCGGGTTCCATCCGCCGGAAGTCGTGACCGCCGAACGCGGGGGCTCCGACGGTCGTCGCCGCGGTGGAGTAGACCGCGAGGATCTCGTCCGCGCACACGGTGTGCGTGCTCGTCGGCAGGGGTCGACCCACGCCCGCCGCGGTCCCGCACGCGGTGCGCAGCGCGGTCGCGGCGGCGGGTGTCAGGTAGCGGCTGGTCAGTGCCCAGTCGGCGGGTTGACGCACGATGTCGTTGCGCAGCGCCCAGAACAGGGTCGCATCGCCGACGTCGTTGCGCACAACCGTGTTGTCCCAGTCGAACACGGCGACCGGCCTGCGCCCGTGGGCGCCGCAGCGGCCGTACTCGGCGAGCAGGGCGTCGAGGCGCTGCCGGTTCTCGCCGTGCCAGGCCAGATTCGGGTCGAGTGTCACGCAGTCCGGCCCCGGCGCGGCGACGACGGCGGGCGCCGCTGTGCAGACCAGCGCGGAGAGTGCGAGAGTGATGGTGCCCAGGAGATGACGTACGCGCATGAGCTGTCCCTTCCGGTGACAGACTGGCGGGTGCAGGGGACACGTCAATGGGCCGTCAAAGGACCATTAAACCGTCTGGCATGACAGCTTGAACCTTGCGAGGGCGTGACGTCAAGGGCCTAAATACGAAGGTATTAGACCTTTAAACAATCATCTCCGCTTGTTCAGCAGAGGAAGCCACGCAGCAGCGACGCGGTGCCTTCCGCGTGCTCGGCCATCTCGCGGCGCGCGACCTCGGGGTTTCCGCCGAGGATCGCGGTGACGATGGCGGTGTGCTGTGCGTTGGAGTGGTCGATATTCGGCTGCAGCAGCGGAATCCGGTCGAGCAGGCCGTCGATCCGCATCCGGCAGTCGGCCATGGCGCTGGTCAGCGCGGTCGACCCGGTCGACTCGGCGATCGCCAGGTGCAGGCGGGCGTCGCGGCGGCGGTAGCTGTCGAGGTCCGCGGCGGCGGACTCGGCGAGGGCGTCGCTGAGGTGGCGGCGGTCCTGCGGGGTCAGCGGCCGGGCGGCGGCCAGTTCGGCGGCCCCCGTCTCCAGGACGTGGCGCAGCGACAGGGTGTCTTCGAGGTCGTCCGGGTCGATCGCGGAGTCCCCGGTCGGCGGCGCGGGCCGCACGTCGTTGACGAACGTGCCGCCGTAGCGGCCGCGGCGGGACTCGACGTACCCGGTGTCGGCCAGCACGCGGATCGCCTCGCGCACGGTCACCCGGCTCACGCCGAGGCGCTCGGCCAGCTCACGTTCCGGGGGCAGCCGGGCGCCCGCCTCGACGACGCCGAGGCGGACCGCCTGCAGCAGGCGTTCCACGGTCTCCTCGAACGCGTTTCCCGCTCTCACGGGTCGGAAGAGGGCCGCACTGGCCTGCACGCTCATCGTTTACTCACCCCTTCTACAACGGCGTCACGTAGGCCCCCGAGATCCCACCGTCCACGAGGAACTGCGACGCGGTGATGAAGGACGCGTCATCACTGGCCAAGAATGCCACAGCGCCCGCGATCTCGTCCGGGTCGGCGAACCGGCCGACCGGGACGTGCACCAGCCTGCGCTGGGCCCGCTCCGGATCCTTGGCGAACAGCTCCCGCAGCAGCGGCGTGTTCACCGGCCCGGGGCACAGCGCGTTGACCCGGATGCCCTCGCGGGCGAATTGCACGCCCAGCTCGCGGCTCATGGCCAGCACTCCGCCCTTGGACGCGGTGTACGAGATCTGCGAAGTCGCCGCGCCCATCACCGCGACGAACGACGCCGTATTGATAATCGAGCCCTTACCCTGCTTGAGCATGTGCGGCAGCGCGTACTTGCAACACAGGTAGACCGAGGTCAGGTTGACCTCCTGGACCCGCCGCCACGCGTCGAGCCCGGTGGTGAGGATCGAGTCGTCGTCCGGCGGGGAGATCCCCGCGTTGTTGAACGCGACGTCGACCGACCCGAACTCGGCGACCGCGGTGTCGAACAACGCCTTGACCTGCTGTTCGTCGGTCACGTCGGTGTGCACGAACAGGCCGCCGACCTCCTCGGCCGCCGCCTTGCCCGCCACATCGGACACGTCGGCGACCACGACGGTCGCACCCTCCTTGGCCAGCCTGCGCGCCGAGGCGAGGCCGACCCCGCTCGCTCCCCCGGTGACCACGGCCACCCTGCCGTCGAACCGTCGCATATCGGTCATCCCTCCGTGTTGATGAAGACGTTCTTGGTCTCGGTGAACGCCGCCAGGGCGTCCGGGCCGAGTTCGCGGCCGAGTCCGGACTGCTTGAACCCGCCGAACGGCGTCGAGTAACGCACCGACGAGTGCGAGTTGACCGACAGGTTCCCGGCGTCGATCGCCCTGGCCACCCGCAGCGCGCGGCCGACGTCGCTGGTCCAGATCGAGCCGGACAGGCCGTAGTCGGTGTCGTTCGCCTTGGCTATCGCGTCGGCCTCATCGTCGAAGGGGATCACCGCGACGACCGGGCCGAAGATCTCGTCGGCGGCCAGCGGGTCCCGCACGCTTCCGGGTGTCACGACCGTCGGCGGAAACCAGAAGCCCGGCCCGGCGGGCGACGAGCCCTGGAACGCGATCGGCGCGCCCAGCGGCAGGTAGGACCGGACCTTGGCTCGGTGCGTCGCGGAGATCAGCGGACCCATCTCGGTCGACTCGGCCGCCGGGTCGCCGACGACCACGCCGCGCACCGCCGGTTCCAGCAGTTCCATGAACCGGTCGTGGACCGACCGCTGCACCAGGATCCGCGACCGGGCACAGCAGTCCTGGCCCGCGTTGTCGAACACCCCGTACGGCGCGCGGGCGGCGGCCAGTTCGATGTCGGAGTCGACGAAGACGATGTTGGCGTTCTTCCCGCCCAACTCCAGCGTCACCCGCTTCACCTGGGCCGCGCAGCCCGCCATGATCCGCTTGCCGACCTCGGTCGACCCGGTGAAGACGATCTTGCGCACCGCGGGGTGGTCCACGAACCGCTGCCCGACCACGGCGCCCCGGCCGGGCAGGACCTGGAACACGTCGTCGGGGATCCCCGACTCCCTGGCCAGCTCGGCCAGGCGCATCGCGGTGAGTGGGGTCAGTTCGGCGGGCTTGAGCACGACGGTGTTCCCGGCCGCGAGCGCCGGGGCGAAGCCCCAGGCCGCGATCGGCATCGGGAAGTTCCACGGCACGATCACCCCGACCACGCCCAGCGGCTCGGCGAAGGTGACGTCGATGCCGCCCGACACCGGGATCTGCCTGCCGAACAACCGCTCCGGCGCCGCCGCGTAGTACTCCAGCACGTCCCGGACGTTGCCCGCCTCCCACCGCGCGTTGCCGATGGTGTGGCCCGCGTTGGCGACCTCCAGTCGGGCGAGGTTCTCCAGATCGGCGTCGACCGCGTCGGCGAACCGGCGCAGGAGCCGGGCCCGGTCGGCGGGCGCGACCGCCCGCCAGGCGGGGAACGCCGCCGCCGCCCGCTCGATCGCCGCGTCGGTCGCCTCGACGCCGAGCAGGTCGACCACGGCCACGACCTGCTCGGTGGCCGGGTTGATCACATCGAACGTCGCTGTCATGCCTTCTCCTTGCGGTAGCGCTCCGCCGCGGCGACCAGGGCCGCGAAGAGCCGCACATCATCGGACTGCTGCTCGGGATGCCACTGCACACCGATGACGAACCGGTCCCCCACCGCCTCGAGCGCCTCGACCGTCCCGTCCGCGGCCCAGCCGACCGGGCGCAGACCCGGCCCGAGGTCCGCCACCGCCTGGTGGTGGTAGCAACGCGCGGTGGTCTCGGGGCCGAGGATGTCGGCGACCCGGCTGCCATCGGCCAGGCGGACAGTGGACTCGCCGAAGGTCGCGACCGCGGGCTGGTGGTCGGTCGTGCCCACCGACTCCGGCAGGTGCTGGGTGAGCGTGCCACCGAACGCGACGTTGATCAGCTGCATCCCGCGGCACACCCCGAGTACCGGGACGCCCGCGATGATCGCGGCGTCGAGCAGGTCGAACTCGGCGGCGTCGCGCCCCGGCCTGCTCACGGTCGTCGTGTGGGCGGGGGCGCCGTAGCGGGCCGGCTCGATGTCCGGCCCGCCGACCAGCACGAGCCCGTCGATCACACCGGCCAGCTCAACGGCGTCGCCGAACGGCAGGAGTACCGGAACGCCACCCGCGGCGGACGTCGCGTCGACGTACTGGCGGTGCAGGACGACCGCCGCGGTCTCCCACACCCCGAACCGCGCGTACTCCAGGTAGGTGGTGAGCCCGATGACCGGCTTAGAGGCGCTCGAAAGCACGGAACCTCTCCCAGTCGGTGACCGCGGCGTCGTAGGCGGCGA
>Ga0247823_10004113_pt1 | contig 11694 bp, 10 predicted proteins | sample 13C_PalmiticAcid_2_FD_192426 | JGI IMG/M metagenome (GOLD analysis project Ga0247823, IMG submission 192426) | Soil microbial communities from agricultural site in Penn Yan, New York, United States - 13C_PalmiticAcid_Day30 | ecosystem: Environmental > Terrestrial > Soil > Agricultural land...
GTCCAGTCGATGGCCGCTTGCGCCGCCGCCACCGCGCCGATGGCGATCTGCAGGCGCTCCCAGGGCAGTTGCTCCATCAGGCAGACGAAGCCACGGCCGAGGAAATCCGGCCCGCCGAGCACGTTCTGCGCCGGCACCGATACATCGTTGAAGAACAGCTCCGAGGTGTCCTGCGCCTTCAGGCCGAGCTTCTTCAAGCGCTTGCCGGTCTCGAAGCCGGGCATGCCGCGCTCCACCAGCAGCAGCGTGGTGCCCTTGGCGCCGGCCGAGGGATCGGTCTTGGCGACCACGATCACCAGGTCGGCGTGCCAGCCGTTGGTGATGAAGGTCTTGCTGCCGTTGAGGCGGTAGCTGCCGTCCGGTTGTGCGATGGCGGTGGTCTTGATGCCTTGCAGGTCGCTGCCGGCGGCGGGCTCGCTCATGGCGATGGCGCCGACCATTTCGCCGCTGGCCAGCAGCGGCAGGTATTTCTGCTTCTGCGCCTCGGTGCCGTAGTGAAGGATGTAGGGCGCCACGATCTCGCTGTGCAGCCCGAAGCCGATGCCACTGAAGCCGCCGCGCGCCAGCGCCTCCATCTGCACCACGGAATACAGCCGGTCGGCGCCCGCACCGCCGTAGGCCTCGGGCATGGAGGGACACAGGAAGCCGTTGGCCCCGGCCTTGCGCCAGACCTCGCGGTCCACGTAGCCCTGCTCTTCCCAGGCCTCATGGAAGGGCGCGATCTCCTTGTCGACAAAGCGCTGGAAGGCGTCGGCGAAGGCCTGGTGGTCGCTGTTGAATAGGGTGCGTTCGATCATGCTGTCACCGATTGGACGAATGGGGGTATTTTTGGCAAGCAGTTGCTTGGCGAAAGTCAATATACTGCCCTGCGGTATCGGTCACCACCGAGGAAACTCTATGAGCGAAGCCTTCATCTACGACGCCATCCGCACGCCCCGTGGCAAGGGCAAGAAGGACGGCAGCCTGCACGAGGTCAAGCCGATCGACCTGCTGGCCGGCACGCTGAGCGCGCTGCAGCGCCGCCACGACTTCGACACCGCCGCGGTGGACGACGTGGTCATGGGTGTGGTCTCGCCCATCGGCGAACAGGGCTCGGTGATCGCCAAGGTGGCCGCGCTCAAGGCCGGCTGGGACTGGCGCTGCTCGGGCGTGCAGCTCAACCGCTTCTGCGCCTCGGGCCTGGAGGCGGTGAACCTGGCGGCCATGAAGGTGCGCAGCGGCTGGGAAGACCTGGTGGTCGCCGGCGGCGTGGAGAGCATGAGCCGCGTGCCCATCGGCTCCGACGGCGGCGCCTGGGCGCAGGACCCGGCCACCAACAGCGCGACCATGTTCGTGCCGCAGGGCATCGGCGCCGACCTGATCGCCACGATCGAAGGCTTCTCGCGCGAGGACGTGGACGCCTTCGCGCTCGAGTCGCAGCGCCGCGCCGCCAGCGCGCGCGGCGAGGGCCGCTTCGACCGATCCGTGGTGCCGGTGACGGACATGCTGGGCCAGACCGTGCTCGGCGAGGACGAATTCATCAAACCGCACACCACGATGGAGGGCCTGGGCTCGCTCAAGCCCGCGTTCGAACAACTCGGCGGCATGGGCTTCGACGCCGTGGCCCTGCAGCGCTACCCGCAGGTGGAGCGCATCGAGCACGTGCACCACGCGGGCAACTCCTCGGGCATCGTCGATGGCGCGGCGGCCGTGCTGATCGGCAGCGAGGCGGCGGGCCGGGCCCACGGCCTGCGGCCCCGCGCGCGCATCGTGGCGGCCGCGCTGTCGGGCGCCGATCCAACCATCATGCTCACCGGCCCCATGCCGGCCAGCCGCAAGGCGCTGGAGAAAGCGGGCCTCCCGGTGGACGACATCGACCTGTTCGAGGTGAACGAGGCCTTCGCCGCCGTGCCCATGAAGTTCATGCGCGAGATGGGCGTGCCGCACGAGAAGGTCAACGTCAACGGCGGCGCCATCGCCATGGGCCACCCGCTGGGCGCCACCGGCGCCATGATCCTGGGCACGCTGCTGGACGAGCTGGAGCGCCGCGGCCTCAAGCGCGGTCTGGCCACGCTGTGCGTGGGCGGCGGCATGGGCATCGCCACGATCATCGAACGGGTCTGAGCCGCATGAAAACGATCCGCTACGAGCTGCACGACGGCCTCGCCACCATCACCTTCGACGAGCCCGGCTCGCCGGTGAACACCATGTGTGCCGACTGGCAGCGCGACCTGAGCACGGTCACTGGCCTGGTGGTGCGCGACAAGGCGCTCATCAAGGGCATCATCCTGGCCTCGGCCAAGAGCACCTTCTTCGCCGGTGCCGACCTGAAGGGCACCATGCGCCTGAAGGCCAGCGACGCGCGCCAGGTCTACGCCGAGATCGAGCAGACCAAGAAGAACTTCCGCACGCTGGAGACCCTGGGCGTGCCGGTGGTGAGCTGCATCAACGGCTCCGCACTGGGCGGTGGCTGGGAGGTGGCGCTGGTGGGCCACCACCGCGTCGCGATCGACCACCCCAAGATCCAGCTCGGCCTGCCCGAGATCACGCTGGGCCTGATCCCGGGCGCCAGCGGCATCACCAAGATGACGCGCCTGCTGGGCCTGCAGGGCGCGCAGCCCTACATCCTGGAAAGCCGCCTGTTCGGCCCGCGCGAGGCGCTGGACCTGGGCCTGGTGCACGCGCTCGCGGTCGACGAGCTGAGCCTGCGCGCCGCGGCCGAGGCCTTCATCGGCGCCCACCCGCAGGCCCGCCACCCCTGGGACGAGAAGGACTACAAGATGCCCGGCGGCACGCCGAGCAACCCCAAGATCGCCGGCATGCTGAGCGTGGCGCCGGCCGTGCTGCGGCAGAAGACCCAAGGCCTGTACCCCGCGCCCGAGGCCGCGCTGGCCGCCATGGTCGAGGGCGCGATGGTCGACTACGACACAGCGCTGCGCATCGAGAGCCGCTACCTCGCGCAACTGCTGGTGAGCCCGGTGGCGAAGAACATGATCAACGCGTTCTTCTTCGACATGAACGCCGTGCGCAGCGGCGGCTCGCGCCCGAAGGACTTCCCGCGCTTCGTGCCGCGCAAGGTGGGCATCCTGGGCGCGGGCATGATGGGCGCGGGCATCGCCCACGCGCAGGCCAGCCGGGGCATCGATACCGTGCTGGAGGACGTGAGCCTGGAGAACGCCGAACTCGGCAAGTCCTACAGCCACCGCCTCACCCAGGCGCGGGTCGACAAGGGGCAGATGAGCGTGCAGGAACAGCTCGGCCTGCTCGACCGCATCCTGGCCACCGACCACCCCAAGGACCTCAAGGGCTGCGAGCTCATCATCGAGGCGGTGTACGAGAACCGCGAGGTGAAGGCGCAGATCACGCGCGAGGCCGAGGAGCAGTTGGCCCCCGGCGGCTTCTTCGCCAGCAACACCTCCACCCTGCCCATCTCAGGCCTGGCCAAGGCCAGCCGGCGGCCCGAGAAGTTCGTCGGCATCCACTTCTTCAGCCCCGTGGACAAGATGAAGCTGGTGGAGATCATCCGCGGCCAGCGCACCGACGATCAGACCATCGCCCGCGCCTACGACTACGTGCTCGCCCTGGGCAAGCTGCCCATCGTGGTGAACGACTCGCGCGGCTTCTACACCAGCCGCACCTTCGGCACCTACGTGATGGAGGGCGCGGCCATGGTGGGCGAAGGCATTCCCGCGCCCGTGATCGAGAACGCCGCCGTGCAGGCCGGCATGCCCGTGGGCCCGCTGGCCGTGCTGGACGAGACCTCGCTGTCGCTGGCCGTGCACGTGCTGGACCAGACGCGCACCGACCTCAAGGCCGAGGGCAAGGCCTACGAGCCCGGCTCGGGCGAACTGCTGGTCGAGCGCATGGTGAAGACGCTCAAGCGCGCCGGCCGCGCCTCGGGTGGCGGCTTCTACGAATACCCGGCGGGCCAGCGCAAGCGCCTGTGGGTGGAACTCAAGGGCCTGTTCGAAGACCCGCGCCTGCAGTGGGACCTGCAGGACGTGAAGGACCGCCTGCTCTACCGCCAGTCGGTGGAGACCGCGCGCTGCCTGGCCGAGGGCGTGCTCACCAGCGCGCACGACGCCAACATCGGCTCCATCTTCGGCATCGGCTTTCCGGCCTGGACGGGGGGCGCGCTGCAGTTCATCTACGGCCAGGGCATCGAGGCCTTCGAGCGCCGCTGCGACGTGCTGGCGCGACGCTTCGGTCGCGGCTTTCTGCTCGACGGCGCCGCGCGCGAGGCCATCCGCCGTTTCCAGCCCCAGTACTGATTCCCTCGAACGATGTCCCGACTCTCGAACAAGATCTGCCTCATCACCGGCGCCGCCCAGGGCATCGGCCTGGCCACCGCCGAAACCTTCGCCCGCGAGGGAGCCACCGTCATCGTGGCCGACCTCAAGCCCGAGGCCGTGGCCGACGCCGTGCGCCGCTGCCAGGCGCTGGGCGCGCAGGCCGAGGGCCACGCCCTGGACGTGACCGAGCGCGAGCGCGTGGACGCGGTGGTGGCCCAGGTGCTGGCGCGCCACGGCCGCATCGACGTGCTGGTGAACAACGCCGGCATCACCCAGGACGCGCGCCTGCAGAAGATGACGATCGAGCAATTCGATCGTGTCATCGACGTCAACCTGCGCGGCGTGTTCCATTGCGCGCAAGCCGTGGCCGACGCCATGGTGCGCCAGGGCCACGGCGTGATCCTCAACGCCTCGTCGGTGGTGGGCCTGTACGGCAACTTCGGCCAGACCAACTACGCCGCCAGCAAGTTCGGCGTGATCGGCTTCACCAAGACCTGGGCGCGCGAACTCGGCCCCAAGGGCATCCGCGTCAACGCCGTTGCGCCCGGTTTCATCGAAACGCCCATCCTCGCCACCATTCCCGACAAGGTGCTGGACGAGATGCGCCAGCGCGTGCCGCTGCGCCGCCTGGGGCGGCCCGAGGAGATCGCCAGCGTCTACGCCTTCTTGGCCAGCGACGACGCCAGCTACGTCAATGGCGCAGTGATCGAGGTCAGCGGCGGCATGTCGGTCTGAAACGGGGGCAAAACGGGGGCATCACCAGGCGTGAGGAATCTCACACCCTGGCAATCCGCCAAATGGATGGCCAGCGGCCAATCAGCGTGTTACAAATCGGGGTTTTGCTCGTTTCCACCCCCCGATGCCACCCTCCCCGCCGCCCGCCACCGAAGGCCCGCGCCTCGCGCGGCTGCGGGCATTGGGCGTGCTCGACACCCTGCCCGAGCGCGCCTACGACGACATCGCCGCCCTGGCGCAGTCGCTCTGCGGCACCCCCATCGCGCTGGTCTCGCTGGTGGACGCCGAGCGCCAGTGGTTCAAGGCCCGCATCGGCCTGCCCCTGAGCGAAACCCCGCGCGACTGGAGCTTCTGCTCCAACGCCATCCAGGCACCCGGCGAGGTGTTGGTGATCGAGGACGTGCGCCACGACCCGCGCTTCGAGAACCACCCCCTGCGGCGCGAGCAGCCCGACCTCGGCTTCTACGCCGGCGCGCCCATCGTCACCCGCGACGGCCTGGCCCTGGGCACCGTGTGCGTGATGGACGTGCAGGCACGGCGCCTGTCCGCCGAGCAGGTCGATGGCCTGCGCCGCCTGGCCGGGCTGGCAGCCACCCTGCTCGAGCAGGGCACGCAGGACGTGGAGACCCTGCGGCTCAACGAGGTCCGCCTCAGCCGCACCGTCGCGCTGCTCGAACGCAAGACGGTCGAGCAACAGCGCTTCATCTACATGCTCTCCCACGACCTGCGCGAGCCGGTCAACACCATCAACAACTTCTCGGCGCTGCTGGTGGACGACCACCAGGCCGAGCTGGCGCCGCCCGCGCAGCGCTACCTGGGCTTCGTGCGCGAAGGCGGCCGGCGCATCGGGCGCCTGCTCGACGACCTGGTCGAATTCGCCCAGCTCGACACCCACCCGCTGCGCATCGAGGCGGTGGACGCCGCCGCCCTGGCGCAGAAGGTCACGCAGGACCTGGCGCCCGTGCTGCAGCGCTGTCAGGGCCGCGTCGAGATCGACACCGCCCTGCCCGTGGTGATGGCCGACCCCGGCCTGCTGCGCGTGGCGCTGCACAACCTGCTGAGCAACGCGCTCAAGTTCACGCGGCCCGGCGTGCCGCCCGTGATCACCGTGGGCGCCTCACGCGGCGGCGCGATCGACCAGATCCACGTGAGCGACAACGGCGTGGGCATCGCGCAGGAACACCAGGGCCGCATCTTCGGCCTGTTCAACCGCCTGCACACCCGCCGCCGCTACGACGGCACGGGCCTGGGCCTGCCCATCTGCCAGCGCATCGCCGAACTTCATCAAGGCAGCCTGACGCTCGAATCGTCCATCGACGTCGGCAGCCGCTTCACCCTGCACCTGCCGGCCCAGGCAGACCGAGCCTGAGAAGGTGTGAGACAAGGACTCCGCATGGCCACCCCCGCGCGTTTCATCCTGATCGACGACAGCGACGCCGACAACGTCTTCCACGAAATCATGATCCGGCGCGCGGGCTTCACCGGCGAGGTGCGCATCTTCGACAACGGCGTGGACGCACTGAAATTCCTGCGCGACGACCCGCTCGCCCAGCCCACCTGCATCTTCCTGGACATCAACATGCCGGTGCTCGACGGCTTCGAGGTCGCGCAGCAGGCCACGCGGCTGCTCGAGGGCAAGCCCGCCACCGTGCTGCTGATGCTGACCTCGTCCGATGCGCCGCAGGACCGCCAGCGCGCTGCCGAGCTGCCGGTGATCCAGGGCTACGTGACCAAGCCGCTCACCGCCGACGTGGTGCGCCAGATGCTCCGTGTCGGCTGAGCCCCCGGCCGACGCCCCCGCGAGCCCGCGCTCGCGCACCGAACTCTTCACCGCTTTCACCTGGCTGGCCCTGCAGGGCTTCGGCGGCGTGCTGGCCGTGGTGCAGCGCGAGCTCGTGGAAAAGCGCCGCTGGCTCACGCGCGACCAGTTCGTCGAGGACTGGGCGGTCGCGCAGATCATGCCGGGGCCCAACGTGGTGAACCTGGCGCTGATGATCGGCGGGCGGCACTTCGGCCTGCCGGGCGCGCTGTCGGCGCTGGCGGGCATGCTGGTGGCGCCTCTGGTGCTCCTGCTGCTGGTCGCCGTCCTCTACAGCCAGCTCGCCAGCCTGCCGCAGGCGCAGGCCGCGCTGCGCGGCATGGGCGCGGTGGCGGCCGGGCTGATCGCCGCCACCGGCCTCAAGCTGGTGACGGCGCTGCGCAACAACGTCATGGGCTTGAGCGTGTGCACGGGCTTTGCCGCGCTTACCTTCGTGGCGATCGCCCTGCTGCGCTGGCCGCTGGCCTGGGTGCTGCTGGGGCTGGGCACGCTGTCCTGCGCCTGGGCCTGGCGCCAACTGGGCCGCACGGGGGGCTGAGAACATGGCGACCTTGCCCATGGCCGTGGACTGGCTGGATCTGTTCACCCACTTCCTCACGCTCTCGCTGCTGGCGGTGGGCGGCGCCATCACCGTGGCGCCCGACATGCACCGTTACCTGGTGGTGCAGCACGGCTGGCTGAGCGACCCACAGTTCACCGCCTCCATCGCGTTGTCGCAGGCCGCACCCGGGCCCAATGTGCTGTTCATCGCCTTGCTCGGCTTCAACATCGGCATCAATGCGGCCGGCGGCCCGGCGGCGGGCTGGCGTGCCTGGGCGTTGGGGCTGTTCGGGGTGACGGTGACCATGGTCGCCATCCTGTTGCCTTCATCGGTGCTCACCTACACGGCCACGCGCTGGGCGCATCGGCACCGCGAGCGGCGCGGGGTGCGGGCCTTCAAGGCCGGCATGGCGCCGATCGTGATCGCCCTGCTGATCGCCACTGGCTGGGTGCTCACCGCCGCGCACGACCAGCCGGCGCGCGACTGGCGCCTGTGGCTGCTGACGGCGGTGGCGGCGCTGATCGTGTGGCGCACCAGGGTGCACCTGCTGTGGCTGATCGGCGCGGGCGGGGTGCTGGGGGCGCTGGGCTGGGTCTGAACGATCCGTGCGCCCATGAAAAAGGGCCGCGTCGGCGGCCCTGGGACGGAGAGGGTTGCGTTCAGCGCCCGATGGGCAGGTAGTCGAACCCCATGCGGCGCACGAAGGCCGGATCGTAGAGGTTGCGCCCGTCCACGATCAGCGGCTGCTTCAGGCGCTCCTTGATGAGGTCGAAGTCCGGGCTGCGGAACTCCTTCCACTCGGTCACGATGACCAGCGCGTCCGCGCCGTCCAGGGTCTCGTTGGGCGTCTTGGCGTAACTCACGCGCGGCTCGTCGCCCAGCACACGCTGCGCCTCGTGCATGGCGGCCGGGTCGTAGGCCGACACGGTGGCGCCCGCGGCCAGCACCTCTTCGAGGAAGCTCAGGCTCGGCGCTTCGCGCATGTCGTCGGTGTTGGGCTTGAAGGCCAGGCCCCAGAGCGCGATGTGGCGGCCCTTCAGGTCATCGCCCAGGCGCTGCTTGAGCTTGCGCGCCAGCACCTGCTTCTGCGCGTCGTTGGCGGCCTCGACGGCGCTCAGCACTTTCAGGTCCAGCTCGGCGTCGCTGGCGGCGGTCTTGATCAGCGCCTTCACGTCCTTGGGGAAGCAGGAGCCGCCGTAGCCCGCGCCGGGGTAGAGGAAGTGGTAGCCGATGCGCGGGTCGGAACCGATGCCCTGTCGCACCATCTCGATGTCGGCGCCCAGCTTCTCGGCCAGGTTGGCCAATTCGTTCATGAAGCTGATGCGCGTGGCCAGCATGGCATTGGCCGCGTACTTGATGAGCTCGGCGCTGCGCACGTCGGTGACCAGCAGGCGCTCGTGGTTGCGCTGGAACGGCGCGTAGAGCGCACGCATGAGGAAGATGGCCTGCTCGTCGCTGCCGCCCACGATGATGCGGTCGGGCTTCATGAAGTCGTCCACCGCCGCACCCTCTTTCAGGAACTCGGGGTTGGAGACCACGGCGTAGGGCGTGTTCACGCCGCGCTTGGCCAGCTCGTCGGCGATGGCGGCGTGCACCTTGTCGGCGGTGCCCACGGGCACGGTGCTCTTGTCCACCACCACCTTGTAGTCGGTCATCAGGCGGCCGATGTTGCGCGCCGCGGCCAGCACGTACTGCATGTCGGCCGAGCCGTCCTCGTCAGGGGGCGTGCCCACGGCGATGAACTGGATGGTGCCGTGGTTCACGGCGCGCGCCACGTCGGTGGTGAAGTGCAGGCGGCCAGCGGCCACGTTGCGTGCCACCATCTCCTTGAGGCCGGGCTCGAAGATCGGGATGCCACCCGACTCGAGAATGCGGATCTTCTCCGGGTTCACGTCGAGGCACAGCACGTCGTTGCCCACCTCGGCCAGGCAAGCCCCGCTGACCAGGCCCACGTACCCCGTTCCCACCACCGTCACTTTCATTGCGGTTCCCTCGTTGTGCGTCCCTCATGGCGGGGACGCGGCATGATAGCGAACGAATATGGCACTTTCGTCGTACCCTCCCCCGCCTGGGCGACGCCGCGTGAAGCTGTTCGCGCTGGCGCTCGGCCTGCTGTTGCTCCTGGCGCTGGCGCCGCTGGCCTGGCTGTTCGGCACCTCCCGCGGGCAAGCCGTGTGGGAGCAGGCCAACAGCCGCAGTCCCAACGAGTTGATCCGCTACACCGAGCGTCGCCTCCAGGGGCATCCGCGGCTGGAGCGCTGGCTGCTGCCGCCCTTGCACGCCGTGCGCGCACGCGTGGAGCCCGAACCGCCGCCCGGCCCCCTGCCCGACCTGGGCAAAGGCCAGCGCGCCGAAGCCTCCCTGCCGCCGGCCGGGCTCTCGAGCCGGCTGCTGGCCGACACCCCGCAGGCCATCCGTGAAGCCCTGCTGCACGCCACACCGGGCACGCAGATCGTGGTGGCGCCCGGCCTCTACCCGTTCGACACCACGCTGCGCCTGGGCCACGATGGCCGGGCCGACGCGCCCATCGCGCTGCGCGCCGAGCGCCCGGGCACGGTGTGGTTCGCCTTCACGCAGGAGGACGGCGTCCGCGTCGACCGGCCGCACTGGGTGTTCGAAAACCTGGACATCCGGGGCGCCTGCGCCCGCCATGGCGACTGCGAACACGCCTTCCATGTAATAGGGCGCGGCGCCCACGTCGGCATCCGCAACAACCGCATCACCGACTTCAACGCCCACATCAAGGTCAATGGCCAGCATGGCCGCTGGCCCGACGAGGGCGAACTGGCCTGGAACACCCTGAGCAACAGCGCACCGCGCGACACCGCCCAGCCGGTGGTGATGCTCGACCTCGTCGGCGCCCACCGCTGGCGGGTGCACGACAACCGGGTGATGAACTTCGTGAAGCTGCACGGCAACCGCGTGGCCTACGGGCTGTTCGCCAAGGGCGCCAGTGAAGGCATCCGCATCGAACGCAATCTGCTGGTCTGCACGCCCGGTGGCATTTCGCAGCCCGGCGAACGTATCGGTATTTCGGTCGGCGGCGGCGGCACCGATCCCGAAGTCTGCCGCGACCGGACCTGCCGGTCATACGAACACCGCGGCGGCCTGGCCGCCAACAACGTGGTCGCGCATTGCAACGACGCGGGCGTCGATGTGAACCGGGGCGTGGACGTGCGGGTGGCGCACAACACCCTGATCAATACGGCGGGCATCACTGTGCGAGCGGGCTCGCGCGCCCAACTGGACGGCAACCTTGTCGATGGCCGCATCTGGCGGCGTGACGGCAGCGTGGTGGACCAGCGTGGCACCACGCCGCTGGGGCAGTGGCTCGATCCGGCCGCCGCCGCGGCCCTGCAATGGCAATGGCACCAGCCAGCGACCAGTGGGCCCAGCGCCACCGACATTTCGACCGATTTCAATGGCCAATTGCGCGCCGGTCATTACGCACCCGGAGCGCTCCTTCCGTGAGCTAACAATTCGTCACCGGATTCCAACATCCGGTGACAAGCAACTCGATCCAATTCCGAAAACCAGGCCGCACGAGTTACCTATTGAAACGCCGGCGAATAGCGTTTCCCCGTCAATAATTCATTGACGGTATTTTCTGATATCGCATCCCTCTGATTCACCGGAATCAGCCAGCCCTCCGTGACCTGCTCCACCTTCGGCATGCCGAGGAAGTAGCAGGCGAACTTGTGTCTTTTTGTACGGGAAATACCACTCATCGGTCGCAAGATGCCGTGCGTTCGTGTGCACTTCCGCACATCGCCGATTTTGAACAGCCGATCAACTGTGCCGCTTTTCACGCTTTAAGCCCCCCTAAAGTCATTCGCAGTGGCGTCGAGAAACAAGACAAAGGGGTGAAAAACGTGCGACAGATCACGGCGAAAAAAGAAACCCCATACCTTGGTATTAATGCTTTTGGGTGAAATTCACCGGGCATTGGACACTTTCAATTGAATTCACTGAGAACGCCAAACATCATGGAAATCGAATTGGTTAATCCCCGTGTGAAACGGGCCTTTCACCGCCCGGCGCTGGCGGCCTTGTTCACCTGTGTGGCCCTCACCGCCTGCGGTGGTGGCGGTGGTGGTGCCGACGCCAGTGCCTCGCCCGCCCCCGCGCCTGCGGCCGTTGACAACGCCTCCAGCGCGCCACCTCCGCCCGCCAACGGTGTCGCTCCGACCGGCGCCGAAATGGAAGCCGCGGCCGCCCGCGGCTGGTCCTGGAGCAGCGTGCTGAAATGGTGGGAGGCGGTCAAAGCCCCCGCTCCGGCACCTGCTCCCGCTCCGGCACCCGCTCCCGCTCCGGCGCCTGCTCCCGCT
>Ga0247823_10004115_pt1 | contig 11690 bp, 9 predicted proteins | sample 13C_PalmiticAcid_2_FD_192426 | JGI IMG/M metagenome (GOLD analysis project Ga0247823, IMG submission 192426) | Soil microbial communities from agricultural site in Penn Yan, New York, United States - 13C_PalmiticAcid_Day30 | ecosystem: Environmental > Terrestrial > Soil > Agricultural land...
ACCACCACCACCACCACCACCACTACCACCACCAACCCAGACACAACTTCCGCACCCTCCTTCCACCCCGACCGCCCCACAACCCACCACGACGGCCTCGAACCCTACGTCAAGCTCGGCCGCCTGGCCGTCACGCCCGAGTTCCGCGGCCGCGGCATCGCGGGCCAGCTCGTGCGCACGGCGGTGGACTGGATGCGCCGGCACCCGTCGCACTTCGACCCGAGCCCCGCGGCGCGCGGGTTCGAGTCGCTGGGCATGGAGCAGGGCGGGACGCTGCCGCGGTGGAACGGGCTGTTCTGCTGCCACGCGCAAGAGGACGCCGTGCGAGTGTGGCAGCGGTGCGGGTTCCAGGTGGACGAGGCGATGGGGACGTGGATGGAGGAGGGGATTCCGCACAGGGGCATGTTTTTGAGGGTGGAGGTTGAGCGGGAGGTGGAGCAGGTTTGAGATTGGCAGGTTTGGAAAAATGGATGATGGCCATGCCATGGATGGGTGGAATGCATTTTGCTGGCTTGTTTGGTCATAGAGGTTAGATCGCGATACCATGGGTCAGGGTCACTTTCTGCAGCCGAGAAGGTAGAGGAAACAAAAAACTCCACGTTACGAGCATCGCACGTTATTGCACCGTAAGACGCCGTCCTTGTCAGAAAGTCACCATTTGCTCCCTTTTTTGCGAGAGCCCTATTTGTGCCTGTCTGACAAGAATGCCATGCATCCACCAGACCGTAACGCGCAAAAGCAGCCCTGCAAAACAAGCCGTAAAATCCGTCCCGTCCCGGTCCAATATGCCTTCCACCCAAGCAACCCTTTACCGGTTGCTCTTGGCCACACGCTCCAACTCGTCCTTCTTCTTGATGGCGTACGAGTTGCTGCTGCCCTTGGCAGCGTTGATCAGCTCCTCAGCAAGGCACTCGGCAATCGACTTGACGTTGCGGAAGGAAGCCTCGCGGGCACCGGTTGTGAGGAGGGCAATGGCCTGGTTGACGCGGCGGAGGGGCGAGACATCGACGGCCTGTCTCCGGACGGTACCAGCAGAGCCGATACGGGTGCTGTCTTCGCGGGGGCCGCAGTTGACAATGGCGTCAACGGCAATCTGGATGGGGTTCTGGTCGGTCATCAGGTGGATCTGCAGAGTCTATTAGTATCCGCGTCCTTGGTCGTCTTGGGTGGGCGCGTCTCACGATCTCGAAGGAGTGCGCAACGATGCGGACGGCCATCAGCTTCTTGCCGTTGTTGCGGCCGTGCATCATCAGAGAGTTGGTGAGGCGCTCAATGATGGGGCAGTTGGCCTTGCGGAACCGCTTGGCGGCATAGCGACCGGCGGAGTGGGGGATGTAGACGGGAGACCGGATCTGGATGTAGTCGCTGTCAAGAAGAAGCCCGTTAGCCTCCGGTCCCAGCAAAACAGCGCGTCCGACCCTCGGCCCCAAATCGCAACCGGCCCCATGTCGTCGCAGAAATTGGAGTGTTGTCTTACGTCAGGGAGATGTCGCGGATCTCGACATCCTCGTAGCTCCAGCGGTCTGCAATTGACACCAAGTCAGCGTCAAGTCCCGGAAATGTGTATTTTGTCGCCCGATGCAGCGGTTTGTCGTTCGAAATGCAGGGTGCACAGATCTGACGTACTGAAGAGCTTGACGCTGCCAACCTCGGCGAGGACCTCCTTGGGGAGGACCTCGTAGCTGGAGGAGGCCACTTCGACTTCGCCTTCAGACATGTTTGCGGTTGCCGACGGGACTGGAAAGCTGAAGGTGGGTGATGGATTGAAGTTTGGCGTGGAGGACGACGACACAGGAGGCTTGTGAGCGAGTGGTCGTGAATTTTTTGGTGGCCCCGCCGGAGTTGGCCTGGGCGGCGAATCAGCCACTCACAACGCCCCATTTTATTAGGGCTCGGTTAACCTAAGCTTTGGCAGCGCAGCGCCCTCAGAAAACTCTCCCCGCCTTTACGGCTCGAACACCGACTCCAACCTTCATCAAACCACCAGCACAGACATCCAAAATGGCTCCCGCGGCATCTGGTGCGAAGAAGCAGAAGAAGAAGTGGTCGAAGGGAAAGGGTAAGCTTCACTCTGCGACCGCAGATTTTCGACATGCTGGATCCCGCGGCAACCGCTGACTCTGCGACTTTGTGAACAGTCAAGGACAAGGCCCAGCACGCCGTCATCCTTGACAAGGCCACTTCCGACAAGCTCTATAAGGATGTCCAGTCCTACCGTCTCGTGACCATCGCCACCCTCGTCGACAGGCTCAAGATCAACGGCTCCCTCGCCCGGAGGTGCCTCAAGGACCTGGAGGAGAAGGGCCAGATCAAGCAGGTTGTTGGCCACAGCAAGATGAAGATCTACAGTACGTTGCGCCCGCGGTGCTGTCCGTGTCGACGGCGGAGAGGGAACCAGATGCTGACGAGAGGACCACAGCTCGCGCCGTTACCGCTGCCGAGTAAACATCTCCCACAAATCATTTCGACGGACCTGGCAGGGGAAAATGCGTCATTGTTAACGGCGGTTCGCTTGGGGTTACGGTTATTCGGGCATGGCTTCGTCTCTGGGATTGAGATTGATTTGCAGCTCGGTCGGTGTAGCATAGGGATTGGAAGTGCTCCAGATCCTTAGACTGGAATTGCATCAAGATACGAACAACGCCGCCGCTTCGCCCTGCCAGGGCTGGGGCATGATCAACAGTCGACCAGGCCCGATCTGACGTCGTGAGAGCCATTGGATGTCGGCTGAGGTGTCCTCTTGAAGGGAAAGGCGGGCAGATCAGCGTCACGAATTGATACCCGTCAAACATTGGCTGTCCCAAGCGTGATGTCCGTGACCGCCTCAAGTCTCAAGTGATATCGCCATGTGAGGAGTACACGTTTAAGTACTTGCGCAACAGATCATGTCCAAGTATGGGCCTATCCATTAGTACAAAATATGCATTCTATGGCGAGCCTGCCAGCGAGATGCATGCCACAGCCTCTGGGATCCCCACAACCATGCAGAGAACACATGCCAGTGTTCCGAAAGGGGCAATACGCACCCAGACACAACCAGACCCTGAGCCATCTCGACCTGGGGCTATCCAAGCTCGCCAAGTCATTGATAGCGGCGTTTGCTGGCTCTCGGCCAGACACTGGGACGGACTGGTCGCTCAGTCGCCTCCGTGCCTGGGTTTTTGTCATTGACTCCACGCTTCTCCGTCCGCTAGTTCTGTCAAGGGCCACACGGTTGCCACTTGCCACATGCACATGGAAAGACCGACACACATCTGGGGAAGAGGGACAAAGGCTTCGCCTTTCGTCTGCAATTCGCGACTTTATCGGCAGGATAAGACCCTGCGCAGTGGGTCTGTTTGAGCACTTCTGGGAACACCAAAAACTTTTCGAGCTGGGTCCCAATTGAGACGATCCCATTGGTTGGCATGGTCTGTCGGAGGTTTTTATTAGCCTCGTGGAACCGTTCAGCCGAGCAACAAGTCAGAACAGTCCGCGAAATCCGGAATTGCGATAAGGGATTGAGGACGTCCTGAGAGCTTCAACGGATAACTTCAAGCCCGTAGACTGTGGTAGGGGGAAAATACAGTGATGGAGCACGTCAGAGAAACAGACCGATTTCCCGTCTGAGGGAAATTTGGAGATGCTTGATGAAATCCAGACCCATCTCGCCAGAGAAAAATAACTCCCATTCGGCCGTCCAACTTGGCGATTGCAACAAAAAGATTGGGACCTCGGGCTTTGCCGGCATTGCAAATCCTTAGCGCCACCGGCAAGGCTGGAAAGGGGACAACGCTGCCCAGTCTCAGCCAGTGGTTGCCGTGCACCCCCGTGGCTGTTGTGGCCTGGCCCGTGCGCCTAGCGCGACCAGGGGCCGGAAAGACTCGCACCTCAAAAGCTGGCCCTTCCGAGCCTGTTGCGAATTTTTTTCCCTCTTCCCCCCCAAACTCCCAGGCTCGCAGAATTTATTTTCTCGCGACTTCCTGCATCTCTCCATCTCCTAGCAGAGCTTGGAATCCCCTCTCCACTCCCTTCTTTTCTCTTTAGAGTTGTTCTTGAAGAGACCGTCAAGATGACTAGCAAGGAGGATATCAAGATCCTGGGCATGCCGGTAAGTTGTGGTCGCGATCCCGCATCGAAAATCGCTCGCTCCATCGCGCACCGCGAGGTCCTGCCTGGAGCACATCTCGACATCTCGATCGCAGTCTCCAATTGATCTCGACGCTCCGAGTCGATGGTTTCTGCGACGATTGGCGAACGGATGGTGCTTTGGGCAAGGTCGCTGGTCGCGCTGGAGCTGGGCGTTTTGCGGCGTGCAAACAAACAAACGACATGAAGCTCATGCTAACTCTTCTCTCTACAGTCCTTCGTGGTCGACTTCCTGAGTACGTGACACCGCATCCTCTCGTCCTGTGTCTGCTCGCCGGGCATCAGCGGGAACGACGGATACAATGGACGGCCGCTGCGCCGCAGTTGGTTCCAACAGAGGGCACAATGCTGACTTGCACCAACAGTGGGTGGTGTCTCCGCCGCCGTCTCGAAGACCGCCGCTGCCCCCATCGAGCGCATCAAGCTCCTCGTCCAGAACCAGGTACGTGTGCCACTCCCATGTTTGCCCGACCTCGGGTTTCGGATGCTGCAGCCGCATGTGCGGCCAAATGCCCCGAACCCGAACCCGTTGGCCGTTGTCACGTGCGAAGCGCGTCGTGACGCGGACCAGGCACCTGTCGTCAATGGTAATGGAACACGCTGCTGACAACCATCCAGGATGAGATGATCAAGGCTGGCCGCCTCGACCGCCGCTACAATGGCATCGCCGACTGCTTCCGCCGCACCACCGCCGATGAGGGTGTGATGGCTCTGTGGCGTGGCAACACTGCCAACGTCATCCGTTACTTCCCTACCCAGGCCCTGAACTTTGCCTTCCGTGACAAGTTCAAGGCCATGTTCGGCTACAAGAAGGAGCGTGATGGCTACGCCAAGTGGATGGCTGGTAACCTGGCCTCCGGTGGTGTAAGTTTCAGCCGTTCTGATTGACAAGCTCTTTGCGTCTAACCTGCTTTAGGCCGCTGGTGCCACTTCGCTCCTCTTCGTCTACTCCCTCGACTACGCCCGTACCCGTCTGGCCAACGATGCCAAGTCGGCCAAGGGTGGCGGTGAGCGCCAGTTCAACGGCCTCATCGACGTCTACCGCAAGACCATGGCCACCGACGGTATCGCCGGTCTGTACCGTGGCTTCGGTCCCTCCGTCGCTGGTATCGTCGTCTACCGTGGTCTCTACTTCGGCATGTACGACTCGATCAAGCCTGTCGTCCTCGTCGGTTCGCTCGCCAACAACTTCCTCGCCTCTTTCCTCCTCGGTTGGTGCGTCACCACTGGTGCCGGTATCGCCTCGTACCCTCTTGACACCGTCCGCCGCCGCATGATGATGACCTCGGGTGAGGCCGTCAAGTACAAGAGCTCGTTCGATGCCTTCCAGCAGATCGTTGCCAAGGAGGGTGTCAAGTCCCTCTTCAAGGGTGCCGGTGCCAACATCCTCCGTGGTGTCGCCGGTGCTGGTGTGCTGTCCATCTACGACCAGCTCCAGGTCCTGATGTTCGGCAAGGCCTTCAAGGGCGGCTCCGGCTAAATTGCCTCTTCCACTGTACAACATCCTCGATGATGGAGGCAGTCGGGGGCTAATCACGGCTCGGGCGGCTGGCCAGGCCGAGGGGGCGCAGGGGTAGGGGGCGTTGAGTTGGGAGACGGGGATCCTTCGTGGCAGGCAGCAAATGCTTCTGGACGTTGGGTATTTGCGGGGCACAAAAACTGGGCATGTCTGGCGTTATTGGGACGCGGATGGGCCGGTCACCCGCTGTAATTTATACTCTTGAGCCATTCCCGGTGTATTCCTTGCTACCATCTTGCGTGGGGTCACCGTTGCTTCGCGTGGGTGTTTCCTTTTGTTGCATGCGACTCATAGATCCCATTAGTTCTGGCCAATTCAACGGTGATTTCCTTAATCTCTTGACGTGTCTTTGCCATTGATCAGATGAAAGTGACAGTGGTGATAAATTTGCGGTGTCGCTTCCACTTACGTAATGGGTTAATGCATCAAGTCGCGTCGCGTCTCCCAACCCAACTTAACTTCCTCCACACCCAGACCCGACAACACTTAAGAAGTTCATTAACCTCCACCGACCCGAAGCTACCCCGCGATTTCCACTTAATTCTTCGCGTTCTCCGGATTTTGCACCCCTCGTATCAAGCTCAGCTGCCCGAGCTGCCCAAACCCCGTGTCCATTACCACATCGTCATGCCACCGAAGACGTCAACCTCGGGATCCACAACCCGCGGCCGTGGCCGTGGCCAGGGTGGCGGCAGAGTTGCCCGAGGAGCTTCTGCTGCTGCCGCCGCTACAAGAGGCAAAGCGGTGCAGGCGGGCCGGAAACGACCATATCAAGGGCAACGACAGCAACAAGAGGAGGGCGATGAGGAGGAGGAAGGGGAACACGAAGTTGTCGAGTTGGAGGAGGATAATGATGGGGACCAGACGATGGGAGAGGATGAGGACGGTCCGCAACGACAGCAACAACGGCAGCAACGACAACGGCGAGAAGAGGATGATGAGGATAGTGGTTCGGGAGATGGTGGGGGTGGGGAAGAGGAGGATGAGGAGAGGGAGAAGATACCGGGGGAGCTGTTGACGCGGATCCTGCACGAGTTCTTTGAGCGGGAGGGGACGCGGATCACGAGGGATGCGGACAAGGCGGTGGCGCGGTATGTGGATGTGTTTGTGCGGGAGGCGATCGCGCGGGCGGCGGTGGAGAGGAATGGGGGGTTTTTGGAGGTGAGTTGCTCTTTCCGTTGTGTTCGAGTTCTCGGTTTGGGTGCGGGATGTGAGTTGCTGACGGGCAGTAGGTGGAGGATCTCGAGAAGATCGCGCCGCAGCTGTTGATGGACCTATGAAGCGTGCCAGGAAGACCAGAGGAAAGAAATGGAGATACTCCAACAGGGGAGGTTGTTTGTGGGCATTTGAAGTTGGTTTGGGTAAGTAATGGTCGCGGACGACACGGGGGAGAATGCAACTAACAAGTTCTCGGCAGAGGAAAGGGCACTTGCTCTGGGAGACCTGGCCACACTCCAGCCACCGCATCATGTGACACCCAGCTCGAGGGAGGGGATTGTCTGCTCACCATCAACAGAGGGAGCGGGCAGTCATTAGTGATGACTGAGGGGCCACGGGGGGCCCATGGGGCCAGCACAGAGAGCGGTACACTTTCCGATCAAGACCTGACTTGTAAAACTATGGATCGTCAACTTCCTTTGCAAGTGCGTGCGCCCCACCCACTCTCTCAAATGTTGTGTCAAAACACAACAGGCCAGGAAGGAGGCTTGAAGCCCTGTTGCGTGATGGGAGGCACACCACCCACCTGCCTCCACCTACATCGCAACAGCATATATTGGTGTCTTCCACGTTGCCAGCAAGCTACCAACATACTGCCAACAAGCAATGGAGGGTGGGTCGTCCATGTTGCGAGGTTCATTGAAGTTGACACGCAGTTGGTAAATGCCCTGCCATCCTCCGCTAGCAGATCAGGCCGCGGGAGTAAGCAGGTTAGTGATTCAGAGACGGATGCCACATCTGTTGGTAATGGCCAGGCTGGTCAGTAACACGAAGCCCCGACGACAAAGTTTTGTTCTGCCGTGACTTGATGCATTGTACTCTGGGCTGAGGGAGGACCTTGACGACTATGCCACAGGTGTTGCTGCCATCGCCTTTCCGGGGAAGAGTGCCCATGTATAAATTACTCCTAGCCGCACGCAACCTGCCCTTCCTCAAGCCTCCTCCATCAGCAAACATTCTCCTGCCATTTCTAAAGTGCCACCATCTCCCATTCTAACTAGCCACACATCCCAACTTCAGATACAGCAAGTCCCCATCCCCCTTGGATCATCCCCCAACAATGGCTGCCGTAGACTTTGAGCAACCCGTGGACAACTGCGATTTCCGAACGAAGCGTAATCCGGACGGGACGATGTCCAGATACAGGGTGGTTGACTGTGGCTCTACGAGTTGTAAATACTCGAAGAGCTACATCCCCCCTCCCCTACCTCCAATCAGTTAGTGTTCCAATCCTTGCCCCCCAAACACAGCATCAGGCGATTGACCATGGATCATGGTAGAATAGGACGGGTGTGAAAAAGAAAGACAGAAAAAAGAAGGCAGAAAAACGAAGACAGAAAAACGAAGACAGAAAAACGAAGACAGAAAAACGAAGACAGAAAAACGAAGACAGAAAAACGAAGACAGAAAAACGAAGACAGAAAAAAGAAGACAGAAAAATGAAGACAAAAAAAAAGCTTGCCGGCTAACCTCCCCCTCGGTTCCGGGATCGGGTAGCCGGGTACGAAAACCCCCGGAGGGTGTTTTACTCCGCAATCGAACTGGTGACCTCTCTTGAGTGAGAGGTGCAATTCGACCGTTGCTGGCCGTCGGGCCGGACTCTCCCCATTGCGCCATTGGCCCTTTGGGGAGAGCCGGTGAAATATGGACTGTTGGAACTTCTATATCTAGTGCGGGCAGGAAGGTGCGTGATGACTGGGGCTTTGGGCTGGGGCTGGGGCTGGTCGAGATCGGATGGAAGTCGGCTCTCCGCGCTCACCGCGAAGAGCGCCTTGTTCAGCTCCATTCTGGGCCAATGATATCGGGACGCGGAATTCACCCTTCATACCAAGCTGTCTCATCGAGGATAAAGCGGCCACGTTCATTGGCGCCAAGCGATGAGGGCGAGGGTGTAGTGGTTTGGGAATCTCGATTCAAAATCTGGCAGTTCGTTGTATTGGTTTAAGTAGTAGTTTTGTCACTCGTTGCCTGAGTTAATCTCAAAAATCTTTCTGCCCTGCGCAATTCGTTCCCGCTAGAAACTCCTTGATCTTCGAAAGGCCGTAGAAGTCGTTCTGGCGGTTCGCGTGAGTGATGCCTTCGGCAACCCAACCATCCGTCCCACCCTTGACACCCAACCCTTGCCCTTCACGTTTGCAAGAATCGAAGTCGATGATGACAGGGTTGGAGCCGTCGCTATCCACCATGACGTTGCGAGGGTTCAGATCGTTGTGGACGAGGCCCAAGCCGTGTAAGTGGTTCATGCCGTCTTTGATTCCTCGAAGACAGGATGCTCTGTCAAAGGGAGCTCCACCATCCACCTTTTCGGTTAGTGTCATGTGGTACCGCGCCAAACACAGACCCGTGATTCTGTCGTCTTCAACGACACATCCCAGGTACTGCACGACGTTTGGATGCGGGTGTTTGGAAAGTATTTCGCAGATTTCCACCTCAGTCAGCACTTGCTCGGTGAGGTTGCAACTTGCCGGGCCGTCGCCAAACGCCAGAAGGCTTGGTCGCTTGATGAGAGAGTTCTCTGGGAGAGGCTGTGGGGCTTTGACGAATTTGGAGTTGAACGGCGGCCAGACGCTGTCGGTGGGGATCGTGGTCAGCTCAAGGCCAGCAAGCAGCTCCGGTGTGATGCAGGTGATGGAGTCTGAGTCCATCCGCTTGGGACTGCGAGCGAAGAAGTGTTGCCGGTCGTTCGTGCGTCTCAAGATGATCTTCGTATGCCCGAAAACGAAATCATCATCATTGGCAACAAACACTTCGCAAGCCTCGATGACCTCCATTGGGGGAGGTTGCGGAAACCGTTATATTTTCGCACTGGTTTCCGCACTGTGTTGCGCACCTTTGCATTGCCCACGCACGACGGAAGATTGTAGAGGTCCAAGCCCAGAAACAGGTTGAGAACTAACTAGGCCGTGCGTTGAAGTTAGGCGTGATGCCGGGGTGCTTGGTGAGAGCCGCCAGGGGTGCGAAGGAGGTTGTTGCGGTTGAAAAAGGGCCCGGCAACCGAAGCGCTCGGTGGCGGGTCTGAAACCTCAGGGTGTTTGACAACTGTCGGAGCCTCTGGCAAGAGACCAAGCGGCAGAACCTGCCCCTGTCACCCTGTGGGGCAGCCCCACATGGTCCCAGGTCCCAACGGTGAAGTCTCCCCGACTTCACAACCTTAATTTTCGGCTGCAGCTTCGTCCGGTGAAAGTGCCCCAATCCGCCAGCCTTTTCCGTGGGGCTCAGTCGACTGCAGGCCATGGCTGCGGCCTCCAGGCCCGCAACGGTTACAGTCTACGAGGGCTTGGGATGTTGCCGTCGGTAATACTGGACCGCCTTGCTGGCCGGCAGTCTCGACTTCCGTTGCCCAGGGCGCCACGCAGGCTATTTTTGCTTGACCATGGGCCCATGTGCAACAGTCGAGTCATCGAACTCGTTGTGGATGGCGATGCAGCCATCAAGTCGACAAAATAGCATCGCCGTTTGCTGTCCGAGAGGTTACGCGACAAGAATGGGTTGTTCGCCAAGGAGAGGCCTGTTGAAACGCACAGTCGCACTGTTGAGGTCGCCCAGTGTCGCCATCCCGATGCAGGCTCATCCTCGCCATTCCCATCAGCCTGGCTCGTTCTCCTGACTTTTCACCTCCGGGACAAGGACTCCCTGTCAAAGTTGAGTCGAACAGGAGAGCTTCGTCAGCATTGTTTCTTCTCGTTCCCATCGTCCCCTCGTCTGATTTGCTGCAGCCGGCCTCTCGAGCGCACTAGACGCCCAGAGTCGCCCTCAAAACATCGTGATGTTTCAAAAACTTCAGACTGCACCCTGGCCCCTGCACCCTCAACCCCTTCCCCGTCCGCCCTTCTCGACGTGGCCGCGCTGCACCATGGGACGATCCTTCACTTTCCCGGACCCCCTCGGAAACTGATATAATTCATGCCGTGCCCGGATCTTCAGGCCCAGTCTTTCCTTTCCCTTCCCATCAGTCCATAGTCATCAGCTCAGGGTCCCTCCCTTTCCTAATTCTTCCTTCTCTTCCTTTCGGTGCCGTCATCTCTTTGCTTAATCTTCGACTCAGGCTAGTCCTGTCCTTGTTGCACAGCGCCAGTCGCTTTTGATACCCTCAGTCACTCTTTCGACGAGCCGGACCCTCGCTTTTTTCCCTACACACGCCAATCTTTCAAGATGCAGTTCACAACACTCGTCCTCGCCGCTCTCACGAGCCTGGCATCTGGTGAGTCTTCTCGAGAGAAAGAGAAACGAGCAAAACAAAATGCTGACGGACACCGTCCAGCCCAACGCACCTGGGTCGTCACCGTCGCCCAAAACGGCAGCCTGACCTACACGCCCAACAAGCTGGTCGCGCAGCCGGGCGAGTTTGTGCAGTTCCAGTTCCACGCCGGCAACCACACCGTCACGCAGTCCACCTTTGACCAGCCGTGCCAGCCCGTGGCCATGCACAGCAACGCCACGGGCTTCCACTCGGGCTTCCTCCCCGCCGCGGCCAGCGCCTCCATGGGCATGATCCCGACCTACACCATCCAGATCAACAACACCAACCCGCTGTGGCTGTACTGCGCCCAGGGCAGGCACTGTGAGAACGGCATGGTCATGGTCATCAACGAGCCGTAAGTTACACTTTCAACTCTGCTGCACGACAAGTTACTGACATCCCCCCCTCTTCAGTGCCACCAACCCCAACCGCACCCTCGAGAACTACAAGCTGGCCGCAGCCAAGGCCTCGACCCTCGTCCCCGGCGGCGCTTCCGGCGCGGGCGGCCAGACCGGCTCCACCAACACCCCGGCCTCGTCCAGCGGCACCGGCTCCACCCCGACCCCGTCAGGCAGCGGTGCCGGC
>Ga0247823_10004116_pt1 | contig 11688 bp, 7 predicted proteins | sample 13C_PalmiticAcid_2_FD_192426 | JGI IMG/M metagenome (GOLD analysis project Ga0247823, IMG submission 192426) | Soil microbial communities from agricultural site in Penn Yan, New York, United States - 13C_PalmiticAcid_Day30 | ecosystem: Environmental > Terrestrial > Soil > Agricultural land...
ATCTGAAAGACGAGCTTGGAGCCCGCCGGAACTTTCCGCGCGTGACCGGGCGGCAGACTGAAACTTCGTTGGCCGGGGACATAACCGGTCAGATAACCAACACCGCGGACGTCGGCTCCATCGGGCGGGCGGACAAACACGATGCAATGATGAACGGTAGGGCGGCTGCCCGGAATCACCTGCGCGGCGGAAATCCACCGGTCTTCCGTGAACTGTGGATCAACAACGAAATATTGATACTCAATGGTCCCCGCTGCGGGAACATGGAACGGTCGCTCGCGCATCTTGACAACGAGATCCGGCGGCCGCGGCAACTGCCAGCCGCTGGCAAATTCCTGCGCCGGGGGCAGATCGGCCTGATCGCCGTAGGGCATCCCCGCGTTCACCCAATCGCGTAGAAGTTGCTTATCCGCATCAGGCATGCGGCGGGTATTCCGGAAATGGCCGTGTTCCGGATTGGCATTCCACGGCGGCATGCGTCCGGCATCAATCGATTCTAGAAGCGTGTCACCCCAGCCGCGGATTTCGTTGTAATCGGTCAGTGAAAAAGGCCCGATTTCACCGGGGCGATGACATTCCACGCAGTGCTGATTCAACACTCGCGCGACCTGCTTGCAGTACGTGACCTCTGTTTTCGTTGCGGTGGCTTTGATACGGCCGATGGCACACCCCGCGGGATTGGTTCGGGGCGTACTGACCGGTTTGCCCGCCACGAGTTCGTCCAGCGCGATCCGCAAATCGTCGCGCGTTGCCTGGCTGCGCATCACGCCAGGTTGATACTGGTCGTCAATCCGGCCGTGGTACCGAATCGTCAACGTCTGATCCAGAACGAACACTTCGGAAACCCGTTGGGCCTGGAACTGATCCGCGACGCGATTGTCGGGGTCTTTCAAGAGCGGGAAGGCGATCTTGTACTCCCGGGCGAACGCGCTGACATCGTCCTGAGAGTCCTGCACGTTGCTGTCGACGCCGACGAAACGAACGCCGCGATTCTTAAACGTTTCCGCGAGCTGGTTCAGCCGTGGTGCGTAAAGCCGCGCGAGTGGACATTCTGCGCCGAGAAAACAGACGACGGTGAACTGCGGCTTGGATCCGACCGCGACTTCGATGGTCTTGCCGTCGGCGTCATTAAGCCGAAAGCCGTCGACCGATTGCGGTGTGACCGACTTCGCCTCCGGTGCAGACCAGATGGGTCCGCTCGCCACGGCGAAACAGAACACGAAGGCTAATCCACAAGGGAATCGGAGCATCGCCGTTCTTTCGTCGGTGGCCGCAGGATCGATCGCGTCGCCCGTGAGGTTAGCACACTGTTGTCAAAAACGACAATCGGTGATGTCGCTCTGTCATGTCAGCTCTTGTAGGGTCCGCTGTGCGGACCGACCTTTTGCGTTGTGGTCCGCACAGCGGACCCTACATTACTGCGGCTCAGCAGGAACTTCGCCCTCCCGTTGTGCTTCCTGTTACGACAGCAGCAACTGCAGATCTTCGGTGGTCAGCCCTTGCAGGATCGTACCGTCCTGTTCGAGGATCGCGTCGGCGAGTTCCCGCTTCTGCTGCTGCAGTGACGCGATCTTCTCCTCGACGGTGTCCTTACAGATGAGCCGATACGCGAACACCTGCCGCGTCTGACCAACCCGGTGGGCCCGGTCAATGGCCTGCGTTTCGACGGCTGGGTTCCACCACGGATCGAGGATGAAGACGTAGTCCGCCGCGGTCAGGTTCAGACCGAGGCCGCCCGCCTTCAAGCTGACGAGGAACACGCCGCACTTGTCATCGGACTGAAACCGTTCGACGCGTTCCTTGCGGTCGCGCGTCTGGCCATCGAGATACTCGTAGACGATGCCCTGCTTGTCGAGGTGCTGCTTGACGATCGCGAGCATGCTGGTGAATTGCGAGAACACCAGCGCCTTGTGGCCTTCGTCGATCAGTTCCTGCAATTGCGGGATCAGGGCGTCAAGCTTGGCGGACGCATCTTCGGCTTGCGCCTTTTGCAATAGAGCAGGGTGACACGCCGCCTGCCGCAATCGCAACAGTGCCTCCAGCACGTGCATCTTCGCCTTCGCCATGCCCTGTTCGTCGATGATGCCCAGCAAGGAATCGCGGTAATGATCGCGGAGTTCGTTGTACAGCCGCTGCTGTTCGGGTCCCATCTCGCAGTAGATCGTCTGTTCGATCTTGTCCGGCAGTTCGCTCGCCACGCTTTGCTTGGTGCGGCGGAGAATCAGCGGCCGCAATCCATCGGCGAGCACGCGACGCGTCTCTTTGTCGTCGGGATCAGCCGCATGTAACCGGAACGCCGAACTCCGGCCGAGCATCCCCGGGTTAAGAAACTCGAAGATCGAACACAGATCGCCGAGATGGTTCTCGATCGGGGTACCGCTCAGCGCCACGCGATGCAGCGACTTCAACAGCCGCACCGCTTTCGCGACCTGCGAACCGGCGTTCTTGATGGCCTGCGCTTCATCGAGCACGATGTAATCGAACTCGAGATCTTTCAGCAGCAGAATGTCGCGTCGCAGTGTGCCATACGTGGTAAGAATGAGATCCTGCTTGGCGAACACATCGCGCAGTTTGGCTCGTTCCAGGCCGTGGTACTCGATGACGTTCAAGTCAGGTGTGAACTTCTCGCATTCCTGCTTCCAGTTAAACATCAGCGACTTGGGCACCACGACCAGCGACGGAACTTTCTTCGGCCGGCGTTTGCGGCGTTCGTCGAAAAACGCCAGCATCTGGATCGTCTTGCCGAGACCCATGTCGTCCGCGAGGCAGCCGCCGAAGGAGAAATCTTCGAGGAAGTGCAGCCAGCCGAGACCTTCACGTTGGTAGTGTCGCAGTTCGCCATGAAACGTCTTGCCTTCTTCGACCGGCTTGATTCCCGCGAAATTGGCGAGCCGTTCGCGGACTTCAAGGAACTTCGCGTCAAAATCGACGGACGCTTGCGTCGACAGGAGCGCATCCAGCAATCCGGCCTGCACCGCGCTGAAGCGCAGGTGATCGCCTTCGGTCGTTCCCAACCCGGCGAGCAGACCGTAACGCCGCAGCCATTCTTCCGGGACGATCCCCAGCGATCCGTCGTCGAGGACCACCGTGCTGTCACCCCGCGCGAGGGCGGCGAGCAATTCCGGGAAACCGATGCGGCTGCCTTCAAAATCAATCTCGGCGTGCAATTCGAACCAGTCGATGCCCGAGCGCACCTGGAACTGAATTTCGAGCGGTTGCCGAACGCGCTTGTCATCGGCGCGGACTTGCCAGCCGGACGCGATCAGCTGCCGGACGGCGGGACCGAGGTCACGCGAGAGAATTTCGACATCATGTTGGCCGCGGCGCTGATCGAGCAGTTTGCGGAACCCGAGGTCCTGCAGCTGCGACCAGTACGCCGACTCTTTCTGCCGATGCCGCACGAGGCACCGGTTCGCCGAGCGCTGCACGATCGCCCAGCGACCACTGGTGCCGCGCACGGAAGCGCCGTCGTAATCGAACAGCAATTCGCCTTTGAGCCGGTCCTGCTGCCAGCGCGCTTTGGCCGGCGGGTGGACAGTCAGAATCGGTTGCGGTTCGAGGCTCACCTCTTCGAGTTGCAGTTCTTCCGGCAGTTCCAGCCGGGGTAGAGCTGGCATGTCGAGCAGGCGATCGACGAGGTCGTGTTCCTCGCCTTTCGGGACTTCGACCTCGTTGCCGCGCCGCAGCAAGCCGATCCAGGGGAAGGCGTCAAAATCGTTGAATGGGGCGATGGTCGTCTGGGTGACGAACAAACCGCCGGGGACGAGCAGCAAGGGCTGCCGCACCGAAATGCGTTCTTCGCCGCGAATCAGCGCTCCCTGCAACCGCCATTTTTCACCGGTCTCATCGGGAAGCACGTTCAGGCTGAGTTCCCACGTACCGGCATCGTCCCATGAGAGCACGTCCGTGAGTCGTTCTTCATCCCCTGCGAGCCGCATCCGGCCGGTCGCGCAGATTGCCGGCAACAGCATCTGACACAGATCGAACGGCACGCGATATCGATGCACCGCCGCCCAGGTTTCGCCCGCTTGGGCCGACCAGTTGCTGCGATCGGGCGTGCCGCCGATAAGGTGCGCGAGGATGCGGCGATCTTCGTCGTCATCAATCTCGTCAAATTTGCCGGGCTTCAACCGCAACGGCTTGAGCTTGCCCCATTCGCCGTTCGCGCGGCGCTGTCGTTGTGAGGTCTGAATGATCAGCGTGTCGGCTTCTTCGCTCGCCGCGGCGTCGATCTCGTAAATGATCTGACGCTCGCGACCGGCGGCGCCGTTGTTGCCGTCGTCTTCCTGCATCGACCGCCGCAACTCACTAAGGCGGCTTTCCCATTCCTTCAGCGGTGGAGCAACCACCGGCTCCGGCGCTTCGGCGGTCGCGACGCGCTTCATCCGCGCGGGTGACGAAGCCCTGCGCAGCAATTCTTCCGACGGTTCTTCGTCGTCCCATTCCTCGGGCAGATTGAAATCGAAGGCGTCGTCTTCGGTCACGAACGGCGGGATGTACCCCGGCTTCACGGAACCGCTGAGATAGTTGCCGGCGTCAATCGCGAGGATCGTGCCCCAGACGTGCTTGCACTGGATGTTGCCCCCCTGCGGGGCCGGCGTCGCACCGCAGGTGCAGGAGAGTTTCAGCGACGATGATTCCTGCCGGCTGACCTGCGTCTGATATTCCACTCCGTCGCGGACCACGCCAAACACATGTTCGGAAGTCACGCGCGTGATGGAAACGCGTTCGGCCTCCAGATAGGCGGCTCCACGAAAGCGCACATCTCCGCGAAACTTGCCCTCAAGCAACTCCGCCAACGTCATGGACGATTCCCTGTCCCGGCGGAGCGCCCGCCGCGATCACTGATGCAATGAAGTAGTTCGCCGCGCAACGAAAACACCGAATGCGCGGCGCAGCCTCCCAAGATACCCGATCCTGTCTCGAATTGGCCACTCTTCTTGCGGATGTTTTCTGCGTTGTCGGACACTTCGATTCCTGTCAACACCGAATCGATGAGAACTGCGGTTGGATCGTGGTGTGGGCGAGCGTCGCGGCGTCAGCCCGACGAGAAAAGACCGTGTGGGCGCGACGGTGCCGCAAGATGCGGTGCCTCTTTGCAACCGCTGCATCAGCGTTTACAATGCGGCTTCGCATCCATCCGATTCTTGTGTTCTCTCGGGAAAACCGGTTATGGCCAGTGTGAAGGCGTTAGCGTCGGCGGCGTTGTCGGAAGGCAAAGGGGTTCTGCGATTGGCGCCGACGTGGGTGCCACGATCGTTTCTGCAGCCCGGTCGCCGATTGAAACTCCACCCGCACGATTATTACGCCCTCGGCACGCACCGCGGTGGCATCGATGAACGCTGGTTCGCCAGCACGACCGAAGCGGCGAACGAAGGCCGCAGCCATGACGAAGGGCTTTCCTACTGCGTTGCCGGGAACGAAAAGTTCCTGCTGCGCGATGTTGTGGCGGAACTTGGAGCCGAGACGGTCGGCGATTACATCTGGGGCAAGTACAAGAAGTGGCCGGTGTACTCGAAGTTCTTCGATAACATGGGCCCGATCCCGCACCACATGCACCAGAACGCCGAGCAGGCCAAGCTCGTCGGCCAGGAGGGAAAGCCCGAAAGCTACTACTTCCCGCCGCAGCTCAATAACGTCGGCAACAATTTCCCGTACACGTTCATGGGACTGGAGCCGGGAACGACGAAGCAGCAGGTGATCGATTGCCTCGACCGCTGGAATGACGGCGACAACGGCATTCTCGATCTCTCGAAGGCCTACCGTCTCAAAGTCGGCACCGGCTGGCTGATCCCGCCGTGCGTGCTGCATGCACCGGGCTCGCTGCTGACCTACGAACCGCAGTGGGGCAGCGACGTCTTCGGGATGTACCAGTCGATGGTCGAAGGCCGGGCGGTGCCGCGGTCGTTGCTCACCAAGGACTTCCCGAAGGACAAGCACGACGACAATTCCTATCTGGTCGAAGCCCTCGATTGGGAAGGCAACGTCGATCCGCAGTTTAAGGATAGCCATTATCTCGAACCGATCATCGCCGCCGGCAGCGACAAGGACGGCTTCATCGATCGCTGGATTGTCTACGGCCGGATCAAGGGGGCTCAAGACTTCACCGCTAAGGAATTAACGATCAATCCCGGTGCGAAGATCACCATCAAGGATGGTGGAGCCTACGGCTGGATCACAGTGCAGGGCGAAGGCAAGGTCAACGGCCTGAAACTGCAAACCCCCGCGATGATCCGCTTCGGCCAGATGACGATGGACGAAGTCTTCGTCACCGCCAAAGCCGCGGGTGAAGGCGTCGTCTTCGAAAACACAGGGACAGAACCGCTGGTCGGTCTGCGCTACTTCGGCCCGGAAGCGCAGAAGGATGCTCCGGAAGTCGGGGCCTATAAGAAGAAGTGATCGCTAAAGTCTGCCGCCGCGGAGAGGTTGCTCCGCGGTGGCAGATTATTTCCCGAGGTCGCCATGGCCACTGTCGTCACGAAGCCCGCCACCCTGGAAGATTTCCTCCGCGCGGAAGCCGAAGCGCCGGAAGGGACACGCCTCGCGCTCATTGATGGCGAAATCGTCGAATGGGGGGCTAGTATGACGACGAGAAACGCCAGGCATTCGTCTACGATGATGCGGATTGGTCAGCGGCTGAACAACTGGCTGGATGCCCATCCCGAGATCGTTGCCATTGTCACGGGCGGTGAGGCGCGATGTCGGCTGACGAGCGATCCGGAGCGAATCGTCGGACTCGATGCGGCTGTGTTTGTCGGGCCTGAGCATGTTCGTGCCGGTTGTGAGGGCAAGCAATTCGAAGGCCCGCCCGTTATCGCGATCGAGATTCTGTCTGGTTCCGATACCCACGATGACACTGTCGAACGGATTCAAGTTTTCCTTGAAGCCGGTGTGAAACAAGTCTGGATCGTCGATGCGGAACTCCGCCGCGTGACGATCAACCGGCCCGATGGAGAAGCCGAAATCTTCACGGCTCGTCATGAATTAACAGCCGGACCGGAGTTGCCCGGCTTCCGTGTTCCGGTCGATTCCTTGTTCCCTCAGCTTCCTCACTGATATTTCTACACAGAGAGTTCGCTCCATGCCCAAGCGCAACAACTATCCGAAACTTCACAACGCCGCGTGGCCCGGCGTCGTTGGGAAGGGTTCGCCCGACGGTGAGCCGTTTATCGATCTCGACACGATGCTCGATCACACGGCGAAGGCCGAGGTCGATGGCGTGAAGTTCGACGGGTTCGACCTCTTCCTGTTCGATCCACACATCAGCATCGACGCCAAACCGGATGATCTGAAGAAGCTCGCCGACAAAGCCGCGGCACGGAATCTCAACATCGGTTCGGTCGTGGCACCGGTGTGGCCGCCGACGGGTGGCGGGTCGGCAATGGATTCCGGCGAAGGTCGCAAGAACTTTTTGCAGCAGGTGCAGAAGGGCTGTCAGATCGCCCGGACGCTACGTGAAATGGGCATTCGTCCGTACGGCGTGGTGCGGATTGACTCCGCCGGTGGTCCGTCCGACTGGCTGAAGGACCCGATCGGCAATCAGCGCCGCATCGCGGACACTTTTGATATGGCGTGCGATATCGCCGAAGACTATGGCGAAGTCCTCGCGGCGGAAGGGGAAATCTGCTGGGGCGGAATGCACAGCTGGGTCGTCATGGTCGACCTGCTCGAACGCGTCGGCCGTCCGGAAACCCTCGGTTTCCAGGCGGATATGGCCCACACACTGCTCTACCTGATGGGCTACAACGCCGCCGAGCACCGCGTGCTGCCCGAAGGGTTCGACTGGAAGGACGAAGAATCGTTCGACGACGCCTACGAACTGCTGACGGATGCGCTGCGGCCGTGGACGGTCGATTTCCATGTCGCCCAGAACGACGCCACGGTGCATGGCAGTGGCTCGCACGACAAGACCGGCCGCCACTGCCTCGCGAATGATCCGAACGGCAAGCTCGACATCGTCAAGCGGGCCGGTTACTGGCTCAAGGAAGACGGCCTGCCGCACCAGCGTTACCGCCACATCTGCTGGGACGGCTGCATGTTCCCCAACAAGGTGATGAGCGACCCGCAGACGTGGAACAATATTCTGAAAGCCATGATCGACGTCCGCGACGCCCACGGCTGGCATGAGTAATTTACGTCATTCGTTTAGATGGATCGGCGGTCCATCAGGGTGAATCAGCGATTTTCGCGTTACGGGCTCTCGGCCTGCAATTGTGGTCAGAGCCCGTAACGTTTTTGGCTTCACCCCATGGCCAACGCGATAGGTCGTGATCGCATCCGCGAACACAACGCCTGGACCGAAATCATGTGGACTCGACAGACCCGGCTTCCTTCGGTCATTGAGTTGGAAACTCATCTCGTCGATTCTGAGATCCCGCGGTTCCATCCAATGGATGTTTGATTCCGCTATTTCCGCCAGCAGGATTGTGTTTTCCTTGCCGTCGTGCAGGTCATCGAGTGTGGTGACGCCAGCGCCGGGAAACGGTGTGCCGGGGCCGACGATCGCGACATAGTTAGTGAGCCGTGATCCCGGCGGCGCTGTGCTGCTGGCGCAGCGAAAGTGTTCATTGCCGTACTTTCGCGCCAGTTCAAAGTTGTGCGGGCTGTCCCACGGCTCATCGAACCGGTATTGCACGTAGATATGATTGGCATCGAGGTACGGCAGAATCAGCACCCGCCAGCTGTGCATGGGTTTGCCGTCCGCATCCGCAATGTAGGCTGGTGGGAATGAGCCGTAGACTTCGTGGTAGTTTCGTAGTGCGAGCTGCAGTTTGCACATCCGCCCGCGGCAGACGGTCTCGCGAGCGGCTTCACGAGCCGCAGTGAAGCCGCTGACAACCATGGCCGCGAATACGCCAAACACAACTGTTCCGAACATCCAAAGTGCAAAGCGAAGCTGCCTACGAAAATCCGGCGAAGTCATCGTTGCGACTCCGTTCGTTGGCGTCATTGATCCAGCGCTTCGAACATCGTTTCGAGATACGTCGGCAAACTATCCCACGGGTTGTCTTTCTTCACATCGCGGAAGACGTCATCCGTCACATAGACCCAGCGGGAATACTTCTTGATGCGCGCGAACTCGGCGGCGTCGAACTTCGGCCGGGTGTGCATTAGCACGCTGCGGGCCCACGGCGGATAGTCCGCATACCCGCCGAAGTAGTCGCCTTTGAGCGTCGCTTCGCTGGGGTATTCAAGCCCCTCATGCACAACGATCACATCCGCGACCTCGCCGGCAAAAAAGCGTTCGGGTGTCGCGGTCCCGGGATTGGAGATGGTCGGCCACATTCCGCGTTCGGTCGCCGCGCGGCGATATCCCTGATAACGCTCGACAGCGGCGGCGTTATCTTCGTAATTCATTTCGTCGAAGAACACGCCCTGAATCTTCGGATACAGTGTCTGCCAGATGTCGAGGTCCTTCGTCACCAGGTTTGGATCGCGCTTGCCATATTCCGTCGACACGTAACCAATCGTCACTATTCCGGCGCCGCGCAGACGGTCGATCGCTTTGGTGTAGTTCGCGTCGACCTCTTTGCCGGGACCGGATGCCGGATTCACAATCGCCCACACCGGCACACGCGGGTGCGTCAACTTCAGATCGATCAGTCGGTTGTATTCTTGATTCGTGTGAATGTTCGCTGGGTAGATGTAGAGCGGGATCAGCAGTCCCGTCGGCTGATTCGCCATCACGGCGAACCGCTGAGCATCACGAAACGGTCGCCCCGCGGAGATGCGACCGCGATCTTCCTGGGCGATGGCTGTGGTGGTAATGGCGAGAGTCAGCGTGAGGATTTGAAGTTGCGACATCGCGGTGGTTCGATTCATCGGTGGGTTTGGGATTCTGCGAAGCGCAAGCGGCGGAAGTATCTTTTCTGACTCTCAACCTTCGACTCTCAACTTTCAACCATCCATCGCGCCGAGCGGGCCGCCCGATTGCAGGGCGTCGTAGTTCCGCTGGAACGATTCCGCGAGCTTGGTCGCTGTCGCGTCATAGGCGTCCGGTGAAGCCCACGCGTTGCGGGGGATCAGCATTTCGTCGGGCACACAGGGACAGCGGCTGACGATGCTCAGTCCGAAAATCGGCTCGGTGTGCGTCGGTGCGTCCTTGAGGGTGCCGCTGTGAATGGCGTCCACGATGGCGCGGGTGTAGGGCAACTTCATCCGCTGGCCGACCCCGTACGCTCCGCCGGACCAGCCCGTGTTGACGAGCCACACGTTCGCCCGGTGCTCGCGGACTTTCTCGGCGAGCAGCTCAGCGTATTTATTCGGATGCCAGACGAGAAACGGTCCGCCAAAGCACGGTGAAAAGGTCGCCTGCGGTTCGTTCACACCCATCTCGGTCCCGGCGACTTTCGCCGTGTAACCGTTGACGAAATGAAACATCGCCTGCTCGGGCGTGAGCCGCGAGACCGGCGGGAGCACGCCGAAGGCATCGCACGTCAGGAAGATCACATCCGTCGGATGCCCCGCCATACACGGGAGGTGCGCGTTCGGCATATGCTCGATCGGGTACGCTCCGCGTGTGTTCTGCGTGATCGTGGCGTCATTGAAATCCACGTGGTGATGCGCGTCGTCATACACCACGTTTTCCAGCACCGCGCCAAACCGCAGGGCTTCGAAGATCTCGGGTTCGCGCTCGCGCGACAGGTAAATCGCCTTCGCGTAACAGCCCCCTTCGACATTGAAGATGCCGTCGTTGCTCCAGCAATGTTCATCATCGCCGATGAGCTTCCGTTTCGGATCGGCGGACAGCGTCGTCTTGCCAGTGCCTGAGAGTCCAAACAGTACGCTGCTGCGGCCCGTGACCGGATCCGCCGTCGCGGAGCAGTGCATCGACAGCACGCCCTTCGTCGGCATCAGGTAATTCATGATCGTGAACACGCCCTTTTTCATTTCCCCGGCGTATTCGGTTCCCAGAATGACCAGTTCGCCCAACTCGAATGACACGTCAACGCTCGTGCCCGAGGTCATCCCCGTGGTGTAACGATTTGCCGGAAACTGACCGGCGTTGTAGACCACGAAGTCGGGTTCGCCGAACGTAGCCAGTTCCGCGTCGCTCGGCCGGATCAGCATGTTGTGCATAAAGAGCGCGTGATACGGCCGGGAACAGATCACGCGGACCTTCAATCGATACTTGGGATCCCAACCGGCGTAAGCGTCGATGACGTAGAGCCGTTCGCGCGTGTTGAGATAGTCCTTGGCCCGCTCGCGATTGATCATGAACGTCAGTTCGTCGAGGGGAAAATTCACCGGTCCCCACCAGACGTTCTTCTCGCTCGCTTCGTGCCGGACAACGCGTTTGTCTTTGGGCGAGCGACCGGTTTTCTGCCCGGAATAGGCGATCAACGCGCCCGAGTCGGCGATCGTTGTGCCCGATTCATGCCGGATGGCTTCTTCATACAGCCGTGACGGCGCGGGATTGCGCAGCACATTCCTGACATGAATCCCGTGCGCGGTGAGATCAAAGCCTGAAGGCATCATGACAATCCGTTGAGACAGCCTGAGAAACATCGACCGCGGCGCTTCGGCATCGAGTTCGCCATCGTGCCACAACAGGTTCCGGTCGTCCACGGCAGTCAACGAAATCAAAATGCGTCTCGGTTGCGACAAGTCCTGTTGCTAAAATGGAATGAGACAATCACGCCGGACGAATCTTCATCTTTTTCCCGACTTCAACAGGGGAAAGAGTGG
>Ga0247823_10004117_pt1 | contig 11686 bp, 19 predicted proteins | sample 13C_PalmiticAcid_2_FD_192426 | JGI IMG/M metagenome (GOLD analysis project Ga0247823, IMG submission 192426) | Soil microbial communities from agricultural site in Penn Yan, New York, United States - 13C_PalmiticAcid_Day30 | ecosystem: Environmental > Terrestrial > Soil > Agricultural land...
GCGGTCACTGTCGTCGAACTGGATGAGCGCGAGAGCGGCTTCGCGCTGCTGACGCAGTTCGGCATCACCGATTTCGCAGACACCGAGCCGGCCGAGCTGGCTCTGGTGCCGATCGAGGCCGACCACCTGCGTCGCCAGGTTGATCGCGCTGCGGGCCACTCGCGCTACGACGACTCGGCCTTCTCCGTGCAGCGCATGGAGGTCTCGCCGTGAGCAAAAGCCTTCGACCAGGTGCGGCCAGCACCAAATCCCGCCGCGCCAAATGCGCACTCGTCCCGCAGGTGTCTGCCACCGTTGCGAAACTGATCGCGACGATCCAAGCCGAGGCCGAGGCAGCCACTCTGGAAGCGCTCAGCGCCAAGGACGGCATCCTGGTGCTGCAGCCCATTGAATCCGGTTCGGCGCATTTCTCGGACTACGGCGAAACCCTGGTGTTCCGGGACACTCATGGCGCGGCGGTCCGCTACTACCAACGGCTTGAGCTTCCTGAGAAATGGCGTGGTAGCGAGCTTGAGCGCACCTGGCACCCGTCCCATTTCCGGGTGTACGTCACCCGCGTCGACGGTGAAGGCCGCCAATGGGGGGCCAGCCTTGGCATACACGTCACCGACGAGTTCGGCACTCTCGTGGCGGTGCCGGAATGAAGCGCCGAACCCTTGTGCAGACGTGTGCACGCTGGCTCCTCGGGCCGCTGCTCTTCCTGGCGCTCCTCGCCCTCGGCGCCATCCTCGACGACCCTCGCGCGGCCCAGGCTAGCGCCGACGACATCGCGCAGGCAGAGCGCGACGCACAGCAGCAGGCCGACGATGACGCGTACTGGCTGCGGATCTGCCGCCACCAGTTCGGCGTAGGCGCCCTGCTGCTGCGCACGCACGACGGCGACGTGGTCTGCAGGCCGGCGACGCACGTTGCGAAGGGCGGTGCCCTGTGAGCGCGCAGCACACAAAGGGGCCGCTGCACCCAATGTGCCCGACGTGCGGATGGCGCAAGGGCGGCACCGATTCCTGGAACGGCAAGGCCTGCCGGTGCGGACACTGGGAGCCGCCGGTTGTTCGGGATGCCTCGAAGGAACACCCCAGCGATTTCAACCAGCCCACCACGTTGCGGTGCTCGCGCTGCCGTGAGGTGTTCGAGCGCCCTTTCGATGAGAACTTCTATCGCGATCGAAACGGGCCCCACGGCTGGCGCAAGTGGTGCAAGGCCTGCTACTCCGAAGCGCCAAGCATTCGTCGTCGCGCCGCCATCTCCAAAGCCACCGGGAGCGCGTCATGAACCCCGGCACGCCCAGCGAAGGTCACGACAGCGCCGTTCGGATCATGCGCATGCGCGGCCTTGTGCTCCGCGGCACGGCCCTGGAGCCCATCCCCTTCCGCCAGTTTCCGCCTCCGATCTGGAAGCGCGAGCCCATCCCGGAGCAAGGCCATGAACAGCCCAGCGCCCGCCGCCCTGCCTGAGGTCGATGACGAGTTGCTGCGGCGCGCTTGGCGCCTGCTGCGCCCTCCATGCTGGCCGGAGACCTATGAGGCCTCCATGCGCGACCCCCTGCGCGCGCAGATGGTCCAGATGTACGCACGCCAGTTGCTGCGCTCGGACGCCAAAGCGAACGCCCGCGCGGCCTGGCCTGCAACCGCGCTCACCACGCCCGCGCTGGCACGCGAACGGCGCTGGCCAGCACCTGTATCCGTCTCGCACGGCGTCGACCGCAAGCGCGCAGCTGCTGGCGATCGGGACGACGACTGATTTCCCCACCCCTGTCCAACCACCTTCAAAAGGAAGGAAGCCCATGCTTTCGCCCAATCCTGAAACCGAACGCCCCGAGGTGCGTTACCCCGTGCTCAAGCTGCCGAAGCTGGAGCTGTACTTTGCCTGTGGTTCGCTCCTCTGGCTGCGGCAGATCAACAACGACCCCCTCGTGCGCGTGATCGAGCATGAAGGCAATGTCACCGCCGTGGATCTGCGCGACCTGTGCCCGTCGCTGGAGGCGGATTACATCAACGCGCGCGAGAACGATCGTGCCGGCGTCATCTACTTCCACCTCAAGCTGACGTTCAAGACGCTGCCCGAGTTCCTCGCTGCGGCAGCGGCCATGCCCCTCAACCGCCGCCGTGTTCCGACGCTGGCGAAAGCCGGGATGCACTGAGCAATGCCGGCTACCGCCCCCATCACCATGCAGGTGCTCCAGTACCTCTACCCCCATGGCGCACGCACGCGCTTCGAGATCGTCGAAGCGTTGGGCGATGTTTCGCACTCGACGCTGAGCAACCTGCGCGTCAACGGGCACATCTCGATCGACAAGAGCGCTTCGGCCGCGACGTACAGCATCACGCCTCGCGGCCAGAAGAAGCTGCTGGGACTGCGCGGAGCACCTCACCTGCGCCAAGAGCAAGTCCGTCGCACCGAGCTGATGCGCCAGGCCGCGTCCTATCACGGCACCGAGACCACACAGCCGAGCAACCGCCCTGGGTCGATGGACGCATTCGCGCTGCCCAGCCGCATCGGCGACCGCCTTTTCTGGCCGGACGGCCGAGTCACTCGCATCAACCCCACCACCAACGGAGAACGCAGCCATGGCTGACGAAGAGATGAACACGGGCGCGGCAGATGCTGCCGTTGCCGAAGAGAACCTGATCGGGCGCAAGGTGCGCATCAAGGACGATGCGAAGGACATGGGCACCGAGAACCCGCACATGTGGGCCGGTCTGTATGGCGCGATCGACAGACCGTCGCCGTTTGGTGGCTGGATGGTGGCGATCGGGAAGAAGTCCAAGCACTTCGACCTGACAGATCTGGAGCTGCTGCCGGAGAGTGGCGGCGATGCAGGGGCCGAGAACCCGCCGGCCGCAGCTCTCACGACCTCGGAAACGCGCCTTGTGATTGAACCGCCCCTGCAGGCGATCAACAGCACGACCAACCCCCGCCGTCGGCGCGGCCTGGACGTGGACAGCTTGCGCACCCTGGCCGACAACATCATCACCCACGGGCTGGCTCAGCCGATCCTCGTACGGCCACTGCCGTCCTCTCGCTTGGAGGAGACGGCGCACCTCGATCCGCGTCCAGCGTACGAGGTGATTGCTGGCGAGCGTCGGTGGCGCGCCGCACAGCTCGCCGAGCTGACCTCGATGCCGTTCTTCGTGCGTGAGATGTCCGATCAGGCCGTGCTTGAGATCCAGTTGGTAGAGAACATCGAGCGCGAAGACCTGGACGCGATGGAAGAGGCGGAAGGCTTCGCCCTGCTGCGCGAAAAGCTGGGATACACCATCGAGCAGATCGCGGAGCGCATCGGCAAGGGCAAGGGACCCAGCTATGTGCGCAAGACCATGAAGCTGCTCGATCTGACGCCCGAGAGCCGCGAAGCCATGTACGAGGGGCACCTGGGCCGCAGCACGGGCTTGTTGGTGGCACGTTACCCAGCAGAACGTCAGGCGGCGGTGGTGGCCTTCATCAAGAGCCAGGCAGTGAAGACGCCTGCCGGTGTCGAGCCCACGCCATTTCGCACCTTGGCACCCGCTCTCCACACGCGCTTCAACACCGCCCTGAGGACTGCAGCATTTGACACCGAGGACGCCACGCTCATTCTGGAAGCGGGCGCGTGCTCGGCGTGCCCGAAGAGAACCGGCCAAGCACTGGACCTGTTTGGCGACGATGAGAAAGTGGATGTGAGCTGCACCGACGACGCCTGCTTCGCCGGCAAGAAGGCCGCCCACGTACAGCGGATACATGTCCAAGCGAAAGCGCACGGTGTGCGGGTGATCGACGGGAGTGAGGCTGCCGAGATCAAACCATCACCGCACAGCTACTACCTCAAGGGCTACACGGACATCGAGTCGATCGTCGACGTGGTGGAGGTTGAGGGCGAGGAAGACCGCGCGGTCACCATTGCAGATGCATTGCGCGGCATGGGCAGAAAGGCGCCGAAGCCCATCATCCTGATCGACCCGCACACCAGCAGGGTGATCAAGGTGGTTCCTGATGAGCTGGCCGAGAAGTTGAAGCCCAAGCATGAGCCGGGCGACGAACAGCGTTCGGGACAAATCATGCCGCGGGTGGATACGGCTACGCCTGAGGAGAAAGCCTGGCGAGACAGCATGGTGCGGCGAGCAGCTCTCTTCCGTGCCTTCGACATCATCAGATCCGCCAACGAGCGCAATTGCGCCGAGCTGCGACGCACAGCCCTTGCGCTACTAGGTGGCTGCATGGATGACATCCTGCCGCGACTGGAGGACTACCTGGGCTGGTCGGACGACCTTCTGGAATCGGACAACGCCTTCGGCTTGATCAAAGACAAGATCATGGCCATGGGTGCGGAAGAGCTCGGCCAGTTGGTTGCTATGGCCTCGTTGGAGCAGATTCTCACGACGTACCCCCACGACGAGAGCGCATCCGAGGTGTTGGCCGAGTACGGCATTGACATCCTCGCCGTTCGAGACAAGGTCGCGGAGGACCTCGAACGCCAAAACAGCGGGCCCGACGACACCGAGGCCACTCAGGCCTCCAGCGAGGAGACGCAGCTGTGAGCGACTCCCTTGAAACGACCGAAGACATGGCACAGCCGTACATAGGTTCGGTGCCAGGCGATAGCGCCGCAGCTCGCCCGATCGAACGGGCCGTGCAGTTGCTGCGCGAGGGCGCAGCGGAGATCGCCCAGTCCGTCTCAATCGGTGACGTGCCGGACTGGGCCAATGAGCCGGAGTCAAAGGCGGCTCACGATGAGTGCCTGATGATCGCGCGGCACCTGGAAGCGCTGGAGCCCAGCGTCATCAGCGCCGCCGAGCTGGCGGCCCTGCGCGCTGATCGTGTCGAACGCCTCCGCCTGGAGGCCCTCATCAACACGCCGGAGCTGGAGAGCTTCCTGCAGGCCACCCGCATCGAGGCCGTGCACCAAGTCGAGCGATGGGGAACGGCTGGCGACCGCGCGAAGCGCCCTGCAGACTGGTTCTGGCTGGTGGGCTACCTCGCCGGCAAAGCATTGCATGCGGCAGTGGGAAGCAACCTGGACAAGGCCAAGCACCACTGCATCAGCACGGCGGCGGCGCTCTACAACTGGCATTGCGCGATCAAAGGCGTCGACGTGCGGATGTGCCCGGGTCGCTCAGATGTTGCCGAGATCGTCGATGCGGCGTTCCCCGGGGAGGCCTCATGACACGCAAAGCCTCCGGTAGACGCGTCAAGCCCGTCGCGGTGAACAACATGCAGATGGCCCTGGCCTCTGCAACCAAGTTCACTGCCACCGAACTTCGCCAGCTTCTGCTGCCACCACAGGATGCGCTCGAATCCATGCGCAAAGGTGCGGCCACCGAGATCCAGTGGATGCACCTGGCCAGCGTCTCCGCGATCGCGCTGAGCGTCGAACACCTGGGCGTCGTGCGCCACCTCAAGGCTCAGCTGGATGAAGCGGACAACGTTCTCGCAGTGATCCGCCAACGGGCCATGAAAACAGGCGCATGGGTGCCGCCGATCCTGTACGGCCACGAGATCACCGCCATCCAGGACCTTGTTCGTCTTCACAAATTTCAGGCCGAGAGCCTGAGCGCCGGCGAGTACCGCGCTGCCTGGCAGCACGCCGCGGCGGAAGTAACCCGCGTTGGCGGCCGCCACATCAGCGTTACCGAGCAGGCCGCAGCCTGCTGACCACCACCCGTCCATTTCAATCGGAGACCTTCATGGAAACCATCAACGATTCCAACACCCCGCAGGCCACGGCTGCAGCCGTCGTCGCCACCATGGCCGCTCTGGTGCCGCCGCGCATCGGCGAGCACTGGGCGGGCCAGGGCGGCGTCTACGTCGGCATCATGCGCGGCCGCGACGGTCAGGCCGATCACCACCTGGTGGCCGCGATCGGCGCGAACGAGCTGGAAGACGTCACCTGGGGCGAGTACGGCAAGAAGATCGAGGGCTGCGGCAGCTACCACGATGGCAAAGCGAACACGGCCGCGATGGCCGCCGCGGGCTACGACATCGCCAAACGCATCCAGGCGCTCGACATCGAGGGCAACACCGACTGGCACCTGCCCAGTCAGGCCGAAGCCCACCTGCTCGCGGCCAATATCCGCGAGGCCATGAATCAAGGCGACTACTACTGGACCAGCACGCAGTACTCGGCCGACGACGCCTGGTACCAGACCTTCGGCAGCGGCGACCAGGTCATCGACAACAAGGACGCGGAGCTCCGCGCCGTCGCCGTCCGCGTGATTCAGCTCGCCGCTTGAATCCTTCAATCCCTTTCTCTCTGGACATCAAATCATGAGCCTCATCATTGAGCACGCCGAGCACGTCACCGTGCAGTTTGGCAGTGATTCCGCTTCCCGGGATTTTCTGGCCGGCCTCCCTGCTACGACTGCGTTCAAGGCGGCAACCCCACCGATTCCCGACAGGCCGACCCCTGTTGAGGAAGCACTCGTATCCACGAAGCCCGGCGAGGTGTGGCCCGGCCAAGGCCTCTACGCGGGTATCTGCTGCGCTCCAGATGGCAGGCGCTGGCACCTGTTCGTTCCGCCTGGTGCGAAAGACATGTTCCCCGAAGTGAAGTGGGGCACCTACGGCATCGAGATCGATGGCGCCAACGACATCTATGACGGCCAGGCAAATACCGCAGCAATGGCGGCCGCCGGCATCGTGCTCGCGAAGGAGGTGCAGGACAGTGCCCTCGGCTGCTACCTGCCGAGCCGGGCAGAAGCGCTGCTCATGTTCGCCACGCTCAAGGACCAGCTCGGCGACGGATCGATGTGGACCAGCACGCAGTGCTCGGCCGACACCGCCTGGTGCCAGGACTTCGGCGACGGCTACCAGTACCTCTACGGCAAGGCCGCGGAGCTCCGCGCCGTCGCCGTCCGCAGATTGATGCTTTGATCCTTCAATCCTTCTGACCCCATGAGCCTTCACTACGATTTGCCGATCTACAAGAAGGGGCGCGAACTGCTGCAGCTCGCGTACCTGGTGCAACTGAGAATGCCGCGCGCCTTCAAGCGCACCCTGGGCGAGAAGATCACGGTGCATTGCACCGAGATGCTCGACCTCATGGCGATGGCCAACGCCACGCGCGGGGCCGAGCGGGCCGGTTACATCCGTGAGTTGCTCGCACGCCAGCGCACGTCCACCGTGCTGCTGCGTGTGTGCTTCGACATGGAACTCATCTCGCATAAGCTGTGGGCCGACTCGGTCCAGGTGCTCGGCACCATCGGCAAACAGGGTGGTGGCTGGCTCAAGTCAGTCAACCCGCAACCGGCGCCTGCAGCATGATGGTCAAGGCCTCCATGCCCGTGCGCTCTCTGAATCTGGTCGCGCCCCTGGCTCACAAGGCCACGGACATGCGCACAACGGAGACCGCTGCCCCTGTGCAGGCCAGGTCCGGCGCAGTCGCCTCGCTGATCGGCGCAAGCCTTCGGCCTAGCGATGTGGAAAGCGCGAACACACGCAGTACTCGGCCAACAACGCCTGGTACCAGAACTTCGGCAACGGCAACCAGAACATCAACAACAAGGACGCGGAGCTCCGCGCCGTCGCCGTCCGCAGATTCAGGCCCCTGCAGCTTCTACGACCTGGTGCAGGCGTGGAAGGACTGCTGCGCGAACAAGCGCAATACCGCCAGCGCGCTGGCGTTTGAGGACCGGCTGGAGAGCAACCTGCTGGAACTGTACGACGAACTGTGCAGCGGTCAGTACCGCCCCGGCCGGTCCATTTGTTTCGTGATCACGCGTCCGAAACCTCGCGAGGTGTGGGCCGCAGCCTTCCGCGACCGCATCGTCCACCACCTCCTCTACAACCGCATCTCGCCGCGCTTCCATGCTCGATTCGTGGTCACTAGCTGCGCCTGCATTCCAGGCCGCGGCACCCTTGACGCTGCCGAGAAGCTGGAGCACGGCGTGCGATCCATCACCAGGAACTGGGGCCGACCGGCCTTCTATCTGAAATGCGATCTGGCCAACTTCTTCGTCGCGATCGACAGGCATGTGCTGCGCGACCAGATCGCCGAGCACGTGGTCGAGCCTTGGTGGATGGATCTCGCCGAGACGATCCTTTTCCACGACCCTCGCGACGACGTGGAGGTGCGCGGCCGCGCGGATCTGTTCGCCCGTGTGCCAGCGCACAAGAGCCTCTTCAACGCGCCTGACCGCACTGGCCTGCCCATCGGCAACCTGAGCAGCCAGTTCTTTGCCAACGTGCACCTGAACGCGCTCGACCAGTTCGCCAAGCACCAGGTGCGCGCACCGCACTACGTTCGATACGTCGACGACTTCATTCTTCTCCACCAGAGCTCGGCATGGTTGAACGAGGCTCGCCAGCGCATCGAGGCGTGGCTACCCGAACGCCTGGGCGCTCACCTCAATCCGCGCAAGACCATTCTGCAGCCTGTCTCGCGCGGCATTGACTTCGTGGGCCATGTGATCAGGCCATGGCATCGCACGACGCGCGCTAGGACGGTGGCCAGCGCGGCCGAGCGCCTGCGAACGATGCCGGCGGAGGATCTCTTCGCCAGCGGAAACAGTTACCTCGGCCTGGTCCGCCAGGCCACCCACAGTCACACCGACCAGGCGCGCCTGGCGAACATCCTGCGCGATCGTGGGCATGTCGTCGCCGGCGACCTGGGCAAGATTTTCAGAAGGACAGCATGAGCGCGAACAGCAAGATCGAGTGGACGGACCACACCTTCAATCCGTGGATCGGCTGCGCCAAAGTGAGCCCGGGCTGCGACGGCTGCTATGCCGAGGTCAGCACGCCGGTGCGGACGCTTGGCATCGGCTGGGGCGCTAGCCAACCTCGCCACCGCACCAGCGATGCAAACTGGAAGCTGCCCGAGCGATGGAACGCCCAGGCCGAGGCATTCGCAGCCAGGCACGGCCGGCGCCAGCGGGTGTTCTGCGCCAGCCTGGCGGACGTGTTCGACAACGCCGTCTACCCGCATTGGCGGATCGACCTGTGGGACCTGATCGAGGCCACGCCGAAGCTGGACTGGCTTCTGCTGACAAAGCGCATTGGGAACGCTGAGCGAATGCTGCCGTGGAGCGCCTGCAGCGAGCCATGGCCAAACGTGTGGATAGGAGCCACTATCACCAGCCAAGCCGAGGCCGACCGCGATATCCCAAAGCTGCTTGGCCTGCCCGCGCGCGTGCGCTTCCTAAGCATGGAGCCGCTGCTGGGACCGGTGGATCTGCGCTCGATCGACGTTAGCGGTAATGAAGAGATCCTGCCGCTTGGCGCCACCTGGCTCGGTCGCGAAGAGTGCGGGCCTCGCCTGGACTGGGTGATCGGTGGCGGCGAGAGCGGCCCTAAGGCGCGCCCGATGCACCCGGACTGGGCTCGCAGCCTGCGCGACCAGTGCGATGCCGCTGGGGTGCCTTTCCTCTTCAAGCAGTGGGGCGAGTGGTGGCCGATAAGCCAGATGGAGGAGGCCGATCACAACGCTCTGTACCGTTCCCGCGTCAAAGCACGGGAGCATGAAAGCCAGGATGCGATCGACGACAGCTACGGTCGCAAATGCATCGTGGAGACAGGAGTGATCCACAACGACGGGTCGCTGCACGGCATCACCGAGCCCATGACCTTCCGGCAAGGCACCGGTGCAATGCTGGCCTTCAAGGTCGGCAAGAATGCGGCCGGCCGCCTGCTCGACGGCGTTCAACACGATGGATTCCCAGCATGAAGGCGATCGACCTCTTCGCCGGCGCTGGTGGGTTCAGCATGGGCGCGGCCATGGCAGACGTGCAAGTGATCTGGGACGAGAAAGGAGGTGCGTGATGCACGGATTTCCCTTGTGGTTCAGTGCGCTGCTGCACCCTTTGACCTGGGCGCTTCTGGTTGCTCTAGTGCTCGCCATAGTGATTTTCGGTTGGCGGCGTGTCCTGTTCACCCTGCTGTTGATCCCCGTTGGACTCCTGTGCGTTTGGGATCCCCGCAGCCGTTCGCTCTGGAAAAAGTGGTTCAGAAACGGAGGGCTTTGATGAGCACGCGCCTTGCGATCGAGCTCACCGCGGCGGCCTTTGGCGTCCTGGGCACCGTGCTGCTGGCCTTGAACGGGCCCCACGCGGGCTGGGGTTTCGTGGCCTATCTCGCCAGCAACGCGGGCTGGATTGCCTTCGCGTGGGTACACCGGCACTGGGGACTGCTCGGCCAGCAGATTGCCTTCACGGCATCGAGCTGCCTGGGCATCTGGGTGTGGCTCCTGAGATGACCTACGGCTTCCAACCCCGAATGATCCGGCAGAAGCACGCGCCGGACTACATGGGCGTGGACAGGAACAAGTTCAATGCCGAATTCAGGCCCCACCTCACCGAGGTGCCGCTTGGGCCGAAGAGCCTCGCCTACGACCGCCACGAGCTCGATGAGCTGCTCGACGCGTATATTGCGACCCATGGACGCCCGGGACCGCAAAAAAGAAAGGACGAAATATGCGAACCCGGACAAGAGGAATCCAGCTCAACGATGACGGGAGCCGGACGCTCAACCAGGTCTACAAGGGCCAACGAATCTTCGAGAGACTCGGCAAGGTCAGCCAGGCGGACGCAGAAGCCGAACTCCGGCGAAGGCGAGACGACATCGCCGCGCAGGAGCTTCGAAACGGTGCTGAACGCGTGTGGGCGGATGGCGCGAGGAAGTACCTGATCGAGTGCCAGCAGCGCAAAGCGCGCTCGCTGGACACGATCGCGTACCACGTCGACATCCTGCTGCCCTACATTGGCGACAAGCCGATGTGGGAGGTCTGCACGGAGAGCCTTGAGGAGTTCATCAACGACCGACTGGATGAAGGCGTGAAGAATGCCACCGTCAACAGGTCGCTGGAAGTGGTCCGAACGGTCACGAACCGCGCCGCACGCGTGTGGCGCGATCGAGGCAAGCCCTGGATTGGAGCGGCCCCCCTCATCGAGATGCTGGACGAGGCGGCCCAGGCCCGAGCGCCGAGACCGATCTCGTGGGCAGAGCAGGCGAAACTTCTACCGAGGTTGCCTGATCACCTGGCGGAGATGGTGGACTTCACCGTCAACACCGGCGCCCGCGACGAGAACGTGTGCGGCCTGCGGTGGGAATGGGAACGGCCGGTGCCGGAGCTGAAGCGCAGCGTGTTCGTGATCCCGCCCGAGTACTTCAAGACCAACCGCTCACATGTGTTGGTATTGAACGACAGGGCATGGGACATCGCGCAGCGCCAACGTGGAAGGCACCCAGACTATGTGTTCGTTTACAGGCGGGAGCGCGTGAAGAATCTCGACCTCGCACCGGCGATGCAGTATCACCGGATCGGGACGATGAACACCAACGCGTACCAGGCCGGCCGCAAGGCTGCAGGGCTGGAGACGGTGCGGGTCCACGACCTTCGCCACACCTACGGTCAGCGGCTGCGCGATGCCGGCGTGAGCAAGGAAGATCGGGCGCTGCTGCTCGGTCACGCTGTTGAGGACATGCCTGAACACTACGCCACGGCCACCGTGGCGCGGTTGTTGGATGCAGCCAACAGCGTTGCCCAGACGAGAGACCGAACGACCCTGCTTCGCATCGTGAACGGGTGAGAGAGGAAGGAAGCGACTGAGAAAAGTCGCGCAGAAAGTCGCGCAGCAAAGAAAAACGGGCTAGCCCTTTTGGAGCTAACCCGTTGTTCTACTTAGTAAAAAGTGGTGCGGCTGGCAGGAATTGAACCCACGACCCCTTGGTTCGTAGCCAAGTACTCTATCCAACTGAGCTACAGCCGCGAAGCCTC
>Ga0247823_10004120_pt1 | contig 11682 bp, 9 predicted proteins | sample 13C_PalmiticAcid_2_FD_192426 | JGI IMG/M metagenome (GOLD analysis project Ga0247823, IMG submission 192426) | Soil microbial communities from agricultural site in Penn Yan, New York, United States - 13C_PalmiticAcid_Day30 | ecosystem: Environmental > Terrestrial > Soil > Agricultural land...
GAACCTGACGGGCAATGCGGCAGGATCTGGCGGAAACTTAGCTGGCGCAATTCGCGGCATGTCGGAGCAACAGGCAGAATTACTGGCTGGTCAGTTCGGCGGGCTTCGCCTGACGGCATTTGATCAGTTAAATGTTGCAAGAGAATCATTGACCACGCTTAACATGATCCAGGCTAATACGGGATTGGCGGCAAGCCGAATGCTTCTTTTCCTGGAGAAGTTCGACCGGTATGAGACGGGTGCAAAATTCCTTAACGTAAAAGTGCAGTAACAATGGTAGATATCAGCGGATACAGTTTTATCGATGGCATAGACCTCTGGACAGCTTTCGGCATCTTCGTTGAAGAAGGTAGTGCCGACTTCCTCAGATGGGCGCCGAAGAAAGAAACGATCGTACACGACTGGATGGATAGCAACGGTATTGAGGTCGATACTTCCCGGTTCTTTTTGAAAGAGAGAAGAGGAGGCCTTAACTGTGGCATGATCGCGAACAGCGAAGCAACGTTCTGGCAGAATCATAGATCGTTTATCGCAACACTCATGCAGCCGGGACTGCGCCGGCTTAACTTCCGCTCTCACGGCGATAATGCCTATTACGTCCACTACATTGAGTGCAGCAACTACATACAGGTCAAACCATTACTTGGCAAGGATGAAAGCATATATGGCCCCAACAGGGTCGCGGGAAGGTTCACACTGATCATCGAAGAACCGAATCCGCAGATCGATCCATCGATGGTTTACCTCGTTGATGAAGAAGGGAGGTTCATTGTAACATGAGAACAATTGATATATATCGTTCCGGTAGCCTGTTCGTTACCATCAATCCTGACAGCAGCAGTGTTCAGTCAAAAAAAGTAATGGGAGATAACCTGATCAATATCTCCTTTGAGGATTCCCGTTTTCTGAATTTTGCCATCAATGATTACTGTGTTGTTTTCGGAGAGAAGTACATACTTACCAAGCTACCTCAGTATACGAAGATATCCACTTACCGGCACCGGTATTCCCTCTCGATGCTCGCGGAAGGTTTCGAACTGGTCCGGACACAGTACATGTTCTATGACTCCACAAATGTACTGGCAGAATCTGACTTCTCCCTTACCGGTAATGCGGATGACTTCATCAACCTGGTGCTTGATAATGCCAACAGGACAGGATCCGGATGGACGAAGGGTCAGGTTATTACTTCTGACTATAAGACGCTAACGTTTTCGAAAGAAAACGCCTACAGTGCATTATCCAAGATCGCTGAGGCCTTCAGTACGGAGTTTTGGTTGACAGGCAAAACGATTCACCTGACGTACCGGTCAACAGATACAGGCTTAGCGTTTAAGCATGGACGCGGTAAGGGGTTATATGAAATCACCAGGAACAACCTGAACGATAGCGATGTTGTAACGCGCCTATATGTGTATGGGAGTGATAAGAATCTTCCGCAAGATTACCCAGGCACAAGGTTGAGGTTACCGGGCATGCTGCCTTATATCGAGCAGAATACGGCTAAATATGGAGTGATAGAGTACACTGATATCCTGGATGACATATATCCGACAAGGACCGGCAAGATCACTTCCGTCAATGTTTCAGATCCGTTTAAGTTCTACGATACGTCGATGGATTTCGATGTGAATGATTACCTGCTTCCTGGGATCGTTGCCAAGGTGGCATTTAACACCGGTCAACTGGCCGGGTATTCGTTCGACCTGTCTCGCTACAATAACGGCACCAAAGAGTTTACCATTTTGCAGAACAGGGATGAGAGAGCCATCGAGGTGCCAAGCACAGCGATACGTCCGGATATCGGGGATGAATACAAACTGATCGACATGCGAATGCCGACCAGTTACATCGTTGCGGCAGAGAACCGGTTACAAGCAAGAGCTGCGGCCTTGTTGGACCAATTAAGTCAACCTCAACTAAGCTATAACGTAGTGATCGATCCGGTAGTCATGAAGAATAGAAACCGGTCGGTAAATATTGGTGATCTTATCTGGATCATCGATACACAACTGGAGCTTCAGCGCAAGATCAGAGTGGTGTCCATCACCCGGAATATTGTCGATGAATGGGCGTACCAGGTTGAGCTATCAGATATCGTTTCTCCGGGAACAATCAGCCTCATTATCAGCGCACAGCAATCCAACAGCGAAAGTATACAGGGGATCAACCAGCAATTACAGAATAACTCCATATTCAATAATACCGTCATCGGTGATCTGAACATCAAGCAAGGTTCGATCATTGGAAAAGATTTGCCGACCACAAATACGACATCCGGATTCTCAGAGATACTCGTTGAGAATGCCACCGGAAAACTATACAGAAAGGTCTAATCCAGCACACTGTTACAAGTGTGCGCCATTATCAATCGATACCCCTCAGGACCTTAATAGTTTAGCGTTACGTGCAAACAGTAAGGATACCTGAGTTGCCTCCGCTGTTGGAGGATCTACCGCTTTCTTTTTCTGACCGGCTGGCAATATGGGTAGCGTCGGAGAATAAAACAAAGCGCGTAGACCTGCAGTCTATCTATACGTTCCTTCTTACCGGTGGTAATGGAGGAACTCACGCGCCGGTTTCATATGGTGGGTCGCTGATCTATAAGGTTCCGGCAGATGTTCCGGCAGGCACAACAACGGTTGCAATTCCTTCGCTGGCTGGTAAAGACTTTTTGTTAAGGCGTGGCGGATTGCCACTCATTCCGCAGAAAGATCCGCCTGTTGATGATGCGCAATTTGAAGTACTTAACGCTGGGGGCTTTAAGCTCGTGCAAGATGATGATGAGCTGATGCCGGGAGAGATCTTTGAGTTGTTCATCTATGAACTCGTTGGACAAGCTCCAGGAGAGCCGACCGCTCCAAGTAACTCAGGCGGTTTTATCAAGGGAAAGAAGACAGTTGTCACTAACACAACGCTTGATCCGCTTCAGGACATAAACAAGGTTATTCAGATCAGAGGAGGTTCATCATCTGTGACGCTCACGCTGGCAAGTGTTGAAGACATGCCGGTTAATTCGTTCCTGGTCATTGAAACCAATATCGGGAATACAAGGCCATCAACGATCACAACAACGGGAGGACAGTTCTTTTATTTAAAAAATACTTCGAAGACAACGATGCATATGCACCCGGGCGAGGTGGCGTGGGTATACCGGGATGACGATGGATTCTATGTCATTAACGATTTCCAGAACATCTACAAGCAGATCGGAAAACCGTTTGCTTCATACTCATACTCTCCTTCTGATAACGAAATAGTGTGCATGGGGCAGGAGGTGAATAGAGCGGATTATCCAAGGCTCTGGGAGTATGCAAGTTCATTAGGTTCCTCGTTGGTTTCAGAGGCAACCTGGCAAACTACTTCCGAAACCGTTTTAGGTAAGACGGTACCCTATCCTTATCGCGGTTGCTTCAGTAGCGGTAATGGAACGACAACTTTTAGAATGCCACAGCTCCTCAACGTGGTGATGCGCGGCTTGAAATCGGTATCAGGATCTGATCCTGAACGCTTCTTCAATAACCCGGGTGGCTTCCAGCTTAACGAGATCATCGAGCACGATCACACTGTGAAGCCTCCCGATGCAAATAGTGCCGCAGGGTTCGGTAAGAGTACAACAGGTAATGATGCTTCTGAAAACACAGGCATCGCTTCTTTCAACACCGGTAAAACCGGAGGATCTGAAACCCGTATGGATAACGTCGGTTTTTACCTGGTTATGAAATATTAAGCAAATGAAATGGATATCTATCATATTATTCTTCCTCGCAAGTATCATCGCTGGTGACGCTTGCGGACAAACAATTCGTTACACACCGAACGGAACAAGATTCGACTATCTGAACGGCCTGAAGGTGGGAGGGTTTATTCGCCTTCCTTCTGATACTACTGCAAGTGCAGATACTTTTTCCGTGGCTGTAAAAAATGGTACGATTTATCAAAAGGGATCGGACATGAAATGGCATGTCGTTTCTGGAGGTGGCGGTATTGGAGATATCGATACAACCTATCAGTTGATATTTTCCGGCTTAACTTATGATCGTTATCTCGTCCTGGCATATACAGATTCCTCAACCATTCCTCATACATCATACTACAATGACTCCATAGCACCCAAAGGTGGTCCTCCTATCCTGGATGCTGTATGGAGTGTGAGGAAATATGGCATGGTTGATTCCGTGGGATGGTGGAAGCCTGGCATTCAATGGGCGCTTGACGGAGATCCTGTTCTTACGCGCCGCAACCGGATATTGGGTCATTCAATGCTCGACTTCGATTCCATGGGTATGAAGATTCGACAAGGGTTTTTCCGTGACACGGCATTGTCTATCTACTTCGGCAGCTCCTCTTCACCACATCTTGCTCTCACGAAGTCTGGGCTATTCGTTTCTTCTATCACGAGAATTGGTAACAACTTTTCTTTTGCGCCTTCATCCGGAATGAGAGTCTCCGGCGTTCCATTCATTATCGATCCGTTGGGAACAGAAGGCGAGATCATGTCAGAGCAGCAAGTCTTGTATCTAACCAGGAGCTATCCCGGTGTACCTGTGAATGGAGGAATCAACTATGGCACTTTAATTAGAAACCGTACAACCAATGGTACTGTTTACGCATACCCCACCAAAAGCAACTTTCGTCCGTTCGGCGTTTCGTTCACCACGTCTGGTGGTGTAACCGATACTGTGTTTTGGGTCAATGCGTGGGGACACGTTTATATGCGCCCACCCTGGCAGGCAGATTTGACAGGCGTTGATTCAGCTATTGTAATACGTAATGGCATTTTAACCGCCGTGCCGATATCGGCGATTGGAGGAGGGTTTTCTGACCTTACACCCGAGTCAACGATCGCCACAACCAGCTTTACCATATCAGAACCAACTGACCATAGACAAAAAACATATTTGATCAGTACGCTTGGCGCTGCAGTAACTGTTACGGCTCCATCATCTCCGACCCATGGACAGATCATCTCTTTATTCATGCAGGATTTTGGTCCGGGTGGAAGTGTGATCTATCCAACATTTGAAGGCACAAGAACACTTACGAGTTCGGGCCAGTCGGTTTCATTACAGTGGTCTGACTTTGTTGCGGGCTATATAGAAATATCCAAGGTAAACAGTGGCACTGCTGTGGACTCCGCAATTTTCATGACTAGGGCACGGGATATGCAGCGGCTTGATTCAATTACCAAGTTCCGTAGAACGCCAGCTTCATTTACTTCCGGAACCACAATAACAGTTGACTATACTTCAAGGGAGCGGTTTATCGGAACGCTATCGCACAATGCCGTTTTCTCAATCAGTAATATGCTCGATGGTGAAGTGGTCTTCTATATCATCAACGGATCAGGAGGTCCGTATACTGCTACATTTCCCGGAGGATTCAAGCCAACGCTGAAACCTGCTACCGGTGATACGACTATGATTATCGGGAGTAAGGTTGGTTCATCTTGGTTTTTTTCAACAAGCCAACCGATGGCGAGCGGCGGATACACTCCAACATTAACCGGCGAGAATAATATTTCCTCGGTAGTGTTGTCGGGGGTAGATTACTATCGATCAAACGATAGAGTATTCGTCACCGGCACATTACTCATTACCCCAGTTAGTGCAGGCGCAACATCGACTATAATCATGTCATTACCGATCCCTGCTGATGTGTCATCATCATCAGACGTTCGCGGTACGTTTTCTGTTTCAACCGGACTTACAAGCGGAGGAGTTGTGACCGGTAATTCCCCTAACGATTCAGCCTACTTCACATTTGTTCCAAGCGTTAATACGTCTGCCCTTCTTGGGTTTTCTTTTTCATATACCGTAAAATGAGAATAATCCTAACGATATCATCCTTCCTGTTTTCAACGGTGATCCATGCTCAAGTCGTAATGATGATAGGTAAAGCACCTGTGCCCTCGCCATCCGCTGCGCCTGTAACTTATTTAGACAGCGCAAACTTCGCGTTCACCGGCGCTTCGGGAACAAACCTTACAAATCATACCATGCTGAAAGGGAATCCGAATGGTGCGGTATTTACTGGTACTGGAGCCTATGGGATCAAGGTGAGTTCTATCTCTACTGCCCGATGGAATTCCGGTTTGTCCGGCGGTTCTGATAATGGTGGGGAGCCTGGTGCCCTCAACTTAGGGTATTGGTTTTCTCAAGCTGCTTTAGGCACGATCGCTGATTCGAACCTAACTATTTTTGGGCTTGTTCCTGGTGGTGTTTATCTGCTGTCATTCTTTGCAAGTCGGGCCGCATCGCAGGTCGGCGCATCTCAACGTTATGTTTCTTATATCATTCGAGACGCTGTGGGCGATACAACAATTAGCGACTACAATGTGAAGGGGAACACCACAACAAGAGTTTCAGGAGGATATCGGGTGGCCGATTCGAATGGAGCAATTTATATACGATGCAATCCCAGAACCCCTACTGATGCAACACACCCCTTCGCATATATAGGAATATTAACTGTTAAAAGATTTCCCCGATAAATAAATAATCATGAAGAAGCTGTTTCTTTTTTTGACAATTTTTTTTTCCGCCTTGAGTGTAATGGCGCAGGCTCCGACAAAAGCGGAAGTTATCCGCGTGAAATATAATGAAGGCCGACTCGATCTTTCAATGCCCGCTCTTCTTTATCGCCCGAGTGGATATGATCCATCGGGGGCAAAGAAATACGCTGTGCTATTCTGGTGCCATGGAGCAGGGGAGGGCTATAGTGGTTATCTGGGCCAATCCGATGCGTTGAACAATGATGGCCGCGCACTGGTTAAGATCTTCAATAATAGCAATGCCGGCGGACCAATGTATTTCATCGAGAACACATCCAGCTGGCCGGATAGCTTCCGTGTTGGGAGTGATGGAGTGTATGAAAAGCTATTCATTGTAACGATACAAGCGCCAGCTTGGTCGCTTAACCCGCAACAAGTTGACGTAGCGGCTAAGTATCTTCTTCAGACTTACCCATTCTTAGATAAGGATCGGATGTATGCTGCTGGTCCAAGTGCGGGGGGCGAAACTGTGATCAACTGGATCGGCCGTACTTTGCAGAACAGTAGCCCGTTTGCTCAGTGGAATCCGATGTACAATAAACTTGCCGCAGCTCTTCCAATGAGTCAGGCGAACGGGTACGCGCAGATCAGATCGCAGCGCGCGGTGGAGGATTCAATCCGTGTATGGGGTTTTGGATCTGTATCAGCTGATCAGGCAGGTGCGCAAACACAGGCGCAGGTGAATGCGATGAATGCGATCAAATCAGGCATCGCTCGATTTACAAACTACTCTGGAGGTCACTGCTGCTGGAATCAGTTCATGAACCCGACTTACACGGAAACCATCGCCGGCAAAGACATGAATGTTTATCAATGGTTGTTACAATATTCCCGGTCCGTACCCACCACGCCTATTATTACTATACCTACCAACCAGGTAAGCCAGGTGATCACGTTACCGACAAGTTCGGTGACAGTGAATGGAAGTTATACGATCGGGTCCGGATCCTTTGTTTCTAAAACTTGGACTCGTGTTAGCGGCCCGACTTCTGGCTTTACAATTGGTTCTCCTAATAATGAAGTATCGAACTTTACGTTTACTTCCCCCGGGGTTTATGTCTTCCGACTGACGGTTGTTTCCAGCACATCCACAGGAACTGCTGACGTTACTATAACAGTCAACGACCCATTGCCAACAGTGACATCCACCAATGCTACGCAGACGCTACCTACATCTTCCGTCGCTTTGCAAAGTACTGCTACCAGTAATTACACGTTTACTCGTGGCTGGACAGTCATGGGTAAGCAGGGCTTCAGAGTACTGAAAGGCGTCATCCACGGAGCGAGTACTTCCACTGGCCAGGGTCTATCAGATCCTTCCAAGGGCTATGCTCAACGCATGGCTGTATTCGGGTCGCAGTACAATCTATGGACAATTACGAATCTCTCAGTGGGAGGTCAAACTGTATTCGATATCGATTACGTCAGTGATCTTGCCAGCAATCCGGACTTTTACGTCATAAACATGCCATCCAACGAATATCCGGCATCGAGAGGCTATACGTATACCCAAATCATGGATCGGTACCGCACAATCAAAGCATATTGCGACGCGAGAAATATAAAACTTTTCATTACAACGACTCAGCCAAGAAATGATTACGGAACCAGTGATCAGACTCGGTTGAAAATTGGTCGGGATTCTATTGTTGCGGCCTTCGGTTCAATAGTGATAGATGTTTGGACTCCGCTCGCAACATCGGACAACAAAATCAAACCGGAATATGAGTCCTCTGATCCAATCCACGTAAACGAAGCAGGGCAGTCAAGGATCTTCGAAAACGTCATTGCAAAGGCAATAAGCTCATCTTTCATCACTGGTGCTGGCACGATCGCTTCACCAACTTCTGCCAATACCAACATAACCGGGTTGACAGAGCCAGGTACATACTATTACCTGCATTCCATGATCGATCAGCGAGGGTATGCGGCATATTCAGTAAGTACTGTAACAGTGAATGCAGCTTCAGCAGTGCCACCGGCACCAACAGCTTCCAGTTCACCTACGTCTGTGACATTGCCAACTAACCAGGTTACAGCGACCGGTGTTCCGAATGTTGCATCCGGTAAGACGGTGGCTTCTCATCTATGGCAAGGAGCACCAGGCGGTCCAACTTCGTTTGACATAGTCTCTCCCAATGCTGCGCAGACTGTAATTCGATTTTCTGCAGCAGGAACATATTCGTTCCAATACCGCGCTACCGATAATACAGGACTGAGCGGTATGGCTACGTTATCAATAACGGTTAATCCCAATCCGTCACCATCTTCCGCGCCATACATCACTACCATTGGTACAACTGAATACAGCATCGGGTTGGGCTATTATTATCCGGCTGTTGATTCTTACAAGGTTCTCATTCCTGCCTATGTTCCAGCGAGCAGGAAGGTTGAGCATTACCCCGTTGATTTAGGTGGTAAGAATTTCCTGAACAACAACACATCGATAGCTGGTGGATTTAATGTTCCTTTCACTTCTGGAAACGTTTTGCGGATCATTGATCAGGACGGCTACTTGTGGACAACGAAAAGAGACACGCTTTACAAGGCTATCAGAGTGAATACTGATACAACCGGTGTAGCCTTCAATAATAACGTTGAAATAAGGACGTATGCATCTACATGGATCACGCGCAAGTCAGATGGTAGTCTTTGGTATGGAGGTAATGACGAGTACAACCTCTACCCTGGAACCAATGCGCTCGCAAGGCCTATTCGATTTGGATCCCTTGATGTTACCTATACTTCGGTTTCGATGGGTAAGAACAAGATCGTTGCATTGACATCAACGGGCGATTATCATGAATGGTCGACCGGAGGATCCTTAACTCCGCTGATCAGGACGCCAGCACGTCCCGCTATTGGAGTATTTGCCTCGTATAACAATATGCACTTCGCGCTAATCCCTGACGCAACAGGATCCCAAACAATGGGCTATCCTTATGTTTGGGGTACAGCCTTTAAGTATTGGGGAGGTACTGCCGCAATTACAACTCCAACCTCTTTAAAAACCCTATGGGGGCTGACTGCTCCGATCGCTGAAATAAACGGCAACCAAAACACTCTCGCTTTCGTCGATTCCTTGGGAAGACTTTACACGCTCGGAGATAACGTACAGGGTGAGCTTGGTATCGGTGATGAGTTTGTAAACAAGATGGAGCTCAATTCCCTCGATTATAACTGGCCACCTGATTATAACAAGGAGCCTTATACCTATTTCTATTCAACGCCTCAGCTGGTCGCGCATCCATCGGGTCGCAAGTGGAAGTATATCTATAACAGTCCAAACTTAAACTATTACTGGTGGGCGATCGATGAAGATAATAAGTCATTCTTCTGGGGCCGACGTAAATCATTTGTCGGTGGGGATGGCCGTGCTACAAACGTAGAAAGCCAGTATCCTAATTCGAACGATCAGTTGACGCCGCTTGAAGTTCGTCCAATTGAGAATAGCCCTGCTACATCATACGTATGGACGCTACCGACGCTAACAGCGGGCAGCGACACTACCACAACTGCATCTTCTATAACAGTAAGTGCAACAGGCACACCGGCAACTGGCAAAAGTATCGCTAAGTGGGAGTGGACCTGGATCAGCAATCCGGGGCTTGCGACCATTGCTAACCCTACCGGATCCGAAACGGCAATCAACAATCTGACTGAGGGAACTTATATCTTAAATATCCAGATGACTGACAATAACAAAGGTACCATCAGTGCGAGAAAAACGATCATCGTTTCACAGGTTGCGCCAAACAAACCACCTGTAGCGGTTGCCGCTGTTGATAAAGTTGAGATCACTCCGATCATCGGTCAGATCATCCGGAGCGCTGCCGGCAGCTCAGATCCGGACGGTTTCATCAAAACATATTCCTGGAGAAGAGTGTCCGGTCCAACACAGGTACAGTTTAACAATGCCTTGGTTTCGCAAACAACGGTAACGGGTCTGACTGCCGTCGGTGATTATGTCTTTGAACTGACAGTTACTGATAACGATGACGCCGTTCACTCTATTCAGGTAACAGTCCGCGTGGTGGCTGTAGTTGGTGGCCCGCCAAGAGTTATACTGATCCAGTCAACGGGCGTGAATCCATTTAACCGCCAGAAGCGGGCGTTTTAAACATGAGCATGCTAATGAATAATCCGTTTTTGCAGGTACAACAGCCGATAACGATTGGGTCGTACTTGCTCCCTATTATACTCTTCATAGCATCTCAGACAGTGATCTTCATTGTAACGACGATTAACAATCATGTGAAGACAATGACGAAAATCAAAGAGTTAGAAGTGCGTGTTGGTATGATGGAGAAGCAGGATGCGGCCATCATGGATAAGCTGGATGATCTAACGGAAATCATCCAGCAGCTCCGGATTGATTTACAAAACAAATCAGACAGAAAGTAAAACGTAAATAATGTTTACCTATAAAGTGACCTGGGAGATCGTTCGCCTGGTTTGGATGCTGATCCTTCCGGAACCTAAATACGACAAGTTCGGGCGTGACACGGCTAACTATCAAGCGATCTATCCGGTCGAGAAATACGATACCATAAAGCTTACCAGGCCATATGTTGAACGAAAAGCAGCAATCGCTTTTTACAACGAGGTGAAAGCAGACTCAGCAGCGGATGCTAAGGCCAGGAAAGCCGGGATTTTTCCAGAAGATGATCACGGCCGGTTCATCAATATCAGATATGATTCAATAAAAATCAAATAGACCATCATGGATGAATTCATTAAACTCGTATTGGGCGACCTCTCAATACCCACATACTTAGCCGCTTTCTTTTTCTCTTTTCTGGCCATCTTGGTCAGTATGCGTATTGGCGCAACTTCGAGAGATAAGTTCAGTCCGGCTACTCCGCGGAAATTCAGCTGGTACTTTCTGTTTTGGGATAATACGAAACGGATTGGCACCGGATTGATTCTGATGTTTCTTTTTTATCGATTTGCGTCAGCGGCGATCGGCAGGGCCTTGTCAATGGAGGTTGCTGTAGGTATAGGCTTTTTCATTTCGATGGGTCTTGACCAGGCGATCGGTTACTTTAAAAAGAAATTCGATTTCCTCCAGGTTGATCGCGAAAAGCTAATTGATAAACTCAATACGAAACAGTGACCACGACTCAATT
>Ga0247823_10004121_pt1 | contig 11679 bp, 9 predicted proteins | sample 13C_PalmiticAcid_2_FD_192426 | JGI IMG/M metagenome (GOLD analysis project Ga0247823, IMG submission 192426) | Soil microbial communities from agricultural site in Penn Yan, New York, United States - 13C_PalmiticAcid_Day30 | ecosystem: Environmental > Terrestrial > Soil > Agricultural land...
GGCCGCCGTCGGCGGCCCAGGCGCCGGCGACCGCGCAGGCGCACGGGGCGGCGCTGCGGGGCGTTCGATCCGGATGGATTCGGTCGGACGGGCATGGGCTCGGGACTCGAGTGAAGCGATCAGCCGAATCGAACTGCAACAACGTCGCCATATTCGCGGCATGGCACAGGACCAGACGCTACATCGCTGCTTCTACGCGCTCCGATTCGAGGAGCCGACGATCACCTATCTCTCGTCGATGATCGCGCACCTGAGCGCGCACGGCGCCGACGTCGCGTGGGTACGCGAAGCGAACCTGCATCTGACGCTGCGCTTTCTCGGCGAGCTCTCCGACGTTCAGCTCAAGCGCGCACTGGCGGCTCCGACGGAGGGACTCGTCGGCACGTTCGAGCTTGCGGCACAGGGGCTCGGGGCATTTCCGGGGTTGAGGAATGCGAAGGTGATATGGGCGGGAGTCGGCGCGCCGACCCTCGAAGACCGCAGCCGTCTCGAAGAGCTGCAATCACACACCGAACAATGGGCGCGCGCATCCGGCGTCGCCGCCGAACACCGCCGCTTCCGTCCGCACATCACCCTCGGCCGCATCCGCCGCCCCGGCGACCGCCTCCGCGAGCTCATCGACGACATCACGACAAGAGAGTGTCAGTCGCCGGTGTCGAAGATTCAGAGCGTTGTTCTGTTGCGTTCGGGGATGGGGGGGATGTATGAGGAGGTTGGGAAGTGGCGGATTTGTTAGAAGTCAGATGTCAGATGTTAAATGTCACAAGGCTTTGGCCGCATTGTGACATCTAACATCTGACCTCTAACATCCAACATCTCAGTCATCCTGAAAATGCTCCAACTTCCCCTGCAACCGCTTCAGCAGCAGTGCGCGGGCGCGGAAGAGGTGCGCTTTGACGGTGCCCAGGGGGAGGTTCAGGCGCTCGGCGATGTCGGCGTATTCGAGCTCGTGGGTGTGGCGCAGCTCGATGACCTTGCGGTACTTCTCGGGGAGGTTGCGGACGGCTTCGGTCAGGATCGCCGTGCGCTCCGATGAGGTGATCGGCGTGTCGGGTCGCGGGGCGTCGCGGTCGGGGAGCTCCATCTGGACCTCGCCGTCGCGCAGGCGGATCGGGTTGTCGATCGAGACCGTCTGCAGGCGGCGCTTGCGCAGGTAGTCGATGCAGTTGTTCGAGGCGATCTTGTACAGCCAGGTCGAGAACGCGTACTCGGGGTTGTAGCTGCGCAGCGACGCGAAGGCCTTGATGAAGGCCTCCTGCGTCAGGTCGTCGGCGTCGTGCTTGTTGTGGATCATGCGACTGAGCATCGCATGCAGCGGCCGCCAGTACTTGTTGCGGAGCCTGGCGTACGCGGCCTCGTCCCCACCGAGCGCGCGGGTGATCATCTCCTGATCCTCCTGGCGACTGCGGAGCTGGCGCTCTTCCTTCGAGATGGTCTCGCGGGTGGACATACGGCGTGGAAGTTAGTGCTTTCGCCGTAATCTGAGCGACGATCGCCCGCGGGGGCCTCGAACGACCCGTGTCTCGATCAGGCTCCGTCGTGCGTTGCGAATCCACTGCGCGTCGTACATTGGGCGCTCGATGCCCGCCCTGCCCACGGATGCGGTGCCGGGCGATCATCCAAACCTTTCACCAGTCGAACCATGATGCCGACACTCTTCAGACGCGGAGCGCTCTGCGTCGCGATGCTTGCCGCGCTCGCCTCGATGGCGACGCTCAGTTCGTGCTCTTCGAGCCAATCCGCCGTTCGCACATACGATACGGTGACGACCATGAGCGGCCTGCGCTACATCGACGTCGTTCCGGGCACCGGTCCGATGGTCGAGACGGGCAACACCGTGACGGTCGATTACGCCGGCTACCTTCTCGACGGGACGCTTTTCGACACGTCGATCGAAGAGGTCGCGCGGCAGCACGATCCGAGCGGCCGTCCCTTCCCCGACGCCTCGGGCGACGCGACCGCGCGCCGGTGGTTCGATCGCGGCGGCTACCCGTTCCAGGCCTTCGAGGTCACCAACGTCGGCCGCGCCAACGTCATCCGCGGATGGAACGAGGGCCTGACGACGAACATGCGCGTCGGCGGCCACCGCCGCCTGATCATCCCGCCCGACCTCGCCTACGGCGACGCCGGCGCCGGCTCGATCCCGCCGAACTCGACGCTCGTCTTCGACGTCTATCTACGCACCGCGACGCCGGGCACCGTCGAGAGCACGCCGCGCCGCTAACGCACACACCAGCAGCGATCGCAAGGGCATCGCCGGCACGCCGGCGGTGCCCTTGCCAGATTCGCCCGGTTTCCGCTTCTTTGATCCCATGCCTGAGCGACCGTCCGTCGAATCCGAGCCGCCACGCCCGGCGAAACCGAACATCCGCAAGATCCACTCGAGCCTCCACGGTCCCACGGGGACGCCGCTCGTCAATCTGCTGATCCTCGTCGGTGCGCTCGGCCTCGTCGCGGTGCTCGTCTATCAGTTCTTCGTCGCCCCAGGCTCGCGCTTCGATACCGAAGTCATCGAGCTCGGCCGCTCGATCGAGCGCGTCGAGGAGCTCGCGACGCTCAAGAGCCACCTGCGCTTCGCCGTCGTCGTGCGCGAGGAGTCCGGCAACGTCATCGTCCGCCGGCTCGCCCAGCAGGACGACGAGGTCGGCATGAGCTCGCTCTCGTCGCTACTGTTCCAGGATCCGACGATGATCGTCGAGCTCCACGGCGTCGCGACCTATGGCGTGCGCCTGGCCGGCATCGCCGCGCGCATCTCCCGCACCGACAGCTCCGTCGTCGTCCCCCTGCCGCCTCCGGCCGTCCTCGACGTCAAGCTCGTCTCCGCCGATACACGCATCGTCGCCCAGATGAAGGGACTGTTCCGCTCGAGCAACCAGCAGTTGCTCGCCGAGGCCAATCGCCAGGGCGAGCGCTTCGTCGCGGAGCTGGCCGCGGACGATTCGACCCTTCTGTCGCTCTCGGCGGAGCGCGCCCGCTCGCTCGTCGGCATGCTCGTCGAGCAGACGGGCTCCAGCGTCGAGTTCCGCTAGCGTCGATACTTCAACCGTCAACCTGCCCGCGAATGATCGTTCAGCGACAGCGCAGTGGAAAGCTAGCCGTCAAGCAGGAGGATCATGCGGCGCTCGCCGCGTTCATCCTCGAGAACTGGGCTGCCCACAGCTTCCCCAACCATCCCGACCGCCAGCGGATCATCGTCGCCACCCGCGAGCACGACCTCGGCTGGAAGAAGTTCGACGCCAATCCCCGGCTCGACGCCAAGTCCCACCTGCCCGTCGATTACACGAAGATCAATCCGCAGGAAGCCAGCGCGATCTGGACCGAGGCCGCCGATCGCTTCATCAAGACCGATCCCTTCGTCGCCCTCCTGATTACGCATCATGCGTATACGCTGCATGAGGCAACCAGCCGCCGCGACTCGAAGTGGAAGCAGTTCTTCATCGACTTCGCACGACGCCGCGCCGCGCTGCGCGACGGCCTGAACCTCACGCACAACGACATCGAGCACCCCTACTCGTTCATCCGCATGGCCGACTGGTTCTCGCTGCAGTTCTGCCTCGAGCCGAAGCTGGGCGAGGAGAAACCGGAGCGCTACGCCGGCTACACCGTTCGGCGCGAAGGCAGCGGCTACCTCTTCCGTCCCTATCCGTTCATGTCGCGGCAGCTTGCGTACTCGCTGCCGGTCTATGAACTGCCGGCGAAGGGCTTCACGACCGAGAAGGAGGTCAAGGCGTTCTTCAAGAAGCCGACGATGGTCGACATCGACTTCGGAGCGCTCGAGCGATGGGAGTGATCGCCGCGCGTCGCGCGCTCGTCGCGCTCGCGGGAACGCTGCCGGATCGCGCAGTCCTCGAAGATCTGCGCCGCGAGCACGCCACCCTCGTCGCCGCCGATGGGGCCGCGATCGCGCTCGATGCGCTCGGCATGCGTCCCGACGTCGTTATCGGCGACCTCGACTCGATCGGCTCGCTGCGCGGGGCGCTCGAGGAGTCGGGCGCGACCGTGGTCGAGGAGGCCAGCCAGGAGTCCAACGACTTCGAGAAGGCGCTCGTCTGGATCGCCGAGTCGGGCCTCGTCGCGGCGACCGTCGTCGGCATCGACGGCGGGATGATCGACCACACGCTCAACAACTTCTCCGTCCTCGCGCGGCACGCCCGGCGCCTCGAGCTCACGATCCGATCGGCCGACGCGATCGGCTACTGCATCGCCGGACGCGATACCGAGGACGACACCGACACGACGGGCGACCGGCGGACGGGTCACCTCGAGCTCGACGCCGCGGAGGGCGAGCGCGTGTCGCTGATTCCGCTGCCGTCGGCGCGGGTGACGACGCGCGGGCTGGCCTGGGAGCTCACCGACGAGACGCTGGCGATCGGCATTCGCGACGGCGCTTCGAATCGTGCGCTCGGAGTCCGCGTCCGCGTCGAGGTCAGCGAGGGCGTGCTGCTCGTGGTGCATTTCCCGGGCGCAATGGCCCGTTTCGGGGGATAACTTTCCCGCGCCTCACGTGTCGACCCCACGGCGCCGGCGGAGAGCCTGGCCATGCGGGAGCATCCCCCGGCAGGTTCTCCCTTGCGTGAATGGATCGACGTGCTGATTTTGCTTCGTTCGCGCAGACCATACACGCCATCCGCCGGCCGATTTCGCGGCCCCGAGTCCCCACGCGCGCGACACCGAGCTCCTGCCGGGAGTCCGATCCATTGATCGGCCGCTCCTTTCCGAGACGACGCTGAATCCTGTTCTCCATACTCTCACTTCCCTAACTGTCCAATGGGTCTTTCACTACACCCCTACGCAGTCCTGCGCCGCCTGCTCCCGCTGGCGCTCGCCGCGCTGGTCGCGGTACCCGCACTGCAGGCGCAGCAGCGCCGCCACGAGCTCTTCACGCGCGTCGAGCGCAGTGCGAAAGGCACCGGCTACGGGCTGCTGACGACCGCGCGCGCGGTGACGATGTCGGTCGACATGAAGGCCTTCGGCGAGGTGACCGGCTCGCACCTGCTGCTCGCCGGCGTTCCGCTGACGAACGACCGCAGCGTCGATCTCGACCTGAAGGAGTTCTCGGTGCTGACGGCCGAGTCGCGGGTGACCTACACCGACGCGACCGGACGGCACCCGATGGAGAAGCTCTCGGTGCGCACGTTCGGCGGCACGGTCGCCGGCGACCCGACGAGCGACGTGTACCTCGCGTTCGCCGACAACTCGATCGTCGGCGTCATCCGCACCGGCGACGTGACCTACGAGGTCGCGACCGACTTCAGCGCGGAGAAGACCGAGGGCCAGCTTGCGGCGGTGACGTTCCCGATGACCGACCTGCCGGACCAGAAGTTCACCTGCGGCGTCAAGGACAAGCCGTTCTCGAAGGAGGAGCTCGAGTCGCTCGAGGCCTCCGGCCTGCAGGCCGACGGCGAGTGCCCGTCGATCCTCTACTCGCTCAAGGGCGCGTGGGACGCCGACTACGAGTTCTACCAGGACTGGGTGATCGAGGGCGGCGGCCAGGAGGGCGCCGTCAGCTACATGATCAGCCTGATCGCGGGCATGAGCCGCATCTACGAGCGTGACGCCCGCGTGCAGATCGTCGTCAGCGCGCTCAACATCTGGACGACGCAGTCCGATCCGTACAACGAGGGCACGTTCATGCCGATCGCGCTCGACGAGGCGCAGGGCGTCTGGGGCTCGATCTACGGCAACGTCGACCGCGGCTTCGGCCAGGTGCTCAGCGGCAAGAACTGGAGCGGCATCATCGGCATCGCTAACGGCTTCGACCTGATCTGCGATCCGAGCGAGTCGATCACATTCCAGTTGATCAAGAAGTGGGATCCGATCGGCGGCATCCAGGTGCTGTGCCACGAGCTCGGTCATCTGACCGGCCTGCGCCACACCCATAGCTGCACGTGGAACCCGGCCATCGACCAGTGCGCCTCGGCCGAGAGCGGCAACTGCTTCAGCGGCACGACCCTCTCCGAAGGAACGATCATGAGCTACTGCAAGCAGATGCGCATGGTCTTCCACGAGCGCCAGATCCCGTTCCTGCGCAATCGCACGACGACGTGGAGCGCGTGCACGGGCAACGCCCGCAAGCTCGAGATCGCGCGTGAGCTGCTGCACTACCCGGTCGTCGACGTCGGCAATCCGATCGACAGCACGTTCCCGGCGTACTTCACCAACCGCAGCAACAGCGACGTCACGATCACGCGCATGGCGCTGACCGGTGACATCTACCAGCAGTTCGAGATCATCGGACCCGAGACTCCGTTCGTCGTCCGCTCGTGCGACTCGGTCGGCCTGCAGTTGCTGTTCAAGGCGACGAAGGACACGACGCATCGCGCCGAGCTGTTCATCTTCCATGACGGACTCAACGTCAACTACGGCACCGAGACGCACTTCCGTGTCGACGTCGAGGCGTTCGCGAAGGACGACAAGCCGGCCTTCGGCTTCCGCTCGGTCGGCAACGCGCTCATCAACTTCGGCAAGGTGAAGGTCGACGCCGTCATCGACACGGTCTTCAAGGCGCCGAAGGAGCTGTTCATCAACATCGGCACCGCGCCGCTGCGCGTCGATTCGACGGCGATCGTCGGACCGGACCGTTTCGAGTTCCAGCTCACCGAGGGTGGTGCGCCGTTCATCCTCTCGCCGGTGACCGTCTCGGGCAACAAGCGCCCGGCCGTCATCCGCTTCACGCCGAAGACGCCGGGCGTCAAGGAGGCGTACCTGAAGGTCTGGAGCAACTCGCCGGGCAACGAGGTCGACAGTCTTCGCCTGACCGCCGAGGTGCTGCGCGGACCGGTGCTCGAGCTGAAGGTGGCGAACTTCGTCGTCGACTTCGGCGACGTGCTCTCCGAGCGTGAGTACACGAAGTCCTACGACGACTTCTTCTACAACAACGGAACCGAGCCGCTGTCGCTCAACGTCGGTGTCGCCGGCGACGACGCGGTGCTGTTCCCGGGAGCCTCCTGGCTCGACGAGATCGCGCCGGGCGAGGGACTTCCCTTCGAGATCAAGTTCTTCGCCGAGGACACCGTTGCGCACGGCTGGAAGACGGCGATGGTGATCATCGTCAGCAACACGCCGCGCGGCATCGACACCGTCAAGGTGACGGCGAAGATCGTCGGCTCGGCTGCCGTTCCCGGCGCCGACCCGGCCGAGACCGCCGCGTTCATGATCGTGCCGAACCCGACCCGCGGTGACGCCGACATCATGATCGCACCGGCGGCCGGCGAGCTCGGCCGCGAGTACACGCTGCGCGTCGTCAACGGCGACGGAGCGGAGATCCGCCGACTGACCGGGCGCTTCGATGCCGAGGGCATCCGCACCCAGCTCAAGGGCGGCGAGCTGCCGAGCGGCGTCTACTACGTCAGCGTCACGACCGACAAGGGCATGCGCTCGCATGCGGTGACGATCACGCGGTAGCGCGTCGATGCACGAACGAGACAACCCCTTCCGGGCGACTGGAAGGGGTTGTCTGTTTCAGGGATGTCTCGTCGTCGCTAGTCGATCGCGATGCGCGCGGTCGCCGTGACACGTCCGTTCTCGATCAGTCGCGCGAAGTAGGCGCCGGCCGGAAGTCCCGCCGTCGCGATGCGCACCGTCGGTGCGTCCGCGGTAGCGCTGGCCATCCGCTCACCGATCGCCGAGTAGAGCTCGACGACACCGGCGAGGCGCGATGCCTCCGGAAGCCGCAGCGACAGCGAGCCCGAGGCGCGGTCGTGCCATGTCGTCATCGCAACCGGTCCCTCGGCCTCCAGCGGCGCAGACGAGAGCGCCAGCGAGAGGTTCGTCGCGCCCGGAATCAACTGCCCGCGTGCCTCCCCGGCCTGAAACGTCGACGTATGGTAGTTGACGTACATGCCGGAGGCCGCGAACGTGGGGATGTCGTCGAGCAGCACGGCGCCGCCGGCAACGTCCCACATCTGCGTGGTGGCGCCCTGCTCCAGCGCCACGACGACGCCGCCGTCCTGTCCGACCGCGCCGCGATGGATGTGCGCCATCGTGATCGGCGTCGTCGTCTGGTCGACGACCGAGGTCAGGTAGACGATGCCGGCGAACGGCGAGCGGAAGACGAAGCCCGTCGCCGTGCCGTTGGCGCTGCTCGCGCTGCCGTGTCCCGCGTTCGCGGCGGTGACCGACGCCGAGTAGAAGTCGGACGGTACCACCAGGCCCCTGATCTCACCGGCCTGATTGACCTGCGTGTGCACGTTGACGTAGATCATGCCGCTCTTGAGCGCGTCGAGATGCTCCGGCGTCATCTGCCACGTGCCCGAGGCGCTCTGGACCGTCGAGTCCGGCGACAGCTCGATCGTGTGCACGGGGGGACCCGAGCTCGCGGGCGGGGCCATGTGAAAGTGCGCCATCGTCGCGCGACCGGTCAGGGCCGACCACGTGACGGTGTAGCGCGCGGTGCGCGTGGCCTCGTCGATGTACAGGAAGGTCGTGCCGGTGCCGCTGTCGGAGAAGACCTCGTGCATCTCCTGCGTCGTATTCATCACCGGCGCCGCGGCGTTCGGGATCGCGAGGATCTGTCCGCGGATGTGGCCCGCCGAGTGGGCGCTCGTGTGCACGTTGACGTACGCCATGCCGGCGGCGAGACTGTCCATGAACGTCTGGCTGAGCCCGCTGGCGACGCCCATCGCCGTGTGCGTCGCGTCGTTGATCGCGAGCGGGACGATGACCGGTCCATCCTCACCGGCCGGTCCGCGATGGATGTGGGCTCCAATGATGTCGATAAGTCCCGCAACGCTCACGCGGTACTCGAGCGTGCCTGCGGTTCGATCGAGTCGAAAGATCGCGACGCCGCCGGCGTTCGGATCGACAATGTCCGCGGTCTCCTGCTCGGCATCGAGCGAGGCGGCATGCGTCGCGCGGAACGACTCCTGCGCGTGCGCTCGCGACGTCCCGATCGCCGTCACTGCAAGCGTCAGCGCGCAGAGCGACAGCGCGGCGAGCGTGCGTCGGAGCATCTGCCTGCGTGCGAGCGTGTGCGGGCGCACGTTCGCGTGTTGGTGTCCGAGCGTGTTTCGTCGGGCAATCGGTCGAGGGTCGGTCATGACTGGGTCTCCATGATGTGGCGGGAATCGCGCCGCGGTCGTGCGATCGGGGCGCCCTGGGTAGTGGGAAAACCGCGATGGGTTTGATTAGTTTCCTCGCACCATCGTGCACAAAAATCTCGCCGAAATTCATGTCGCGACATCCTTTTCTCGCTCTCGTGCTTCTGATCGCCTCGGGCATGCTCGCCGCGTCGTGTACCGAGGACCCCCTCTACCCCGCCCGCTCGATCACCGTCAACGGCGCCGACATGCCGTCACTCGTCGGCGACGCGGTCTATGAGCTCTGGCTGAGCTATCCGCCGGAGCGGGCGGTGCGCAAGGAGCCCGTGATCGATCACGACGAGCCGCTGTACTTCAGCGCCGGACGCTTCATCGTCAGCGACGGAGCGATCCGCGCGGTGGGCGGCGGGCCGGCGGACTTCGCGATTCCCACGGGCTACAACCCGTCGCTCGTGTTCGAGGCGATCGTCAGCGTCGAGCCCCTGGTCGACGACGACACCGTACCGGACGCTCCGATGCTCTGGGGCCGGTTCACCGGCACCGCGTCGCGCGCGCACGCGCTGCTCGAAGCAGCGACGGTGAGGACGTTCGACACCGCGGCGATGCTCGCGCGCAACGGCTCGTTCGTCCTCGAGGCGCCGACCTCCGAGGACGCGGCCGATTCGCTCTCGGGGATCTGGTTTCTCTCGAAGGTCCGAAGCCCAGGCGGCGACCCGATGTCCCCGGGAGTCGACATGCCGGCGCTTCCGCTGAACCACGACAACGACAACTGGATCTACGAGGCGTGGCTCACCCAGCGCGATGGCGCCGGCTCCGTCTCGTACGTCTCGCTCGGACGCTTCCGCAATCCTGCAAACGCCGACCTGACTGGACCCGGCCCGGCGGCGGGACCGAACCGCACGGCCGCGCACGGCTTCCCCGGCGAGGACTTCGTGGCGCCGCGGCGGGTGCTCACCGACTCGGCCTACGGCGTGGTCGTGTCGCTGCAGCCCGAATCGATCGCGGTCGCCGCGCCGGTGCTGCGCCTGCTCGAGCGTCCGATCATCGGCGACAGCGTCGTCTCCGGCCGCCGCGTGAACATGACGGCGACGGCGAAGCTACCACTGGTCGAGGTGACGATTGATCGATAACGCCACGGCGGAAGCGAACTCGCGCGAATCGCGCACGGAGGTGCGCCCGATTCGCATGGGATCGCCTATGCCCAGGCCGGCGCACCTGATACGCGTGGGATCTCCTGTGCGTATGCTGGGACGCTTCACGCTGCTGTTCGTGCTGGCCGCGTTGCCAGCGCCGATGGTTGCGCAGCAGCTCGTGCGCGCGATCGCGCCGGTGCCCGTCGTGCGCCCGAGCGGCGACGTGCTTCGCAATCCGTTCGGCGGCGGCCTGTGGCAGCCACGGATCGGGCTGCGCGATGTCGACGGCGACGGACATCTCGATCTCTTCGCGCTCAATCCGGATGGCGAGCTGCGCTACTACCGCAACGAAGGCGACCATCGGTTCTCGCGCATCGTCGGCTCCGCCTACGACTCGCTGCCGGTTGCGAACTGGTTCCGCTTCGCCGATCTCAACGGCGACGGCGCGGCGGAGATCCTGACGGCGGGACCGCGCTCGGAGGTCATGGTGCTCGACAACGACGGGACCGATGCGGCGCCGGCGTTCCGCGTGCCGGCGCGAGCGTTGCTCGACAACCTCGGCGACACGATCGTCATGCAGCGCGAGACCGTGCCGGCCTTTGCCGACATCGACGCCGACGGCGACCTCGACCTGTTCGCGGGCAACCTCGACGGCTCGATCACCTTCTATCGCAACACCGGCACGGCGGGCGCTCCGGCGCTCACGTTCGAGACCGCGAAGTACGAGGACATCCTCGTCGTCGCTCCGATCCGCACGCGCGATCGCGACGACGGTGGCGATCTGCTGCGCTCGAGCCGCCACGGCGCGAGCGTTCTCGACTTCGCCGACCTCGACGGCGACGGCGACCTCGACATCTTCTTCGGCGACTACTTCACCCGCAAGCTCCTGCACTTCGACAACGCCGGCACGGCGCGCGAGGCGGACTACTCGATGGAGCGTCTCGACACGGCGTTTCGTCCGAGCGGAGACGACGTCGAGAGCGAGGGATTCAACCAGCCGGTGCTCGGCGACATCGACGGTGATGGCGATCTCGACGCGATCATCTCGTCGCTGTACCCGAGCTCCGACGACGCGCCGCTCGTGCTCTACGAGAACGTCGGCACGCGCACCGATCCGGCGATGCGACGTCGCTCGATCGACCTGGTGAGCGAGATCGACCTCGGCAAGTCGGCGGCTCCCGCGCTCATTGCCGACGCCCTGCGCAACGGCATTCTCGTCGGCGCGAGCGACGGACGGCTGACGTACTTCGAGCGCATCGTCGGCGACCCAGCCGGCGGCTATCGGATCGCCTCGACGTTCGCACTGCCCGGACTCTACCAGACGATTCCCGCGACGGGCGATCTCGACGCGGACGGCATCGCCGAGGTCGTCGTCGGCGAGTCCGACGGCGCGATCATCTTCCACCGCTTCGCAGGCAGCGCGCTCGAGCGCTACGGCGACACGCTGCTCCTGGCGCGCAACGCCTCGCCCGCGCTCGTCGACCTCGATCGAGATGGCGATCTCGACA
>Ga0247823_10004122_pt1 | contig 11679 bp, 13 predicted proteins | sample 13C_PalmiticAcid_2_FD_192426 | JGI IMG/M metagenome (GOLD analysis project Ga0247823, IMG submission 192426) | Soil microbial communities from agricultural site in Penn Yan, New York, United States - 13C_PalmiticAcid_Day30 | ecosystem: Environmental > Terrestrial > Soil > Agricultural land...
GTTCCGGTGCCTCAAACCTGCGTTAGTAACCCAGGAATAATGCCAGACAACTTGTCAGTGCCAAACTCCCCGAGCCTACACCAATCATACTTGATGCAAAGTCGAAGCCCGGGCGAATCAGACGATGGGTACTCCGGCGCGGAGTCACCCGAGGGATGCGACCTGAGCGTGTCTTTTGGCCGTACCAACGAGGCTGGCAGCAACGAAATGACATCCGAAGAAGGGATCGGTAGCTCTACGGTCCTGGCCGACGGTATGCTCCCGCGCGATATCCCTAAGCGCACCACAATGTACGACTCGGTTGCAGATCGCCAAATGAGTCAGACTGAGGCCAAGTTGTTTTATCAAAGAAGTCAAGGCGGATGGATCAAGCCCTCTGGGTCCCTTCAGGGCAGCCCAGTCGTATGCCCACGCCTAGATAACCCTTTCCCGCTGGCCGATAGACACAACGAACATGACCAGCAAGAGAGAGGGATAGAAACAAGTGGAGAAACCGAGGCATCCTTCCCTAGTGCTGCCGGATCCATGATCCTTCCGCCACCCGAGCTTGGCCTAGAGGACACGGAGTGGGAGCGCAATGCTTGTCAAGACAAATTTGATTCAGCCTTTGCAAGAGAGCGTCGTGCTCCTGGCCCTCGTGGCACCGATATTCAGATGCCGCTCCAGCCAACACCAACGACTGATACGCCAACATTGCTTGCTACCGGAGCTGTGCCGCCCATAGCTGGGTTTGGCTCAGAACCGCTTGTTACGGCCGAACTAAGCGCAATCTCGCGCAACATCAAAAAGATTCTTGACACTCGCCAGAAGTACATGCAACTATCCATCCAGTCTCCAGGCAGCAATCCAAAGGATTATTCACACTGGCCAATATATCCACCGCCTCCTGAGCCTGCCTGGGTAGCCGATGCAGAAGACGCCACGGCGATCCGTGTAGAACGGCCTCTTGGGTCCGCACCCGTCGCGCCTAGCGCTGGTTCTGGAACTGTATCAGGGCCAGATGAGGCTAACATGACATCATCACATTCCAGAAGAAGAAAGGCAGGCCAGGACATAGGCGAAGATTTCGATATACAGGACTTGATGCCCCTACCTCCCGCGAGCGGCGAGATATTCAAGCTTGATGACAGTGGTGTCTACCAGGTATTTGAAACGTTGGAGAAGGAAGAGGAAGGACGTCCGACCGTCAGGGTACCGACATTACGGGATTTTTATATCGATCTGGACGAGATTATCAACATATCATCTGATGGGCCCAGCAAAAGCTTTGCATTCAGGCGGCTGCAATACCTCGAGGGCAAGTTTAACCTATACGTGCTGCTCAATGACTACCAGGAAACAGCCGATACCAAGAAGGTGCCACATCGCGACTTTTACAACGTACGCAAGGTGGATACCCACGTACACCACTCGGCCTGCATGAATCAGAAGCACTTACTCCGGTTCATTAAGAGCAAGATGAAAAAGTTCCCCAACGAGGTAGTCTTGTTTCGCGATGGCCGACATCTCACACTCTCTGAAGTGTTTGCCAGCATCGACCTAACAGCCTACGATCTTAGCATTGACACACTAGATATGCATGCGCACATGGATTCGTTCCACCGGTTTGACAAATTCAATCTCAAGTACAATCCAATCGGCGAGTCACGACTCCGTACAATTTTCCTAAAGACCGACAACTTTATCAATGGACGCTACCTAGCTGAGATAACGAAGGAGGTCATTTCGGATCTCGAGTCCAGCAAGTATCAGATGGTGGAGTGGCGTATCTCCATCTATGGCCGATCGATGGATGAGTGGGATAAGCTGGCGGCATGGGTAATCGACAACAAACTCATTTCACATAACGTGCGATGGCTGGTCCAGATCCCACGCCTATACGATGTTTACAAGGCCACCGGCATGGTGGAGAACTTTGAACAAATCATCGCGAACGTATTTAAGCCGTTGTTCGAGGTCACTCGGGATCCTTCAAGCCATCCAAAACTCCATGTCTTCTTACAGCGCGTTATTGGGTTCGACAGCGTTGATGATGAGAGCAAAGTTGAGCGGCGGTTCTTCAAAAAATTTCCCGTTCCGCGCGAGTGGAACACGAAGCAAACGCCGCCCTACAGTTACTGGATATATTACTTGTTCTCCAACTTGGTTTCTCTCAACAACTGGCGCCAGAGACGTGGCTTCAATACTTTTCTGCTGCGGCCCCATTGCGGAGAGGCTGGTGACAGTGAGCATTTGGCCGTTGCTGCGCTCTGTTGTCACTCTATCAGCCATGGCCTTCTTCTTCGCAAGGTTCCGCTGCTACAGTACATTTTTTATCTGGACCAGATCGGCATAGCGATGTCTCCTCTGAGCAACAACGCACTATTCCTTGCGTATGAGAGAAACCCGTTCCATCAGTACTTTAAACGTGGACTTAATGTTTCTCTTTCTACCGATGATCCACTTCAGTTTGCATTTACCAAGGAGCCCCTCATAGAAGAGTACGCCGTCGCAGCGCAGATATACAAACTCGGTCCCGTGGACATGTGCGAACTAGCCAAGAACTCGGTTTTGCAAAGCGGCTACGAACTGTCCATTAAGAAACTTTGGTTGGGTCCAAACTGCCACTTGCCTGGGAAAGAGGGTAACACAATGGTCAAGACCAACGTTCCAGATCGGAGGGTAGAATTTCGCCACGGCACTCTGGTTGAGGAGCGAGAAATGTAAGTCGATTTCTCCCGTGACTTAACCCCTGGGACCTTGATTCATTCTTGATCACACCGGCCCCGCCGATGAAACGTCGTTAATCTCCTTCCCAACAGGCTCAACCGCTATATATCGTACGAATCTTTGTCAGTCACGCCATGTCCCGAGAATCCGGCGAAGAGCTCGACGGTTACGTTATCCGAGTCACGGCAACCGTCACAGCACGCCACAAGCCTAATCGCCTCTGCGCCGGAGCAATGTAGTGTTGACGCAACGGATACCAGCGGCATATGGCCGGCCGATGCCATGGCTTCCCTCCATATCTCGGGAAGCGATCCCAAGATATTTCCGGGACTCCTTCGCCAGTGACGCGCGGCTGACCGTGGGGCTCTTGGCAAACATATGTGCAACATTCCTCTACGTGTGTGTATATGGTATGCCGTTTTGTGAATACTGAACGGCTAGCTAACAGTCCGACACCAATAGAAGAGAACTTATAAGGAAGCGATGAAACTGCCGTTTTTTGCAGAAGTAGTAGATCGATCAATAAACTATGAAGCACCCTAAGGCAAGCACGAACAAATCTCATATATGGATGGGAAGGGCGAAGTCACACATTTTTCAAGTCGATTAAACAGACGTAGCTGCGTTTTCCTCTTTTTTTTTCTATCACATCCGGCCACTGTTCACTGGCCTCATCTTGCTCGTTCGCAGAGCCGAACCAGGCACCAGGCACAAATGGGAAAATGCTCATGCCACGCTCGCCATGTACGAACCACGTCACATGACGACAGTTCCACGCCAAAACATAAATGCCGTCAGTGTCGGGAGGACCGCGAGCCAAAGTGTTATATTATGTGATGCGGATTCCTGGACGAGCGAGCCCGTATTAGATCGTCTAGCTACACCTCCCGCCAGCGGTTACACCAGTATCTGCGCGAGGTTTTTCCTGGCACTCATGCTTCTCAATTTCGTTGGCGCAGGAATGAGGTGAGTGGGAGCGGTATCATTTTTCTTTTTGGCTCATAGTGCGGAGTAAACGAAAAGCTTGTTCAAAGCAGTCCAGTTAGTATCGTGGAGGTTTCGAGAGTTATTAGCGCACACTTCCGAGAGCGCGGAAGATTAGACGCGCTGGTTCACACAACGGGCGGTTATTATCACTCACGTTATTAGTCGCCGCAATGGCGATGCTATCTTCGAAGGGATGCCAACTCATGTGAAGGATCTTCTTGTTAAAGTCGATTTGATCCGGATCTGTTTCTTTGCGCATTCTCTGGCCAAGTCCAGCAGGGCTTCCCGCTCTCGACCCTCCCTTCTTGCCGCCATTCGGGCTCGCTGAGAAGTTGATTGGAGTAGGCACGCCGACCTTTTTGGCCTTGAATGCCGTCTTATCCGCCTGTAGGACGACTTCAGTCTCCTGGTCCGGATCAGATGGATAAATCATAAAGTTGTTGTTATAGCTGCCTGTCATAACATTCTTTCCGTCCCCGGAAAAAACAACCTCAAACTTGTCAAAGATACTGTCGTTTTCGTATGTGTCATTGAGCTTTGGGCGTAGGTGCTCATGAATTGGGACCGTTTTGATAGGCTGCCGTTCCATCGCGACATCCCAGATCTTGACGGTTAGGTAGTCCCGAGAGAGGATGTAACGGCCGTCGTGCGAGAATCGTACATCCGAGATGGATGAAATAATTTCAGCGAAGAATGAGCGTGAAGGTAGTTCTTCCTCAGGTTCAAACTCTGACCGCAGGTCAGCGTGTCAGCAAGTGTTGGAAACACGCAATTCGAGCTATAACAGATAACTCACGCTTCGCATGCTGATCACAGAGGGCGTTCTGTCGCATGTCCGCCAACTTGATGGTACCCTTTGAAGTAGAATACATAAACCAGTTGCAGCTGAGCGGATGGAATTCGGCCGCCGTTATAACCTCGGTAAGTTCCTCCATGTTCGCTGGTTTGATGTCGACAATGTTGAAACTTTGGTCCTGAATGTTGAGATTCCAGAGATTGATCCTAAGGTCATCACTGCTAATAAACGTCTCTCCGTCGCTGTTGACGGAGATGCTATTGATGTGATAGGCATGCGCATTGGCGTATGTTCTTCGTGGGATAGCAGCGACGACCGTATCATGGTGTGTGAGCCGTGGGAGCTTGAGATCACCGATACTGCGGATCGATGAATGAAGCGGCCTGGAGACACCACCGCCCACCGCCATGCCGCCACCAGGCGTGAGCTCATGGGAGAGATTGTTTTCGGCTACTACCTTGAGCGATTTCTCAAACACCTTCCAAAGCTTTATTGTCTTGTCGTTTGTCGAGAGTAGATAATGAGATGCGTTTTGCCTCCGGCACCATTTTATCTTGTTGATCTTTTCTTCAATCTCAAGGGACTTGAGGTAGTCGAATTCAGGTTCGTGGGACTGAAACTCGGTATGGAACATGTACTCGCATGTCTTCTTCTATACGACACGTAAGTTCTAGCATATGTCCTGATATGTTACAGTTAATGGATAGATCAGGCGATGCTCACCGTCTCGTTCCTCTCGAAAAGCACGACCCGGCCTCCCTTATCTCCCGTGGCAAGATAGTTGCCTGTGTGGTCAAACTCCACAGTTGAGATGATATCGGCTAGGAGGTATATGGTGAGCCATGGCCACAAACAATGTATGATTCGACATTTAGGCCCAGCCACATACCTTCGGTTATGTCCTCAACTTCGCCCTTATCGCCAAAGCACCTGCAATATGACATCAGTTTTCATTCTTTAACCAAACGCAAAACTAGAGACGATGAGACGATGAGGCGCAAGAAGATGTGGAGCGGCATAGTGCATGGATTAGTGAGCCAATGCTAGTCCATTGAGTGCAAGTCGAAAATGAGGGGTGATGGCCAGAAGTCTCCGAGTAAGGAACAAATCGGAATAGAGACTAGGTGCAAACGTACTGGGTAAACTTCCACGTGGGCATGTTCGTCTCCATGTCCGCCATGATTCCAATCGTTGCGACGATAGGCTACAAGGGCGTGAATCGCGGTGAGAAGATAGGGCGGGCCGAGCAGAGGGGCGGAGTCGATGACAGGTGGACAGTGGACGGACAGGATAGTATGTCTGTCTGTCGCTCAAGTGAGAGCCTCGCCGGGACCAAATGAGTCCGAGTACGCGGACGGGTGGTTGCCACCTAGGCGGCTGTGTGGAGTCGACGGTACGAGCGATGTTGTTTGTGATGGGGAGATGTGATGTTAAGCTGGGGAATGGGATCCGCTCGCCAGTACACAAGGGCCGATAGTGGCGTGGATAAGATGCTGCAGGTAGGCACCAACGGACTCTTCGAAAACAAGGGGCAATGATGAAGTCGTCCGGCTAATGACGATGACGTTGGTAGTTGATTCGGCCTCGTCCTGGAATGTCTCTTGCACTGTTTGATGTTGAGCTGGGGGTGATGGGACACCTTGGGCTTCGAGTTCGGTGCGCTCTATACGCGGGGAACTATGGAATTATGGCTAGTTGACTAACACTAATAATGACTAATATATAGAACTGCATAGTTGCATATAATAGAGCGAGAAACAAACTACAGGTGTACAATCATCAACGACGCAAAGCTCTGGAAATAACCATCCAATGACTTTTGCGTCATGACCCAGCCAAGGGGGTCTCCTTAACATGATATCATGCGTCATGTCCCCAATTGGTTGTCGTTTTCGTCGCAGGAAATAATAAATTAATAACCCTCATCCGATACAGATATACATCAAATCACAAACCGATCCTGGCCGCATGCTAGCATAATGTTCGCCTTGCCGAACCAAGTTCATGGCGAATAGCGATGCCTGGATGGCTTAACCGTGGATTCTCATTGTATTGTTGAATAACAAAAAAAAACAAGAAGGTTGTCATATAACAGTCGAGTATCTACAAGTCTTGAGGCATGGCACTCGTCATAGAGCATGATAGACTGTTCGATGGAACACCTGGCGTGGCAGGTAAACTAACACGGACTAATACTACATCATTTTGAACCCAGCCTTCTCACATGACCAAATCGCATGTCTAGTATGGCTCGCCGTAGTCAGCATTATGTGGGCGGAAGTCATGATGGCTGATAGGCTTTGGTGATATTAAATCATTGGTCAAATATATGCGGCCACTCTCGCTCCAGCCGTTAAATTGCTGATCGCTAACATCGCATGAACCTTCGAACGTGTGTCATACTGCGCATCTTTCTGTGACGAGTTAGTCAGTATACAGAGCTACCGGCCAGCTGGTACTCAAATATATGTGCCAGTTTGGCTGTGGTATAGACTGACTTTAATGATCACCGATCACCTGTGTATTCGTGGGGCGTAGACCCCCCAGCGGCCAGTATATCCATCAGTGTCTTCCTAGCCTCGGCCCCTTCCTTGAATCCCCGAATGACATTTCTTTCAGTCGCCATAAACCGGCGGGCAACCTTCTCAGCCACTTCTAACAAGGTCTCTTCCTCTCGCGACATTCTTGCGCATGCGACACCGAGCCGCTTGTTCTGCGCAAGCATGAGTGCGATGACGTTTGCTCTGGCAAGAACATCCGGGGCGACGCCGTTGAGCTCGGCACACAGGACGCCGTAGCTTGACGTACAACGCCCACTTTTTAGCGCATATAAGTAGGTAATATCATCTTTACCGTGGATTCCCCTGTTCATCCGGACCTCCATATGGCCGTATTGTATCCCTTTGGCGCTTTGGTCCAGCAGTCGACATTCGAATATCTCGTGGAAATGGGTTGCAATAAGCGTTCGTGGCGTTTCGGGCCCGAGGTGTGAAAAATGGTCGATGAGTGCCGTCATAAGACCGGCGCCGTCGTCGGATCTCGTGCCTTTACCGAATTCATCCACAGCTATAAGGCTACTGCGCGTTGCCGCCCGAGATAGGAACGAAGTCTGCCGCAGATCATGCCCAAAGGCGCTCTCGGCGCCAGTCACGCTCTCCCTTGTCGATATCCGAGTCAAAATCTTGTCAACGACACCAATTGTTGCATCCTCAGCGGGAACGAAGCTTCCAACATGGGCGAGATACACTATGAGCGCAACCTGTTTCAAATAAACACTCTTTCCAGAGTGGTTCGGCCCAGTAAGAACTATGATGCTCGCGTCCTTGTTGGTCTGGAAAGAACCGTCGGTGGCATCGTCCAAACTGGCGACATCGCTGCTACGGCCGCTGCTATCACCACTACCGCCGACGAGGTTGCAATCATTAGGAACGAAAGCCTGGACTGTGAGCGTCTGAAGAGGATGCTGGCCGTTCCTTATGCATATCACGTTTTCCTCGACCATGTTTGGTTGGGTCCACCGATATTTTATGGCTCCCGATGCCAAGGCCATAATGGCATCAAGGTTACCACACGCGTCCGATGCCCTGCAAAGAATATCTTCAAATTTGAGTATCTCCTTGGCCAAAGTATGGACAATTTCAATTTCTCTGTCTGCGTTCAGGTGAGCTAAGGAAAAAATACTCGGGATATTAACAACGTACCCTGTATACGTCCGAAAATGTCCCCATAATGGTTGTCTAGTTCACACATAAAGCCATTTTTGCAAAACGCTTGATCGTCTTCAGTAAACCTCTGCTCCCACCGATCTCCAGGGAGGCCTTGTCCGTCGTAGTCCGTCATACCGGTGGTCGGATTTCTGGCCACAACGGAGAAAAACCCGAGCTGGGGAAGATAGACGCACCGTTTCAGGTGACGTCGCGCCCATTCGGGCATTCTTTGAGCCATCTCAGTCCCAGCTTCTGCAAGCAAGGACTCCATTCCGTCATATTGGCGTTTAAGCTCATCAAGAGCTGGGTCCACGCCAACGGCCACCATTGTCCTGAGCCCTGTACCTGATTTTTCAAAGTCAATGGTCTCTTGGATGCGTTGTCCTACCATTGCTATTTCTGGGGCTTGAACTGCCAGTATAAACTATGTATGAGCGTCGCAAGTTAGTAATGGCACGTAGTCCCTTACTGCTCCCCAAGCCGCCGCCGCTGCTACGGTGCCACGACGGCACAACACTCTCTTTGACGAGTGGTTGTTTTTTCATACCTCTTGCACGACAGGAACATCATCGGCACCTGCGAGCCGGCTGATGCATTCGCGCAAGCTGACGACTCGGAAGGAGAACTGCATGAGGCTCGCCTAGATGCCCCTGTTGATTGCTCCTTTCCCAGTCATGGCATCGATTCCCATCCGAAGTTTAGAAATGCTTGCCCGGCAATTGCACATTGACTTTAGCGCGGCATGTGCAGAGTTTAAAACCTCGGTATTCTGGGGTGCACATAGCACGGATATTGAATGCAGCCGAGCTTTGATAAGCTCCAAATTGGTACTCGGGCGCACAAGAAGATTTCGTAGCCTTGCCTTGCCCTGAGGCGTGCGTGCATGCGGCTGAAGGAGGCCGAGTAGGGATAGACTCTCCTTGCTGCCATCAGTTGCGCTAGGATTGCAGCCCTGGCTGCTGGGATGCCCCTCTGACCGTATGATTTGAAGGGAGTGAAGCGATTCGGCAGTGACATACATTGTGTCGGATAGGCTGAACATTGCGATAGATCCAATGCGGAAAGAGTCCGGCGAACCGACGGAGGACAAGAACCCGGCTGATAACATACGGTAAAAGTCTCCTAACACGGCTCCAGCGCAACCTATAGAAAGCAATTCCCGCGGATCGATAACGGCAGATAGCCGCATGCTATCGGCTATTTGCACCTCGCCGCAAGACAGGTCACTTGGCATATAACGTACACGCAAGAGCTTTAAAAGCCTATCGTTCGCTGTCTCGCAGTCAAAGCTTGATGGAACGAGTATTCTATGGCAGAATGGCGGCAATACTGATGTCCCTGCAACATCTCAGTCCCGTGAGCCCACGCTGCGAATCGACATCAGGGTGGACAGGAAGGAGCGAAAGTAGTACATACCGGACAGCGCTCTCTGGGTTTCTGCTTCAAGGTATTGGGTGAGACCATCGCATGCTCGTGCGGAGGAAAGAATTGTGGTGGGCCGGATCATGATAATGAGGCGTTCGACGTCGCCCACATCAGAATTTGTGGCACCTCCTAACAGAAATAGCTGGCTTTCGTCTGTCATGAGATACGCACAGCCCAACGAGCCACGGTCATTGAGATCTACGGCCATGATTACCCCCCCAGTGCGTTGGTCGTCATCTCCGAGTGATACATTATCAGTAATAATCTGGACGGGATCCGGTATAGGCTCTGGCAAAAGGGCAGCTGCGGTGCGGGCGATCGGTACAGAAGAACGGGAAGCGCCCGTGCCGGTTAGTATGCCAGTGTTGTCTGCCATTGGCACGGCACGATCCCTTGCCCTACCCTTGGATGATGCATGACTTGTGCTCCTTGGCTGAGCCATGGATGTCCTCGATGTCCTCGACGTCCTCGATGTCCTCGATGTCCTTGACGCCCTGGACGATCCATTGCGTCTTTGGCTCGCCGAGCTTCTTCGGCCACCTACCAAGGACTGATTTTGAGATCGCGGCATGTTTGTCACCAGAAGTTTGATGGCATTCGAGTTTCAAGTGTTGCCATAAAATGAAGCTTTAGCAGAATCTTGTGGCGAGTTAAATTGCATACTTGTTATTGAATGAATAGTGATAGGGGCCCTATCGGCTACCCTAGATAAGGGTAATGCATTTGAACAATGGAAAGTGGCATCCACACAGCTTTATCTATTATGGCCTATCAAGCTGTTAGTGACAAACTGTTAAATGTCATTTTTCATGAGTCTGAACGACGACTACATCGATCTGCAGGGGGTGGACGGAAAAAACCAGTCATCAACCGTACTGGGAATGAACACAGACATACATTACTGGGTGGGTCATTATTGAGTCAAAACTACACGTAAATCCCTAAGCACTGAACTTCGCATTCGTGGTAGTTGACCAGAAGAAGCACAAATCCAATCCCTCAAGCGGGGCATAAAGTGGGAAGCCATATCTGTACCAACGACCAGCTGAGAGCCAAAGTAAGAAGTGGTTGCCAGGGGAGGATTCTAGTAGTTGTTAGAGCATCATGATATAGAATTGGACGGGTGTCATCGCGCGAATTTTCCATATATTCATTTTGCCTGCACCCACATTTTCCACCAGATTATTGTCAGGATAAAGCAGTGTTACAAGTTCGCATCTTTGACCCATGAAATAAAAAGGCGCCGATCCCGGCGGATGTCGAGAAAGCCTGGACGAGTATCTAGGAACCAGAAAGGATGCGCCACACGATCCTTGTCCCCATTTTCACGAGAAAGCCAAGCGTCACCATCGCTCTCGATCTTGCCTGCCCACACGTTCCAATGTATGGGCCTCAGGGTTGGCGCGCCGAGAACAAGGCCCATGCACAAGATAATGGTGGCAACGATGGCCTCTATTGCGATGTCTAGAGGTAGTGTGATTCCGGTCGCTTGGAGCGACCCCTGGATTGCCACGAGCCGATGTGATTGAATCGTGGCAAACTCGCGCGCGGAATACCAACTACGTCGTGGATTAGTGAGTGAATGTTTGGTTGGACAGCAATCCAAATACCACCGGGGCGATGCGAGACGTACGCATGAGCCAGAAGCAGAACGCCAAAGAGCGTGACAATCTGGGAGATCCACGCCATAGCGAGAGGGTGCGGCGCCGAAGAGTGTTCGGATCTTGGCGTACGGAGACCTTTTGCTTTTACGAATGATGGCCAAGACATAAGGACAGCAGAAGATCCGAGATGAAGTGCGTCAGATATATCACGTGATGCCCCGCGACAACCCGTGATGAGCTTGTTAGCGTGTTTATCGCGTCTGCCTCGGTGCATCCAACATCCTGCTAAATTACCACCGCCATCACCAACGCATCCCATCCGTCGACGCTGAACTCTCACTATTGAATCACATGAAGCTGCCATTGTACTAGTCTCATGACGCGAAACAATCTTACCGTCCAACTGGCTTGGTTCTTGCAGCACGCTGATCGATCAGAGCCACTATCCACC
>Ga0247823_10004123_pt1 | contig 11679 bp, 12 predicted proteins | sample 13C_PalmiticAcid_2_FD_192426 | JGI IMG/M metagenome (GOLD analysis project Ga0247823, IMG submission 192426) | Soil microbial communities from agricultural site in Penn Yan, New York, United States - 13C_PalmiticAcid_Day30 | ecosystem: Environmental > Terrestrial > Soil > Agricultural land...
CACGGACCCGGCCGAGGAGGTGCCGAACGTCCAGCCGTCCCCAGAGACGACCGAGTATCTGACAGTCGCTGAACTCAACAAGCTCTCGAAGACGCCGTACCTCTCGAACCCCGAGGTGCGTCGTGCGTTCCTGTTCAACTGCCTCACCGGTCCTCGACCCGTGGACCTGATGGGCTTCACATCGCAGAACATCCACCTCACTGAGGATGGTGGGTGGGAACTGGTGTACGTGCCGAGGAAGACGAGAAAGGTGAATCCGGTGCCGGTGAGGTTGAAGCTCGACGCGAAGGCGATCAAGCTACTCGGCACGATCCCCGAGGACCCGAACAAGCTCCTGTTCGACCTGCCGAACCTCGACACGATGGGGTACCACCTAGAAAAGTGGCGTCAGGACGCAGGGATCAAGAAGGAGTTTTCGTGGAAGATCAGTCGGCATACATTCGCCACGCACCTCGTGATGAACGGCGAGGACATCTACGTGGTCGCTCGACTGCTTGGGCACCGTGGACTCCAGTCTGTGATGCGCTACGTGAAGCTCGCTGACGAGATGAAGTCGAGAGCCGCCGAGCGTGTCCCCGCGTTTGACCTGCCGGATGATGAACATCCCGGTGAGGTCACGAAAGTCTCCACGGCCTCGAACCTCGCACAGGTGGTTCATGCTTGACATTCCCACCATCACCCAGATCGTCGAGATCATCGACGAGTACGTCAGGGCCGAGGACAAGTACCACCGGCTCCTGCGCATCCACGGCGACCTGTACAAGATGTACAGGGAGCACGACGACCACCGGGACGAGATCAGGCACGTGATGGACTTGGTGTCCACGATGGTTTCCACCTACGGGGCCGCCCTGCTCGTCGAGGCGCAGACCGTAGGCCGCGAGGTCAGGTTGCCGGGTGGTCGTCCTCGGATCACGGACACGAAGACACCCGGTGGCGATCTGAATCAACCGTTCGACTCGAACGGCCGAACGATCCGTCCCCTCGACTTCTCGAACCTCGGCGACGATGATCTCCTGACGCTCGACGAGGTGAGCATCCTGATGAACAAGTCCCCGAGCACGATCTACGGATGGGGTCGGGACAAGAAGATCGAGCCCGAGAAGAACGGCCAAACCAATGTGTACCGCGTTCGCGACCTCAAGGCGATGATCGGGAAGAAACGGCCGGTTGGGGTCTCGGAGGTGAGGGACCTTCGGGGGCGTGGTGGGAAAGCTCGATGGACACCGAAGGGCGAGACCTTCGAGGACTTGAAGAACCGCACATCAACTGCTGACCTGCAACGCCGCAAGGCCGAAGGTCGCCGGAGGAGGAAGTAGTACGACCATGCGACGGTCGTCGCGTCTCAAGCGTCATTAGAATTTCGCTGGTAGGACACCCGGTTATCTCGACCATCCCCACGGCACCAAACCGCTGCGATGTTCAGCATCATGGTGTCATGCCCCCCCTCCTCGATCACCCCACCGCTGACCTGACGGCCTGTGTGCTCAACGACCGTTGGTGCATACGCGGTCACGACGGTGCGCCTTACTACATCGACACCTCGCCGGTGGCCATCCTCCCCTTCCTCGATCTCCCTCTCGCCGAACTACACCGTCGCGTCGATGATGACCTCAAGGGCGTCGATCTTGGCGACCAAGATGTTCCTGTCTGGCCGACCGAGCAGGTGATCCGCATCGGTCTGACGGCATGGGGTGACTTCTGGCCAATGCTCGATATTGATCGTCAGGAAGAGCACCCTGCGAAGGCTGCCTTCCTCGACGACCTGACCGACCTTGCCCGGCGCGGTGACACTCAACATATTCGGCACAAGGGCGCAGAAGCTCGCGAGGATCGCAGCGAGGGAGAAGTCGGGGAGGTGAAAACTACCGGGTGTCTGCCGCTACGAGATGCTTGCGACCGCACTGTTCCACTCATCCAGCGTAATCGTCGCATACACGATTCGGCTGGTTGCCGACTGCTGACATAAGAGGTCAACGTAATCACCGCGACGGACTATGAACATGCGTCCGTCAAGCGGTTCGTCTAGTTCAGGTCCGGTGTTGTCAACCTCGGCACTGTTGCTATCCCACTCAAGAACGAGTGTGACATCGCCCTCGTCTCGAAAGGTTTGTGGAGACTTCAGGATGTACTCCGTGTCCTCCGTGCTGAAGAACCGCTTCCCATTCAGTGCGAACACAACGACCTCCATGTCTTGATCCCAGTGGATAGAGGGGTGCCGCTCGATACTCATTGTAAACATCAGAACCTCGGCAAGACACATTGACTGGTGCCACCTAATGACGCCGAAGATGATCAAGGAGTAAATCGCCACCCCGATCGGGACACCTCCGAACCCTCCGAACACAATCACAGGGAGGAAGAAGACCTTCCCCAACGCCGTCGCGACTTCGCCGATGGTGTCGTTCCCAAGGGTACCCTCAGCATGAGCGCCAGCCAGCACGAATGAGAGCAAGGCGACGGCGGTCGTGATAGTGAAGATCGTCAAGAGGAGCCGATGCTTCTTCTTGCGGGTCGTAGGCTTCTGGATCATCGTACGGAAGATCAGCGTAGGGGAGAAACATCGCGAGCACTCAGGTGGTTGGCAACACCCGGTTGTTCAATCCTTCGACAGCATCGGAATGCCGAACCCCGGTCTTCTCCACGTAGGCGATCGTCTCGACGACACCCTCCCCCGAGGCCGCACGCCGAGACCGTAGGTTGCCGGTTATCCAGACCCCGTGCGCGTTGCGAAGGGGTAGCGATTCAAGGAATGCGCCGAGCACGAGCAGAAGTTTGAAGACGCGCATGGCTCTACACCGTGGTTTCTATTGTGTCCACGTTCTCTCACGCCGAACGACCCTTTACAGGTACCCCTCCAGAACAAACCGATGGATCGCCCGCATCGAGTCGAGGATGTGCTGGCCATAGTGATAAACGAAGTTGAACCGCCACTCCCAGATCACCTGCTGCCGTAAGTCCGGTTCCGCCGAGTCCCAGATGTCGAGTCGCCCTTTCACATCCCTGTAGGTGTCGGCGAGATCGTCCGAGATGGTGCCGATGCCGCCGTGATCGTCCTTGCTCACATACGGCGAGTCGAGCATCGTCCAGTACATGTTGTACTTGCCGATAATGTCCGAGAGACCTCGGCAGACAACGCTCCATTCCTCATGGCTCATGGTAGTCAGGAGAAGATCGTCACCCTGAACCTCGACCTCCGGTAAGGCAAGGCCAGCGGTATAGAGCGCAGCAAGCCTCCGCAGGATGTACCGTAGAAAGCTCGCCGGGTCTGTGACCGCGTTGCCGTCGTCATCGAACAGTCGATCACACTGTTCGACCGTCTCGCAGAACTCCCGAGCAGCAGCGACGAAAGCATCGACAGCACGAGTATCGAGATCGACGGGTCCATGCGCAGGTGTGAACTGAGGCGTCAGCCGTCCAGCCTGTTCGTCAACGATGGAGTCGATCACCTCGCGAAAGGTCGTCTCGTCCAGCCGCTCGACGATGATCGTACCCGGTGCCGAGAAGTGAAGCCCGCCGCCGTGCTCTCCTGAAATCTGCCACCGGCGCATGAGCGTAGTCAGGTTCTTCACTGTGATGAAGTTCGTGAGGTATGCCCGGCCATCCGGCAAGGTCACCTGCACGTCGCAGTTGTCGTCGTCGGGGTTGTCGATGGGGTCGATGATGTGCAAGGTGTAGGTCATACCGGGGATAATCGCGTTGATCGGATGAGGATAGAACACCCGGTTGTTTGACGTACGAGCACCGTGACTACGCTCGCACCTCCCGGCCGACGATCACGGGACTCAGAACACGTAGAGGTCGAAGTCAATGTTCGCGCCGATCATCGCGAGTGTCCGAAGGGTCTGCTTGTCGAACGCGACAGAGGGAAGGCTGGCCTCCGAATCGGGTCGAAGCTCAAGTACAACTGCGAGTTCGCAGTAGCATCGCTGAGCGGCCTCCGTGAACTTCTCCAGCCCCGGCTCAATGCGCTTCAGCACTGCCTCGACGTGCTTCTCGAACCCATCGACAGGATCATCGACCTCGCTCGGTAACATTGACTCAATCACCCAGCCGTTGTACTCGTAGACCCGAGGATCAGGCGGTAGACCGGGCGGTCGCACTGGGCGTTCCCCCTTACGAAACGTCCGATCAGGTGTGATGCCCAAGGCGCTCGTCAGTTCCTCGGGCGTCTCCTCGAACTCGTAGAGTGCGAGGCGGACGCGAATCTCATGCGGTTCCATTGAGATGGCCGTTGAAGTGTGACATCATACCATCGACTGCCTTTCGCTTCCATGCCGCTCCACAGAGCCCCGAACCTTGAATACCAACCGGGTGTCTTGACCTCAGCGAACGTGAGCGTCACGAGCACCATGTTCTCCTCGGGAACATACGTGTGATACAGGTTCGGAGAACCACGAGCGCGATGCCGTGCGTGATCATCATGATCTCCCTCGTGAACTCACCCACGGGTGCCGGTGCTCGCGGTCTTTCACTACTTACGCAACGCGCCTCGCGAAGCGCACGAGATTACCGGCACTACACTTCATTGCGGCGAGGATACAGCGATGCCGACCGCATGAGATATACACGCGATCGGCATCACCACCGAGTATTTCAGAGGCCGATGCGTCCCGAAGCGTTACCGTCATCGAACAGGGAACCGGCTCGCACATACCGAGCGACCGTTGCCACGCTTGCCCACCGCCCGGCTCGCTGAATCTCGTGGATCGGGACCGAGTTCGCTGCGCACTCCGTGGCGAGGCCAGAGCGACAGGAGTGCGGTCCGTAAAGGTCTGGATTCAGAGCAACCGCAGCACAGCATCTCTTGACGATCACTGAAAGCCCGGCACCAGTCAAACGCCCGAGACACCGCCCCGCTCTGCTTACGCGCCTGAACAGCGGTTGCCCTGCGTCAGCGCCCGACACCTCCATCCATCGCCTCAAGAGCCGCACCGGACATGTCTCTGCCACCGATCCATGTTTGAGCGCAACATCGACACCGCGCCCTTCCTGATCGACCTTTGATCTCCTGAGCTTGATGACGACACCCGCCTCGACGAACTCCACGTCATCTACGTTAAGGCCGACCAGTTCCGACCGACGAAACCCACCAGCGAGTGCGACGACGATGATCGCCCTGTCCCTGATCCCCTGCACCGACTCGGGAAGCTCGCTAACGATCCTTCGGACATCGCGGGTCATCAACGCACGCTTCTGAACTGGGGCTACACCATGAGTTCTGCGAATGCCCTTCATCACCTCGTTTACTGCGGGATGCCTATGATGGCCTTCTGCACCTGTCTTCATCACGGTCATGATACCGATGGAAGTGAGCCGCCGACGCAGTGTCTGGGGCTTGAGAGTACGAGCACGGTCGGTCAGGTACAGGACGATGGCCTCGGGCTCAGCGGCGAGCGGGTCGAGACCGCGTTCGACCATCCACGCCTCGAAGTCCGTCCAATCGGATTGATAGGCTCGCCGAGTCGCCTCCGACCGCGCTGCCGCCGCGTAGCTCGTCGCGGTAGACATAAGCGTGCTGATCTCGATCTCGGAACCGGGTCGGACTGACAGCTTATCGGTCACGGTGCCTCACCTCGATTAGTCATGAGAACCCTCTATTCTCGAAACAAACTCTTGTACGCCCCATCACCACCACCGTTGCACTCCTCTTCGCAGATACATACCCGAAAAGCAATCGCGAGGCGTGGGCGCTATCACCCTACACAACGGTCTTGTCTCTCTGGTCGATGACGACATCGAGGCCGAGTTCGGCGACGTGAACTGGACGTTCAAACGTCGGCCGAGCGGACCTGACGGGGCCGGATACGCCGTACGCATGGAGCGGCAGGACGACGGGAAGCGGAAAATGATCTACCTACACTTGCTGGTGATGCCGCCACGGGATGGTTACCTCGTAGATCACGTCGGGTCCTTGCTGGACAACCGTAGAGAGAACCTGCGGTACATACTCAGGAGTGAGGCAGGAAGGAATCGTCAGAGCGCGAGGGCGGCATCCAGTTTTTATATCGGGGTCTCATGGGTAGAAGGTCGAGGATGGTGCAGCCAGATCGCCGTCGATGGTGTCAACCGGGTCATCGGTTGGTTTGGGATGGACGAAGATGGAGAACGCCGTGCTGCGGCGGCCCGTGATGTGGAAACCCAACGGGTGTTTGGACCCATTGGACGGTTGAACTTCCCTAAATAGGTCAAAAAGTCAAGAAATGGTCACGTCAGTCCCTCAATAGTCGAGTGCTTTTTTTGACCCTTATACAGAGCGGGGGTACCCCCACCGGATGTCGGTCGGTTATTCTGGGACGGCGCGGTCGAGATTCTGCCGGGTGGTGATGGGAGGGCCAAGGTGTTGTACGGAGTCAAACATAGCGACAAGGATGCTGCTCTACCTCGATACCATGCGACGTAGGATCGGGGACCCTCTTTGTTGCACGCAGTCACTACACGGGACTGCGATTTGCCCGTGCCGACGACGCGCTCTCCCCGGTGGTGTCGTTCGGGACATCACCACGATCGTGAAGGTTGTGAACATCGGGAAGATCAGATGGTGGACCGATGGCCGTCGAGGTGTTCGAGATGATCTTCAACAACCGGGTGGTTTCAACGACCGCGATCATGAGCTTCGCGACCTCGGTTCCCATCCCGGCTCGCTCCCCGGCGACCGCTACTGACAGGCTTTCGGAACGATCGTCATGAAGCCGTGTCAGCGGTTCGGTGCTACCTTCCATCAACAAAGAACATCCACAAGTTCAACACCATGATGGCACTCACGGACAAGCCGCTCAGGGACATCACCCACGAGGACATACAGGCGCTGCTGGATGAAGCCGTCCCCGAGGATCGCGACCTCGACTACAAGGAAACCAGCTACGAGCCCGGCGACAAGGGTGCGAAGGCTCTTCAGACTGACGTGACAGCATTTGCGAACACGGCCGGAGGGCATATAATCTTGGGCGTGAAGGAGGTAGACCGAGTGCCCACAGCGATCGTTGGCGTGACAGTGGAGAACATGGACAGGGAGTTGCTGCGGCTGCAGCAGATCGTGAACTCGAACATCGAACCGAGGGTTCAGGGCGTAGACTACCGCCCGGTCGCCTTTCCTGACGGACGGCAAGTTGTAGCCATCCGCATCCCTCGAAGCTGGATCGGGCCGCACGCCGTCGCAGTGAACGACGGCTTCCGGTTCTACCTACGCGGCGTCGGCATCAACTACCCGCTTGACATCCAGCAAGTACGCTCTCTCTTCCTCGGCAGCGAGGCGGTCGGTGAGAAGATCAGGGCGTTCCGTACAGAACGGCTCGGACAGATACTCTCGGACCAGACACCCGTGGTGTTGTCGGAACTGCCGCGACTTGTTCTGCATCTCGTCCCCGTCGAGGCGTTTACCGACCGGCATCAACCACCGATCGAAGGCGTCGATCGCATGGAGATCGCGAGACCTATCAGCGGGCACCATTCCGGCTCATGGACGAACTTCGATGGCATCGTCGTCGCTCTCGAAGGTGAGAAGAAGAACTTCGGTTATCTGCAGGTCTACCGGGATGGTCGCATGGAGGCGGTCACATCGAACGTGTTCGCCGAAGAGCACCATTTGCTTTACGAGAGCTACCTAGGAGCGCAGCTTGTAGACGCGGTTGGGCGATACGTGCAGGTGCAGCGACATCTCGGGGTTCGTCCCCCTATCGTAATGATGGTGTCGTTGTTGAACGTCCGTGGTTTCTCGATGAAAGTGGAGCGGCAACTGGTCGAGAGCAGGACCATCGACCGCGATCACCTCGTGATCGACGACGTGCTGATCGACTCACTCGACGACGATCCCCGAGAGATTGTTCGACCTATCCTCGACGCCATCTGGCGAGCGACAGGGTTTCCAACATGCTACCTGTACGACGATCCAGAGTGGCCGAAGTCACTGCACGGGTAGAGCGCCGTGGACTGCGACCTCGACCAGTTCGCCGATGACGAGAGACCGTGAAGATCGAGACGTTCTTGTGCGCGGTCGCCGGGCCGGGGGCATGTCCGACTGGCACAAGTGATGGTTTGACATCATCAGACTACCTGTCTTTTCGCATCCTCCCCACCACCTCGATCTTGTCGTCGATGTCCGTCACCGCAACGACCCGAGGTTGCACTGCCCAACCTCTCTCTCCTGCTCGGGCAACCACACAACGGCCAGTCCCATCAATCCGGTTGTTTTCAAGCTCGCCGACCTCGACGACCCCACCGATCCTCGACCTTCACGACCACGTGCCGGGCCTCTGACGGCCGTCCGGCACCGATGGGAAGGTGATGATCATCGCCGTGACGATCACCATGTAGGTGTCCTCGGAGGCTGCCGTCGTGACGGTGCTACAGGGTCGTGATGATGTCGTCGTATAGGATGCCGACCACGGTCTCGAAGGCGACGGCCGGGTGCTCATCTGGTGGCCGGAAATGGGAACCAACCGGGTGTCCTGATCCATCAGGAGGATCACGACGACGGGGCCTCGCCCTCGGCTCGGTCCCCGTCCGGCTCGCCGGTGGCGAGCGATCTCGAAGTTCGAGTTGGCCTTCTTCGCGAGGTCGCACCCATGCCGGGCCATTCACCGCGTCCCCTCCCCCGCTTCCTGCAGCAACACCGCATTCGGCGTGGCTCTGCTCGCACCCCGTCCTGTCCATCACTCTGGACGCTCCCGTTCGCGATGAAACTCTTTCGGACCGCCGTTCTATGACGGTAACAGCGGCAAGAGGCTCGACCAGTCACCGTTCATTGAAAATCCAGATTCGCACTCGGCTACATACCTGTACCGAAATCTAATCAACCCGACCAACATGGCGAGCGCACGGTACAGGCTCCTGACCCGCGAGGAGTTCCAGAGGATCATCAACGACGGCACCGCGATCGAGGCCCTGAAGCGGTACGTCCAGAGAAAGCGAGGGCCGAAGAAAACGACCACGCCTGACGCAGGGAGCGCGTCCGGCGACAACGCATAACGCTCCCACGATCACCGACCAGAGGACAAGGCAATGAACATCCGCAGTCTGACGGCCAGAAACATCAACGGAAGGAGGAAACGACATGGACCTACACGAGGTCACGATCACCGTATTCAGTGGTCTGGGCGAGAAGCCAAGCACCGTGGCGACGACGCCACATGTGATGTCGATCAAGGATGTCCTTGAGGAGATCGCGAAGCCCAACGAGAGCATGGTCGCGTACAAGCGTACCTGCGTCGAACGGTATGATCGCTATCGCACGGCATGGATTGCACTCAAGGACGCGAAGGCGCACTTCGGCAAAGACAGTATCCCCGAGGCAATCCGAGCAGAGTATAAGGACGCGAAGCAGGAATATGACACCCCGAAGAGCTACTTCCCGTGCGCGTTCTTCTCGGGCATCTTCTCCGGCCGCAACGACGCCGACATAACGACACCATCGGGCTTCATCATCGTGGATGTCGATGGCAAGGATCAGGACGATCCCGTCAGTTTCGGGGCGAGGTTGAACAAGGTCAAGGCCGACATCTACACGCTCGACCACGTACAGGCGGTGTTCACATCACCTTCCGAGGATGGGTTGCATATCCTCGTTCGCGTCGATCCGAAGGAGCACACGCCCTCGTATCTGAAAGAGTTCTACCGTCAGGTCTACACGAAGATCGCTGACGATCTCAAGAGCCGTCTCGGTCTTGCTTCTGACGCATCTTGCAGAAACGTCGGCCGCGCCTGTTTCATCTCCCCCGATCCCGACATCCTCGTCAAGGACGAGATCGCGAAGCCCTTCCCGTTCCGGTTGTCGAAGACGGAGGCAGCCAAGGTGAAAAAGGCTGAGGCCAAGAAGCAACGGGATGCCAGCACGGACCTCGTACGATCGGCTCGTTCAAACAACCGGGTGTTTGCCGATGCCATCCTCGCCGAGTGCAAGTCGAAGGACATCAGCCTCACCGAGTCATACGAGAACTGGATCAAAGTCGGACTCATTGTGAAGCGCGAGTTCGGGGACGACGGCCTCGATCTCTTCATGGGCTTCTCGGCGCTCGACCCCACGTACGATCCCGATCGGTGTCGGACTCAGTGGGCCGCGTTCGAGGTCGATGACCAAAGCGACCCCGTGACCTTCGCCACGCTCGTCTGGATGGCAAGACAATCGGGTGTCTCGATCATTGCCGAGATGCCGATCGCTGATCAGGTCGAGCGGTACATCGAGGCGCACTACGAATTGAGGATGAACGAACTCGACAAAGGGATGTATTGGAGGCCACGGGGTTCCAATGATGACCTCAAGGCGTTCGACCTCGACTATCAGGAAGACGCGCTCACCCGAGACCTGCAAAAGGAACTGGGAACGTACGTCGGGATCGGCACGGTGAGGATGGTCCTCCGTGACCTCGCCTACCGGACACCGTGGAACCCGATGCGCGACTATCTCAACGCTCTCCAATGGGATGGCGTAGATCGTATCGGACCGCTGATGGCGAGTATCCAGACGGACAACGATGTCCTCTTCCGACGCTTCTTCCCGAAGTGGTTTGTCGGTATCGTCGCGGGTGCGCTCGGTGATCGTGCCAACGACAAGGCGCTGGTGTTCACCGGTCCGCAGGGTGTCCACGGGAAGACCTACTTCTTTGCGAACCTGCTGCCCAAGAGAGCGAACGGTTGGTCCTTCGTCCACGTCGTCGAGAAGTTTGACCCGACCGACAAGGACGACATCCGGTTGATGCTCACCGCGATGCTCATCGTCTTCGACGAGATGGCGGCCTATGCGAAGGCTGACCTTGAGCAGATCAAATCGGTGATCTCCAAGGAGTGGATCATGTACCGAGGGGTCTGGGGGAAGTCCTACCGCGAGTTCTGGAAGACGGCCAGCTTCGCTGGTTGCACGAACCACGACGAGTTCCTACGGGACACAACCGGGGACCGTCGCTACCTCGTCTTCAAGCTGCTCGACCGAGACAAGGATGCGTTCGACGAGATCGACAAGAAGGAACTGCTGGCTCAGGCCGTCGCCATGTTCAAGGAGGGCTACGATCATAAGCTCACCTCCGAGGAGTACGTGGAGGTCATCGAGCGCAACCGACAGGCGTTCACGTCGATGTCTACTGACGAGATCATGCTTCACCAGTATCTCGAAGCCTCGACATCAGACGAGGACTGGTGGTCGTTGCCTGAGATCATCAGCAGGTTCAGGGAACTCTACAAGCACGATCTGAAAAGCTCGACGGTGACTTTGGGAAAGAACCTCTCGAACATGGGCATGGTGTCGAAGCCGAAGTACAGGAATGGTAGAACGGTGCGGCTCTACCAGTGCAAGTTCGTCCAGCCGGTGTACGTGTCGAGCGAGTGCAATTTCATCTTCGGGAAGTGAGGCAGAATGCCGGGCCCGACTCGATCGGACCCGGCATTCTCATAGTCGCCGCTCCTTCACCCACCTGCTGCCTTACAGATAGGTTTCATCTGTAAGGACATCTGTAAGAGCCAAAGGTCTACAATCCGGCTGTTTTCGAGGGCATTACAGTTCTTACAGATATTACAGATGAATTGAGGTCTTCAAGAGGTAGGGAGAAATAACACCCAGAGATTTCTTCGACCGACCTCGACATCACCAGCAGACAACTGTAAGACCTGTAAGAACTGTAAGACGCTGCTGCTCTCCACGGGGAGACGCAGACGCGGCACGGTTCAGAGAGCCGCGTGGCTACATACAGT
>Ga0247823_10004124_pt1 | contig 11677 bp, 15 predicted proteins | sample 13C_PalmiticAcid_2_FD_192426 | JGI IMG/M metagenome (GOLD analysis project Ga0247823, IMG submission 192426) | Soil microbial communities from agricultural site in Penn Yan, New York, United States - 13C_PalmiticAcid_Day30 | ecosystem: Environmental > Terrestrial > Soil > Agricultural land...
ATGCTGATGTGCTCGAACAATAGGTTCTCGTGGTGGTGTCACCCAGGTCCGCGTCGAGTTCATGGACGACACAACCCGTTCCATCATCCGGAACGTCAAGGGCCCTGGTATGCCTCGAACCCCCCCACCCGGTGGAGCGACAAGCGACTAATTTCTCCGTGTGTCCAGTTCGCGAGGACGACATCCTGGTTCTCCTGGAATCCGAGCGCGAGGCCCGCCGCCTGAGATAAAGAACGAATGTTTCGGGGGTTGGATGAAGAGGGGAAAGAGGCAACAGCTTTCAGCTACCTTGTCGGCCTATTTGGCCAGACCGTCGCCATAAGCTGCGGCGAAGGAGGGATGGAAATGTCAAGGACGGGCGTTCGGTAGAACGGTATCACGATTATTGCTTCTCCACGAATTCTACACGGCGCTGAGGCTGCGCCGATTCCTGCGGATACTACGATATTTTGGGCCGGGTTTTGGGTGACTTTGGGCGTTCAAGGGCAAATCCCCAGCGAGTTTGAGGTCTTGAAGGCCTTTGTCGGAAGCGTGGAACTTGGGTGCTTGTCCTGCGACTCCGATGTTTGTCCACTCCAATATTCGCGTGCCCGATGTACGCCCGCAACACATGGGCCCGACATCGTTGCCCGAGGAGAAGGGGGCGGCCAAGGCTGCCTCGACCTTGCCGCGGAGGGGCCGTGGACATGCAAGTCCACCCGTACACCCGGCTGGGGCGTCGAAGACTGGTCGCCGTAAACCACCGCCCTGACCCTTGCGGGGCAAGCAGCTTGCGCATTGAACGGTGACACTCGTCAAAGTTCGGGGCCATGCTTTGGTCGACGCCCACTTCTCAACACCCACCACGGATTCGGGGGTTTCTGCTGATATGTGGGTTAGAGTCCGTCTTTCTCGAGGTGTTATGAGTGTGTCTTGTCACGTTGTCATACTTGGGAGTTGGTTCTGCATCGTTCAAAACTCCAGTGTGATTACAAGACATTGGCATCTTCAGTCAAACGCAACTCACCACCACACCCCTTTTCTTGAGGAGGGAAAGCAATGCGCCCCCGGCGATTCGGTTCCTGCGGTTGATTGCAAAGGACTGCATACGTAACCCCCCCAACCCCCATGCCCCTGCCTTGTCCGTGATTCAGCCCAGATGAGATGGGGCCTTCCCGAGGCGACTTCGGCAGTGGCACTGCTTACGGCGACCTGTCCCTGTCTCGAGTGTTCAGGGCTTCGAAGTTGGGGACTCGGGGGCTGAACCTCCGCCGTCTTGGCAAGATCCCAAACACACCAGGAGCGTCAATGGAGAATGCACCCCGCTGGATGCTACCCAAGCAGGCCGGTCGCGACTTTAGGATCCCGGGATTCGGGTCCATTTCCGCCAATCGCATGTTCCCGCCGATATTGGCTCGGCAGTACTCTCTCCTTGCCATGCGAGGAGAACCTGGAATCGGGGACACTTGCTTCTGACTTATATACCTCTCTGTTGGAGTACTGAAGATGGGGTGCAGTCCATCTTGGCCCAACCACCTCTTAGACGAGCCACCAGCGTCAAAGCTTGGTGCCAAGCCTGGTGTAAGTGCTCACCATGGAGCTCCGGTTCATCGTTCGTTTGCTCGCCCTCTCCGCCTCCTTCTTCGCACCACGAGTCCTGGGTGCGTTTGGTTACACGTCGTCTGGCGGCAACTATGTCATCGATGCCGGTTCCGCCAATCCGCTGGTCTTCTCCGTCAGCCAGTCCAGCTGCGATATCAAGTCCATCAAGTTCCGCGGCACCGAGCTTCAGTATGGCAGCCAGGGCACTCACATTGGCTCTGGTCTCGGCTCGGCAACCGTCTCGATCAGCCAGATCAGCGGCTCGTCCAAGTACATCAAGGTCACCTGTGTGACATCGACTTTGACGCACTACATGGTGGTCCGGGAAGGCGAAAGCATCGTTTACATGGCCACCTACATCACCGCCCAGCCGTCGGTGGGTGAGTTGCGCTTCATCGCCCGTTTGCTTCCCGACAAGCTGCCCAGCGAGTACCCCTATGGCGACGTCTCCAACACCAACGGCGCCAGCTCGACCGTCGAGGGCTCCGATGTCTTCGTCGTCAACGGCCAAACACGGTCAAAGTTCTATTCATCCACCCGTTTCATCGACGAGGACTCGCACTGCGTGTATGGCGGCAGCGACCTGATGCATGTTTGCATCATGACACCGCAGCAGGAGTCCTCGTCTGGCGGCCCTTTCTTCCGCGACATCGACTCCAACAACGCGGGCGGTTCAACCAATCTGTACAACTACATGAACAGTGGCCATGTGCAGACCGAGGCGTACCGCATGGGACTGCACGGGCCGTACGCGATGCAGTTCTCGCGCTCCGGGATCCCCAGTGTCAAGAGCCTCGATGTTTCCTGGTTTGGTGAGGTCTCCGTCACCGGGTACGTCCCTGCATCTGGCCGTGGGACTGTCAAGGGGACCGCAACTGGGGTGCAGAGTGGTATGCAGGGAGTGGTCCATTGGTACAACAGCGCGGCGCAGTACTGGGCCAAAACGACTTCCAACGGGGGGTTCACTTCGCCGCTCATGAAGCCGGGCACTTACACTATGGTCTTGTACCAGACCGAGTTCAAGATTGCCACCAGCTCCGTGACCGTCTCGGCTGGACAGACGGCGACCCAAAACATTGCCGGGGCATTCAGCACGTCGCGGAAGACTCTGTTCCAGATCGGTGAGTACGACGGCCAACCGACGGGTTTCCGCAACGCAGACAAGTTCCTCCGGATGCACCCGAGCGACAGCCGCATGGCGAGCTGGGGTCCCCTCACGTACACAGTGGGCAGCTCGCAGTTGTCCGACTTCCCCATGGCCGTCTTCCAGTCCGTCAACAATCCCGTGACGATCAAATTCAACTTGGGTAGCGCTCCCGGCGCAGCCACGCTGCGCATCGCCACTACTCTGAGCTTCGCGGGGAGCCGTCCCCAGGCGACTGTCAACGGTTGGAGTGGCCCTGCGCCGTCGGCACCGACCAAGATTGACAGCCGCGGTGTCACACGTGGCGCGTATCGCGGCTATGGCGAGGTGTACACTGTTAGCATCCCAGCGGGCAAGCTCGTCGCCGGCAGCAACACCATTACCATCAGCTCCCTCTCTGGCAGCAGTGGGACCACGTTCCTCAGCCCTAACTTTGTGAGTATCCCTCCCGCTCGTCCAGCCACTTGCGGGTTTCTGATTCGCTCTTGTCTGGGATGTAGATCTTCGATGCTGTTGAGCTTTACACGGCGTGATTCACCAACCGTTGAGCAGAGGGTGGTCGGGACTGGAGTCTGGATCGCAACGTCAGGCCCACCGTCATGGCATCACACCATCGTTGCCGACGCTGCTGCAATCAGTGAACAAGGTAGCATCGTTAATGCAAAGAAGTGTTTACGTTCACGCCCAGGGCCCAAAAGCCATTACCTGACTACCTGGCAATTGAGCTGTGGAGCAACAACGCGAGATCGTGAGAACGAGAACGTATGGGGCTTATCGGACGACCCGACCAAAGCTCTGTAGGACATTCAGGTGCCATTTGCTGTTGCAAAGCCGCCCCGTTCGAAGCCCCTGGCGGCACATACCACCTCCCTATCATGGTGAGATGAATCTTGGAATCGTGGGGAAGGGCAAAATCGCGCACGACAGTTGAGGTTTCCCAATCCCCTCACGACTCTTCAAGCCTGGCCAGTGACATCGCCACCTCCTCTCCCATCCTCGCCAAGAAAGACATCTGAGACTGTGGGCGGCAGGTGGGGGTTCTGGCTAGGTAGCCACACCATATCTCGCTCCTAGTCCCCTTCCGGCAGTTGTGGCGGGAAGCGCGGGAGAATCTGTACCCCAGAGATCGACAACTGCTAGATAACGGAGTGCGTGTCGAGTCTCGGGAGTGTGTGCATGTACCTGCCTGATTGAGGTAGTGCGTGGGAGAACCGCCCAGTTAAGCTACTCCATCAGGAAATGCCATCCGGTGTGGCATTCTTGGCTTCCCGTCCAGAAGAGAGCTTCAGGTTGAGCACAACACACTCGTTGGACAGGGTGAGGTGCCATAAAGGCGGTGAAATAGGTATAAAATACACAATGTAGTCGGCTATCTATGGCAGACTCCGTCCTCGCTTGGCCTCTGTGTTCTGAACCCAAGGCATCCATCTGTACGTGTAGGAGCGCACCAGACGACAAACATCCCCTGAACCACAGTTGAAACGCCCACGATGCTTTTTCAAGTCATCTTCACCCTGCTGGCTACCTCGGCATGGCCAGTTGCTGCTGTCCCTACCACGGGGTCTGCCAGACCTAACCACGGTCTGCGGCTCATCATGACCTCTCCTGAAGACCCCGGCAGGTGGGTCACGGAAGAGCAGAAAATCAGGGACTACAAGTCGAAAGGCATCGGGTTTGTGGACATTACGGACATTACTGACGCCCAAGTGCTCGCCGCACTGTCAACTCCTGACACTGAGGAGGACCAAATCTTTTTGGCGCAGGCTGTCAGCTACCCCAGTACCGTCAGCCACCAGACTGAGGTCAACCCGCTGCTTGCAAAGGTCTCGACCACCAACCCGCAGAGCTGGTTGAAGACCCTCACGGAGTATGTTTCCTTGATCACCCCTTTGAACTAGAACCTCTGAGATTGTGAACATATTGGCTTCCCCTAACCTCTCACCTAATACAGTTTCTACAACCGGTATTACCGCAGTTCGTACGGAACTCAAGCAGGAACATGGCTACTCAGTACGGTCAAGGGCATTGCTGCAGCAAACTCGGCCATCACAGTCACGCAATTCACCCACTCCTTCAACCAACCTTCCATCATTGCCAAAATACCCGGCAGCAGCACAAACCTCGGTGTGGATTTGTTTCCTTTTCATTTGCTTCCGCGATGGGTGAAATAACCTCCTGCTGACTTGATGATCGATGACAGTCATTGTCTCAGCTCACTACGACTCGACTGGTGGTTCCTCCACAGCACGAGGACCCGGTGCCGACGACAACGGCTCTGGCGTCGTGGTTCTTCTAGAAGCCCTTCGCGTGTTGGCAAACGCGGGATTCAAGCCTAAGGACACGCTCGAGTTTCATTTCTACGGGGGCGAGGAAGGTGGCCTCCTTGGTTCCCAGGCCGTTTTCTCCAGCTACAAGTCGTCCGCAAAGAAGGTGCTTGCCGTCGTGAACCAGGACATGGCAGGCTACTCGCCAAGCGGCAAGCTCTCCATCTACACTGATTATGTGGACTCGGCCTTGACAGCCTACACTCGGGTTGTGGCTACAGCCTACATTGGCTCGACTACCAGCGACACCTGCGGGTATGGATGCTCAGACCACGCCTCGGCAAGGTCAAATGGCTTCCGTGAGTTGACGCATCTCCCATGGAGTGAGAGTGACGGCGATGCTAACAGCCAGCCAACTCCGGCAGCGGCGGCCTATGTGTGTGACGAGCCGATGGACACCTCCACGCCTTACATTCATACGCCAAATGATGTAGGTTTAAGTTGCCGTTCTTTCTTGTCACAACGCCTAGTGAGTTTGCTCACCCAGACTACAGGCTTATTCCACCATTATGTGGGATGCTGTACTCCGACACGCCAAGTTCACAGTTGCATTCTTGGTCGAGGCCTCGTATCTCTGAGGGGGCCAGGAGGAATCTGAAACGGCGAATCTTGAGAGACACATCTTGTTGCAGTGACGGGTTGGTGAAGTGGATGAGCGGAAGACAACAGGAGCAAGATTCTCATTGCAGGCATTTGGGTGATGATTTGTAACCCCGACTCCCTAGAATGATGTTTGTGAGGGACACTGAAGTCCCTCGGAAATGGTTGTGATTTGATTCTTCCTACTCTACCAAGTACTATTTAAAGTTCTACCATGCAACTGAACCGCTGACTTTACCTCTCGAGCCGATCAAGATCTCCTCGATCCGCAAGGAGGTTCTCGGTCGAACTCCCCGGACTGCTTCCAAAAAGCACATCCATGTCCTCCAGGGCCCGCCCCTTGGTTTCTGGGTAAAGGAGATAGACGACGGGTACGCAAATTAAGTTGATAGCCATGAAGAAGAAGTAGATTCTGGAACCCAGATTGGCAATGCCCACGGGCCAGATCTGTGCAACAATGATGGACCCAAGTGCGCCGCAGGATGCGGCCAGGCTTAACCCGCGGGCACGAACAGCGGTGGGGAAGATCTGATGAGAGTGTTCAGTCACCAATTCGGTTATCTAGTAATTCATGGTGGTTGATGCATACCTCGGAGCCATAAACCCAAGCGGCAGGGCCAAAGCCCATGCTGTACCCGAGGGAGTAGATAAAGACAAAAACGACGCACGTGTAGTCGGCGGTCCTGTTTGTGTTGTTTGGATAGGCGAGCGGCAAAGCGCCGTTGACCTGAAGGGTATATGTGAGCTTCGCACATGTGTCGGAATAGGGGTAGGCGTCCTTACCAACAACGCAAATGCCATGACGGTGGCCCCCGCCACAAGGGTGACCTTTCGGCCGACTTTGTCAATGATGAGCATTTCCAAGACGGTGCACCCCGTCTTCAAAGTGCTTTCAATACCCCCGGCGAGCAGAGATACGCGGTGGTTGAAACCAAGAGCTCTGAACAGGGCTGGGAGGTAGTACTTCATGGCCGTCGCCCCACACATCTGAGCCATGAACTGCAGGAGTGCTGCTCGCCACATACGGGCAAATAGACTGCGGTCGGAGAAGAGAGAGGCCCAGGTTAGACCAGAGATTCTGAAGACGGCGACGGAACGCTCGATTGCTGCGAGCTCCAGCTCTACCTCGTCCGCGGTAGAATATCCTTCACGATAGAACTGCAGGGTGTCAAGCGCCTCCTCTGTTTTACCATGTTCGACGAGCCAACGGGGTCTGGGAAAGAAAATGGTCTTGTCAGGGGTAAGTTCGCACAACTGTCGCGATTGTATGCCCGGGCATGCTTACGACTCGTGCATAAACGGAAGGGCGACGATGAAAAGGAAGGCCGGGATGAAGGATGCGCCGAGCGAGTATCGCCATCCCGCGGAGAGCCCACGATCGTCGTCCCAGAAGGTCATGGCATACCCAACCCTGCAGTGGCGGTCAGTCTGTGAACAACAGGATCTTCAACTCTTACGCCTCACGCCGTGGCACGCACCAGAACCCGGAGGCGAGGCCGGCCACAAAGCCAACGTGGTTCATGACGACGTATCTACCACGCTGTCTCGGCGGAGCCACTTCGCTGTGATGCTCAATGTAAGTAAGCGAGGCCTCTCCATCATTTCCGCGGCATGACTCTGCTTTACCTCTGATATAGTGGCACACTCGTCGAGATGATTGCCGTCCCCATGCCGGCAACAATGCGGCCTGCAATGACCATGCCCAGCCCGCGCGGTCCGGCGGCGCCGGCCTGCAGCGCCTGGCCAGCACACGTCACCGACATTCCCGTCAAAGCGGCATAGCGACGGCCAAATCTGTCGGCGACGGGGTGCGCAAAGAAGATGTAGCTCAGCCATGAGCCGAGGTAGTAGATTGCCGTGATCAAGCCGCTTCGGGGCTCATCAGGGTTGTCGAGCGACTTCTTGAAGCCTGGGTGCACCAACACTGATGCCAGCACGCCAACGTTGTACCTGTGATCTTGCAATGTCAGTCACGGGAAAGACGAGCACCACCGAGTGGAGAGAAATGTGAAACCCCTTTCGGCAAACGATATTGAAATCATGAGCTAGTGAAGCATGAGGGGGCGTAAAAGTCGGGATGTTTTATAAAAGATGTACCCCCAGACAAACGAGCCCAAGGCCAGAATCAAGCAGAAGGAGTGCAGCCGGCGTGAAGCTTTGGAGGAGCCCGTCCTTCCCATTTTCAGTTGGAGACTGCTGTCTTGGTGCCTTGTCTGCGCAGTATTTTGTTCCCCATGAACACGCGGATATGTGGAAGACCGACAGAAGTGTGAGTTAGAGGCTGCTTGTCTCTGGGCATCGACCGTGAACGTTCAGTGGTTGAGTGGTGCCAAGGGAGCTTGAGATCCAAGTGGAAATTCATGTGCTCGTAAGGTCTTGTCTCTTCCCTCCACCATAGGCACTTCAAGATGCAACCCCCGCGCGACTGGATGGATCGGTGTCACCAGCGGCGGCACTTCAAATGCCGAGCGCCCGGGGGGTGGGGAGGTTGTGCACTCCACGAGGTCTTGCATAAGGAGCGCTGCGGACAAGGATTGGAGAATCACCCACAACACCAACAGGCGTTACGGGCCAATTGAGAGACGGACCACTGCTCTGGGAACTGTGGCAGTATTACGTGATGAGATGCCAACGCCAAGACGATGCCGTCTCTCTGCTCGTTGCATTCTGTCCCGAGTTTCGGCGGCGCTTCACCGAAGTGCATGCCGACATACCGCAATATGTGTATGTGAGTCTGGCCTCGACGATATCTCCAGCGCACCCTCAGGGGCTCAGTTAAGTTGCGTTCCAGACTGAGACTGGAGCCATATCGATGTTCGTCGTTGAATCCAGGTGGTTGTTCTCTCACCTAGACAAGAATCAAAGACAGTGCGGGCCCGGACACAAGCTTGCTGCGAGTGAAATTCTAGATTGCCTTTCGGGAAGTGGAGATGCGTTCGTCTGGATCCAAGAGACTGGGTAAAATAGTGGCCACACCGTTGTCAATCACGACTATGGATTGGAAACGACGTTATGGATTCAATTACCCCTGGGTGAGAACCAACGGTTTTGTCTTTCGAACCTGGTTAGAACCGCCTGGATTGTGTGTTGAGATGTTCCACACACAGGGTCCGCTCTCTTATATTTTGATGTCCAGTATATGGCGGCTTGCGGTGGTTGGTGCCAACTCTTCATTTGGGGCCGCCAGTTCGACTTTCTCCATTCCTCGCTACCTAAACCATCAACCCCCCTTAATTAAAGCTTCGTCACCTTGGCGGCAAAGTCAGCATTCTTCGCCACGGCTAGGTCGTAGATTGGGTGTCCCAAGCTGTCGTGGATGCCAAAGGTGGTCGTTTCATCAACCGGGGTGTCCACGGCGGTATTGGCGTAAGCAAAGGCCATGGTGCTTTGGTACTGGGGATCGAGCTCGGTATAGCCCATGTCATCGTCGCCCCACCTCGAGCAGCCGGTGCACTTGGCGGTGATTTGCCAGTGGGTGGCGTTGATGTGCGTGCCCGTCTTCAACACCGTGTACTTGGACTCCGGGTTCTCCGGGGGGCTGAAGTAGCCGCTGTGGGTCTGTTAGCACTTGGTATGTCGGTGCATGTGGATGAGATTCAGGAGAACATACTAGGCAATCCGCGAGGACAGGACGACGTTGTTGGTACCGTTCGCCCACGCGACGGCGAGAGGGTTGTAGGTCATGTGGCCGCCCCAGGCCCACCCAGCCCAGCCGACATCATGGGGTGATACAATCTGCAGGACTGTGTCGAAGATCTTGTTGTCGGGAACCGGGTCGGGGATAGCGACACGGAAGGTGATGCCGCGGTCGCTGTGGTATGAGGCAAAGGTCAAGCCGGTTTCCGGGTCTTTGAAGACGGACGAGTCGGCTTCGAATTGTCTCCGAGCTATACACGGACTGCAGTGTTAGCGTTGCGAAGACGGCAGTGAACTGGGACAATGGGGTCATCTGACCGAGGCCCAGGAAGGCAGCCACGCGGGCAACGCTCTGAAGAAGCTGCATTGTTTCAGGTGAAATCTGGCGGGAAAGTCAAGATGACAGCGGACAAAAGTCAAGGGCCACGGATGGCCACGGACTCGGGTGATTTCTTATATAGGGCTCGGCTGGAGCCAACGCAGAAGATGCCGTGCCAGAGGCCGCAAGCCAGGGCGTGGGCCACTGGCCCGTTGATAGATACATTATTCCTCAAACACGGAATGGAACATAGGTATCTAATTTGGAGTGGATTCGGGGGAACGACCCAAGCCGGAGCGAGGTTGCTGTCTCAGGGGGCACAGCGGCACGACGAGGCCGATTGAGATATGAATAAAACGCTAGGGTAGCAAGGGACTCTGGAGCAGCTTAAACGTCAGAGCGGAACGGGGCGGAGATGTGGTCATCGGCTTTTGTCTGGTTCTGGTTGGCACGCTAATACCTCCACGACGGGCCATGATTGCCACGGAGGAATGGGGAGCTGCATGGAAGGACCTGTAGAACTTCGGTGCGGGTGTTGGGGGGTGATGATCTAAAGTGGTGATTGGAAGGGCTAAAGCAGGTGTTTTGGGAATAGATGAGCAGTGTAATGGATGCGGGGTGCTGGAGAGATTAAACGGACCGGAGCGGAATGAAATGGGCGAGCTCTGGTTGGAGATCGGCATAGATCCAGAAAACAAGGCAGCCAAAAGGAGGCTTATATTGCCCTGGGAAGAAGAGATACCGCACCCTTTAGCCTAAACCCGTGAGCGCAAGACCTCACTCGGGAGGCAGATGTGTGCGAACAGATGCAAGGAGCAAATAGTAACCAGCACTATCAAACCCCAAGGTGGCCTTGGATAGATGCCTGAGCTGCCTTGCGCTGACTGATACTGAGGGCGATGCCGTTGGATGTGTCACGTACGCGCGTTGAAGAGAAGAGGGTATCACGGCCATGATTGCAAGAAGTGGCCGCATTAAAATCGGGCGGTCTCATCCCGAGTCGAACGGCAAGTGACGGGCAGTCACAAAAACAAACCGGGTACCTTGCAGCAGGGCTGTACAAGCTCTGCCTGAACAAGAAAGAATGCCTCAACTGCTCTCTGGGATGGTGCAGACTCGTGGATGTGGGGGTTGCCGCCACGGACGGGATCGAGCATAGGAGGTGCGGCTTGAAGCTTGGCATACTTGTCTTGACTCCCGAGATCTTGGGTTCGGACAATTAATCAAGATGGTTGGAGCCCTCGAAGTACTGTCCAATTTTTGACGGCCGGGGTCCTCGACTGTGAGCGGCGGTATCTGCGTGCTCTCAGTGTTGTCGCCTCGCATTAGAAGTGGGACATGGGGGACGTTGGGCATCCGGTGGTTGTCGAGTTTCCGCTTGCGAATTAGATATGTTGGTAACAAGCTACATATCATGAGCCGAGGAGACAATGGAAACGCAGTGGTCGAGTAAAGAGGAGTGGAGTGTGAGAGCTGGATACAGTCAAAAAATGGGCGACGACGCAATGATCTTCAGGAGTGGGGTCGCCACGCTAACCTTATTTTCCCCACAGGGCAGGGGGCGGCTTCTCGAACCCCTCTTGCCCCTCCAGCCTCGTGCATGTCACTCCTCGCAAACCCCATTGTCGATTCCGAGGGACACATCACATTGGCGGAAGTGTCACAACTTGGCCTTGTCTCCACGGCCTTTGGCGGCCCTCGCCATGTTGCCATCGGGATTGCTTCTTGCATCAGGCATTAGTCTGATCCTCCACTCGCGTTAACCCTGTGCAGAATGAAAATGTACTCGGACACCCACTACCTGAACGGGGCTTGACGCTCGGCTGGACCCGCGATAGTTACCCCGCTTCGATTCACAACCCCACCAAAAAGAAACCATCTCTCGGTGTGAGATGGCCGGCGCAAGTCCAATTCCTGATCCCCTCCTTTCGACTTTCGCCTGCGGGCACGGCTACCATTTTTTCAGAGCTCAACCGCCATTATCGTTACCATGGCTGAGCCTCGAAGTGCCACCGCTCCGTCGACCGTCGCGAACAATGCCAAACCGGCAGCTCCCCGCCCGCCCCTTCACAC
>Ga0247823_10004125_pt1 | contig 11677 bp, 10 predicted proteins | sample 13C_PalmiticAcid_2_FD_192426 | JGI IMG/M metagenome (GOLD analysis project Ga0247823, IMG submission 192426) | Soil microbial communities from agricultural site in Penn Yan, New York, United States - 13C_PalmiticAcid_Day30 | ecosystem: Environmental > Terrestrial > Soil > Agricultural land...
GCTGGAGCATCTGGCGGGAAATGCGGTTGAGCTGGTTGATCGTCTCGATCATGTGCACCGGGATGCGGATGGTGCGCGCCTGGTCGGCGATCGAGCGGGTGATCGCCTGGCGGATCCACCAGGTGGCGTAGGTCGAGAACTTGTAGCCGCGACGGTACTCGAACTTGTCGACCGCCTTCATCAGGCCGATGTTGCCTTCCTGGATGAGGTCGAGGAACTGCAGGCCGCGGTTGGTGTACTTCTTGGCGATGGAGATCACCAGGCGCAGGTTCGCCTCGACCATCTCCTTCTTCGCCTTGCGCGCCTTGGCTTCGCCATAGGCCATCGCACGGCTGATTTCCTTGATGTCGGCCAGGGTCAGGTGCATCGCCTGCTCGACGGCGATGGTGGCTTCCTGCTCGGCGACGATCTGGTCCTTGACGTCGCGCAGGCCCGAGGACCACTTCTGCTTGCGCTTCAGCACCTCGTCCACCCAGCCCAGGTTGGTCTGGTTGCCTTCCCAAGCGCGCAGGAATTCCTTGCGCGGCATCTTGGCGACGTTGGCGCACAGGTGCAGCACGCGGCGCTCGTGGTCCTTGATCTGCGCCATGACCTCGCGCAGCTTCCTGACCAGCGTGTCGGTCAGCGGCAGCGGCAGCTTCAGGGTGACGAAGGTCTCGCCCAGTTCGCTGCGCAGCTTGGCGACGGCCTTGTTCTCGGGGCCGTTCTTGGCGTACGACTTCTTGAACTTGGTGTAGCCGTCGGCCAGCACCTGCATGCGGCGCGCCACCTCTTCGGGATCAGGACCGGTCGGCGCGGCCTCTTCAGCCACATCGTCGCCGCCCTCTTCTTCCTCTTCCTCGTCCTCGCTGGCGTCGGCCGCGTCCTCGGCGACCGGGACTTCCGGGGCCGGCTCCTCGACGTCGTTGAAACCGACGACGACTTCGGCCAGGCGCTTCTTGCCGGCCTTGTGCAGTTCGTAGTCTTCCAGCAGCAGTTCGATCGACCACGGGAAGTTGCCCAGCGACGCCTGCACCTGGGCCAAGCCTTCCTCGATGCGCTTGGCGATGGCGATTTCGCCTTCGCGGGTCAGCAGCTCGACGGTGCCCATCTCGCGCATGTACATGCGCACCGGGTCGGTGGTGCGGCCACCTTCGGTGTCCAGCGACGTCAACGCGGCGGCGGCTTCTTCCGCGGCGGTTTCGTCGACTTCGCGATTGCCGGTGTTGCCATCGGCGAGCAGCAGGGTCTCGGCATCCGGGGCGACTTCATGGACATCGATGCCCATGCCGTTGATCATGCCGATGATGTCCTCGATCTGCTCCGGGTCGACCAGGTCGTCCGGCAGGTGATCGTTGACTTCGGCGTAGGTCAGATAGCCCTGCTCCAGGCCCTTGCTGATCAAGAGCTTGATGTCGGACTGCTGGGCAGGACGTTCGTTGGCCATGGAGGTTGCGCCACCGGAAGGTGAGGAAGGGAGAACCCCGTATTATACCAGCCCGGACCGGGTTGGGTTCCTGGACCCCGGCCACCGACAAGGGGAGAACGTCATGGCCGAAGCAGGAAGGTCACGGGCCCGTCATTGACGAGGCTGACCACCATATGGGCACCGAAACGCCCGGTTTCCACCCTCCCGGCATGCTTTTCCCTGCAGATCGCGACGAGCCGGTTGAAGCCCTGTTCAGCCTCGGCGGGCGGGGCGGCCGTCGTGAAGCTGGGGCGCATGCCCGAGCGGGTGTCCGCGGCCAGGGTGAACTGGCTCACCAGCAGCAGGCCGCCCCCGGTATCGCCGAGCGACCGGTTCATCCGGCCGGCGTCGTCTGCGAACACCCGGTAGCCGAGCAAACGTTCGGCCATGCGCGCGATCTGCGCCTCGCCATCGCCCGGCTCCATGCCCACCAGCGCCAGCAGCCCGGCGTCGATGGCGCCCACCACCTCTCCCTCCACCGTGACCGTGGCCGTGGCGACGCGCTGGATCAGGGACAGCATGGGCAGGCTCCGCGTGAGGGAGCCACAGGATAGCGGCAGCGCCGCCCGAGCCTCCTGCCACGGACGTGTCGCCGCGGTTGGCTACACTGCCCCGATGAAACCGGCCACGCTCGCCTCCTTCGCCTATCACACCGCCGCCCTGGTCGGCCGCCTGCCGTGGCCGTGGTTGCGCACCCTCGGCGATGCGATGGCCTGGGCATGGCGTCGCTCCGACGCCCGCGAAAGCCGGGTGGCCCGCCGCAACCTGGAGATCGCCTTCCCGGACCTGCTGCCCGGCCAGCGCGAGGCGCTGCACGACGCGATCCTGCGTACCACTTCGCGGCAGGCGCTGGAGACGCTGCGCTTCTGGACCCGCCCGCCCGCCGAGAACCTGACGCGGCTGCGCGAACGCCATGGCGAAGCGCTCTACGACGCGGCCCTGGCCAGCGGCAAGGGGGTGATCGTGGCGGCGCCGCATTTCGGCAACTGGGAATTGCTGAACCAGTGGCTGGCCTCGCGCGGCCCCATCGCGATCGTGTACCGGCCGCCCGAATCGGCCGTGGGCGATGCCTTCCTGTTGCGCGTGCGCGGTGCGGACAACATCCGCCAGGTCCGCGCGGAGGGCCCTGCCGTGCGCCAGCTCTGGAAGGTGCTGAAGGACGGCGGCGCGGTCGGCATCCTGCCCGACCAGCAACCGAAGGCCGGCGACGGCGAGTTCGCGCCGTTCTTCGGCACGCAGGCCCTGACGATGACCCTGGTTTCGCGCCTGGCCGAACGCACGGGCGCGACCGTGCTGTTCGCCTGGTGCGAACGGATCGGCCCGGGCCCGGACTTCGCGCTGCACGTGGAGCCGGCGCCTGCCGCGATCGCGGATGCCGACCCTGTCGTGGCCGTGACCGCGCTCAACCAGACGGTGGAGCGCATCGCGCGACGCGATCCCGCGCAGTACCAGTGGACCTACAAACGCTATACGCTGCGACCCGAGGGCAGCGGCGAGGACAATCCCTACCGCTGAGGGGATCGACGACGGGGGACGCGATGCGCATGCGTAGGTGGCTGACAGGACTGTTGGCGGGATGGCTTGTGGTTCCGGCGCTGGCGGCGCAGGACCCGGCTGCGATGAACCAGGTATCGCGGGCGTGGGACCGTTATGCCGAGCTGAGCAGCCAGGACAAGGCGGAGAGCGTCGACCTGCTCGCCGCCTCCAGCCTGGTCCACTTCGGCTTCCTCCGCGACATGGCGCTGTACGCCTCGCCGGAGCAGATCCGCCGGCTGCCCAGCGGCGACCGCATCACGGTCTACCTGCTGCGCGCCACCCAGCAACCCGACGCGCTCAAGGCGATGGACAACCGCGCGGTGGCCACGCTGTGCATGGTCGAGGGCTGGTCGGGCGTGGAGCCGGGCAACGAGGACCATCCGATCCTGTCGCTCTCGAATGTCACGGTGATCGACGACCTCGCCGTGGGCGAGATCGCACCGCCGACGGAAAGCCAGTTCCAGTTCGGTCCCACCCTGGTCCGCGAGGACGGGCAGTGGCGCTACCGCTACGAGTCGATGGTCCCGGACGCGTCGGCCGCCATGGACCAGGCCATCAAGCGGAGCGGGATGGGCGAGGTCCGCATCATGGAGATCGCTCTGGCGGAGGTGCTGGAAGCCGAGGCGCCCAGCCTGGCCCTGCTGGACCGCACGCCGCTGGACGATGCGTCCATGCGCACGCGCCTCAACGAAATATGGCCGGACTACGCCGCGCCGTTCCGCTGGCGCCTGCGCGCTGTCCTCAGCAAGGCCGAAGCGGGCGATGCCTTCGCCCAGTACGCCTACGGCGCGCTGCAGTACGGCGGAGGCCTGCCGCAGATGGTCCCGAAGAACACGGTCGAAGGCCTTGCCTGGCTGGAGAAAGCCAGCGAGGGCGGTCAGGCACAGGCCGCCTGGCTCGCCTCGGTGGCGATCACCGAGGAAGGCAAGTATTCCGACGACGCGATGCGGCGCGCCCTGCCCCATCTCACGCGCGCCGCCACCCAGGGCGTGGGCCCGCAGGCGCTGATGGCGATGGCCCAGTACCACCATGACGGCCTGGCCGGCATGGCCCGCGATTGCCGCCAGGCCGAGGAATGGGCCGCGCGCGCGGAAGAGGCCGGCGCGAAGCAGGGTCGCAACGAACGCGTGTGGATCCTCGCCACCTGCCCCGTCCCGGGCCAGCGCGAAGCCGCCCGTGCGTTGGAGCTCGCGCAGTTCATGATCCAGCGCAAGGACGAGCTCGGCTGGCACGAGCTGGATACCGTGGCGGCCGCGCTGGCGGCGAACGGCGACTTCGCCCAGGCCGTGCAGTTCCAGACGCTTGCGATCGAGAAGATGACGGCCGACGAGACCCTGTCCAAGGACCGGCGCGGTCCGGTCCAGAAGCGGATGAAGGCGCGCCTGGGCCACTATCGCAACGGGCGCGATTACGTGGTGGACTACCGCGCCATCGACGAGATGCGAGCGAGCAGGCTTTGATGCAGACCGATCACGATATCGCCGCCACGACGGCGCCCTCCTCCTGGCAGGCCCTGCCGTCGCGCGGCGCCTGGCTGGCCGCGTTGGGAGGTGCCGCGCTGTTGTTCCCGCTCGGCTTCCCCGTGTTCTTCATCTCGCGCACGAGCGACCTGGTCTCGCCCTGGCTCGCGGTGCCGCTCGCCGCAGGCCTCGGTGCGCTCCTGGGCGCATGGGTCGCGGTGAAGCGCCACAGGCGCACCCGCTGGCGCCTGGACGAGCAGGGCCTGGCCGTGCGCCGTGGCAACTGGTGGCAGAGCGAGACGCACGTGCCGATCTCGCGCGTGCAGCACCTGGACCTCAAGCGCGGCCCGCTGGAGCGCAGCGCGCGCCTGTCGACCCTGGTCGTGCACACCGCGGGCACGCGCATGGCCGCGGTCTCGATTTCCGGTCTGGATGTCGACGACGCCGAGCGCCTGCGCGAGCGCCTGGCCAACCAGCTGGACCACGACGACGCGCTGTGATGGACGACGTCGCGATCGATACCGCCGCCCCCGAACGCCGCCTGCATCCGTGGTCGTGGCTGTTCGTGCTGCTGCAGCAGCTCAAGCAGTTCATCTTCCCGCTGGTCGCGTTGCTCGTGTTCGGCGCGCGCAAGGGCGACGACGGCGACTTCTGGGTCGCGCTCGCACCCGTGATCGGCATCGCCGTGCTGGTGGTGCTGGCGATCCTGCAGTACTTCACCTACCGCTACGTGATCGGCCGCGACGGACTGACGGTGAGGGAGGGCCTGCTGCACCGGTCGCGGCGCGAGATCCCGTTCTCGCGCATCCACAACGTCGTCGTCCACCAATCGCTGCTGCACCGCGTGTTCGGCGTCGCCGAGGTGCGGCTGGAATCCGCCGGCGGGCAGAAACCCGAGGCGCAGATGCGCGTGCTCGGCTTGCGCGACGCGCTCGCGCTGGAGGACCTGGTGCGCCATCAGGCGCGGGGTTCCGTCCCGGGACAGGCGGCATCGACGGACGCGGACACACAGGCGGGCGACGCGACCCTCTTGTCGCTGTCGACGGCGGAAGTGATCCGGCTGGGGCTGATCTCCAACCGCGGCATGATCGTGGTGGCCGCGGGTTTCGGCGCCGCCTGGCAGATCCTGCCCGAGCGCATGATCGAGCAGTTCTTCCGCCAGGGCGCGAAGCAGGCCTTCGGGTACGCGGAACAACTGCATCTGGGCTGGATGGCCGGCGCCGCCAGCGTCGTCGCGCTGGTGCTGCTCGCGCTCGCCATGGTCCGCGCGCTGTCGGTGGTCCTGGCGCTGCTGCAGTTCCATGGCTTCCGCCTGAGCGAGGACACGCGCCGCCTGATGGTGGAACGTGGTTTGCTCGCCCGCCTGCGTACCAGCGTGGCGCGCCGGCGCATCCAGGCCTGGACCCTGCACGAAGGCGTGCTGCACCGCTGGTTCGGCCGGCGCTCGCTGCGCATCGACACCGCGGTCGCGGAAAAAGCCGGCCAGCAGGACCAGCGCGCACTGAAGGACCTGGCGCCGATCGCCACGCCCGACGCCTGCGATGCGCTGATCGGCCACCTGCTGCCGCATGCCGCGTGGCCACGTGCCGAGTGGCAGCGCGCAGCCGCGTCCGCGCGCTGGCGCCTGTTGCTGCCGACCCTGGTGTGGCTGCTGCCCGCCACGGCGCTGGCCGCCTGGCACCTGGGGCCCTGGGCGTGGACCGCCCTCGCCTGGCTGCCCGTGGCGGCCTACGCTGCGCACCGGCAGTCGTCGCGCATGGGCTGGTCGCTGGACGACCACCTGGTGGCGGTCCGCAGCGGCTGGTGGTCGCGTTACTGGCGCTTCGCCGAGATCGACAAGCTGCAGGCGCTGCGCCTGTCGCGCTCGCCGCTGGACCATGCCTGCGGCACGGCGTCGCTATGGCTGGATACCGCGGGCGCGAGCGGCATCGCCGCGCCGCTGGCCCTGCGCTTCGTGCCGGAAGCCGAGGCCCGCGCCACCTTCGAGCGGCTGTCGGCCGCACTGAGCCGCCGGCGACTGCGCTGGTAGCCACCGCACGCCTGTCATGTCGGCGGGGGACACTCCTTCCCTCCGCCCACCGTTGACGCATGAACGCTCCGCTTCCGCTCTCCGGCGTGGTCATCAGCAAGAACGAGGCCGACCGCATCGGCCGCTGCCTGCGGTCGATGCAGGGCGTATGCGCCGAAATCGTGGTGCTGGACTGCGGCTCCGAAGACGGCACCGTGGCGCTCGCGACGTCGCTGGGGGCGCGTGTCGAGCACCAGGACTGGCTGGGCTTCGGCGCGCAGAAGAACGCCGCCATCGCCCTGGCCACGCAGCCCTGGCTGCTCCTGCTGGATGCCGACGAGTGGCTCGCCGACGGCGCCGCGGACGTCCTCCGCGCCTTGTTCGCCGAGGGTCGCGTCGAACAGGCCGATGCCTGGCGCCTGCGCCGCGAGAACTGGTTCCTCGGCCGCAAGCTCCATGGGCACGAATGCATGGCGCGCCTGGTCCGCCCGAGCCATCGCTTCCTGCCGATGCGCGTGCACGAGAAGCCCGACCTGGCGGGGCGTCGCGTCGCCGACTGCACCGCAACAATCGAGCACGACACCGCGCGCTCGCTGGTCGCGCACCGGACCAAGAACGATCGCTATGCGCAGCTCTGGGCCGAGCAACGCCATGCGGACGGTCGGCATTGCCCCCCATGGAGCCCATGGACGCACGCGGCGGCGTACTGGCTGAAGATGTATCTGTTGCGGGCGGCCTGGCGCGACGGACGCCAGGGATGGCAGTTCCATGCGAGCCACGCGCGCGCGGTGGTGCGGAAGTACCGCACGCTTCACCGTCTGGGTCGCGCCTAGGTGGACGTCTTGCGGATGCCGTGCGGCGTCCAGGTGATCCTGCGCGCGCGCGTCTCGGCGCGGATCGCCAGGTTGCGGCGGATCGACTCGTCGGTCCTGTAGCCGCGCGCGTGATCCAGGTGCACGCATACCGCGCGATGCCGGATCTGTTTGCCGCGGATGCCGGCGTTCTCCAGCCGCTCGCCCAGTTCGCGGTCGGGCCCACCGTACTTCATGCGCTCGTCGTAGCCGTTGATGGCGAGCAGGTCGGCCTTCCACGCGGACGAGTTGCAGTTGTTGAAGCTCGCCCGCGCGGTCGTGACCGCATCCAGCACCGGCGCGGCCGTGCGGCCGGCGCCCAGCTTCATGCGATTGGAGAGACCCTGCCGTCCGTGCGCGCGCAGCCATCGAAGCTCGAAGCAGCGGCCGCTGCGGATGTCGTCCGCGCCGATGGCCTGGCTGGCGCCCATGTCCAGTTTGCAGTAGCCGCCCGAAAGGAAACGCCCCGGTGCGGCATGCCGTGCGTGCACTTCCACGAAATCCCGCCGCGGGATGCAGTCGCCATCGGTGAACACGATGTAGTCGTGCGCGGCGAGCGGGATCGCCCGGTTGAGGATCTCCTGCCTGCGGTAGCCGTCGTCCTCGTGCCAGACGTGCCGCAGCGGTACCGGAAAGTCCGTCGCGTGGCGTTCGATCAGCGCACGCGTCTCGGGACGCGAACCATCGTCGGCGACGATCAGCTCGAAGGAAGGCCAAGTCTGGTGGCGATAGCCCACCAGCACCTTCTCCAGCCAGGCCTCCGCGTTGTAGGTGCTGGCAATGACCGAGATCTTCATCCCCATCCCCGCTTGGATCCGTTGCCGGAGTGTGGCCGGTGGCGATGACACCCGGAAGTCAGCCCTCAGGCGGGTCCCCAGTAGCCGATGCGCTTGCGGATCTTGAGCTTGCGCCACAGGTTCATCGGCTTCGGCTTGGGGTTGCGCGCGCCGGCGGCGATGAAGGCGTCGATGGCCTCCAGCACGCGCTCGCTGGACCGGCCGTCGCGGTAGGGATGGATGCTGTCCGCATACGCCACGATCGCCTCCATCAGCTCCGGTGGCCGCGACAGCGCGCGACGGATCGCCGGTTCGAACTGGGCCGCATCGTTGATGTCGATCAGCTGCGGGCCCGGACGGCGGTTCTTGAAGGTCACCACCGGCTTGTGGGTCAGCAGGAATTCGTTGAGCGCGGACGACGTATCCGAGCACATCATGTCGACCTGCGGGAACAGCGCCAGGATGTTGTCGTCGTCGGCGAAGCGCAGGTGCCCGTTCTCCAGCGCGCGGAATTTCGCGACGGTGGCCGGGTCCATCTTCGGGTGGAAGGTGACAATCCACTTCCACTCCCCGGTGCGCGAAAGCCGCTTCACCTCTTCGTAGAGCGTTTCCGCCGCGCTCCACGACGGCGAGAACGTCGAGTGGTAGAGGATGACCGGCGGCTGGCGCACAGGCGGTACGCCGCCGGCGATTTCCTTCATGAAGGGATCGATCTTCGGCCAGCCGGTTTCGATGACGCGGAAGTGCCCCACCTGGTCGGCGATCGCCTGGAACTGCGCGGTGTCGCGTGGGCCGGTGGTGCAGTACAGGTCGAAGAACCCACGGATGTAGATATGCCGCGGCTTGCCCGCGTCGAACCCGTGGAAGGTCTCCACCTTCACCCCGGGGAAGAAATGCGGCACCGCGTTGCTGCCGGTGATCACCGCGATGGCATTCCAGCGGCGGACGTCCTCCGTGGTGGTCAGCAATTTCTCGTCCGGCCGCAGATCTTCGGCGCCGGGGCCGTCGAAGAACCAGGCGGCCTCGCCGCCCCGCGCGCGGATGGCGTCCTGGACGGGGCGCAGGATCGCCAACGCATAGCGCTCCGAACCGTAGAGGAGATAGTGCTTGGCCATCAGTGTTCGAGTCCGTGTTTGGCGAGTTTGGCGTGAGCGGCCTCGATCGAGGCCGGGTTCCGCTGCATCTCGTAGTACCGCATGCGCTTGTAGGCGGCATAGCTGGCCGCCGTCTGCGCGATGATGAAACCGCGCCAGCCATCCAGGCACGCCAGGCGCAGCACGTAATCCTTGAAAAAGGTCGACAGGTAGACCAGCGGCGTCAGCCACATCCGCACCGGGCGTCGCTTGTCGCGCCAGTCCAGCGCCTTCAACTCGCTGTAGCGCAGCACCTTCAGCTGCTTGTGCACCAGGCTGGGATTGTCGGCGTGGTTGAACGGCGCCTTGAATTCGGCCGCCTCTCCGTCGAAGCGCAGGGACTCGTGCACGCGCGCATCCGTCCAGCGCGCCCGTCCCCGGTGATAGAAGCGCGCCATCCGCTCGCCGACCATCGGCCGGTACCAGCGCATCGGCGCGCCCATCAGCCAGGTGCTCCGGCGCAACCACGCACCGGCCTTCTGCGACGCGATCAGGCCGGGCAGCTCTCGCTGCAGGTCCGCGGCGAGTTCGGCCGAAAGGAATTCGTCCGCATCCAGCACGAGGATCCAGTCGTGGCTCGCCTGGGTACTGGCGAAGTTGCGCTGCGGGCCGAAGCCCAGCCAGTCCTGGTGCACCACCCGCGCGCCATGGGCCTGGGCGATGGCGATCGTGTCGTCGGTGCTGCCGCTGTCGACGATCAGCTTTTCCGCCACGAAGGGCACGCTGTCGAGGCAGCGCGCGATGTTGGACGCCTCGTTGTGGGTGATGACGACGAGGGAGGCGGGCAAGGGCTGCATCCGCCGATTCTACCCGCAGCGCCGACGCGCCTACGCGCGGGGGATGTCCGGCGTATGACGGCTATGCCTGCGCTGCAGGCAGTGCGGCCTCGGCATAGGCCTCGCCGGTCGTCCCGGGCAGGCTTCGCGCGACGGATGCCGCGTCCGTCCCGCCGATCATCGCCGTCACGGCGGCGGCCAGCCGCTCGCGGAACGTCCTGTCGTTGTCGAGGTAGAACGCGCGCGCCGCCGCCTGCTTGGCCTCGATCTGGCCGGCGTCCAGCGCCAAGGCGGCGACCACGGCGCATTCCAGGGCTTCGGCCTCGATCAGGTAGCGCGTCGCCAGCTGCTGCCGCCCGGTCTGGGCGAACGGGACGAGGACGCCGCGTTCGGCCGTCACCAACTCGTTCATCGGCTCGGCGTCGGTGGTCAGCACGATCGCACCGACGCTCAGCGCTTCGACGATGTAGTGGCCGAAGCCCTCGGTCTCCGACGGGCACAGGTGGAACAGATTGGCGTTCTGGATCTCGCGCAGTTCGGCGTCGTCCAGATAGTCCACGCGATGGACGATGTTGGCGGCTTCCGGACGGAAGTCGGCCATGCGCGGATGCTGCACGACCGTCAGCCTGGGCCATTCGGGATGGCGTGCCCAGGTTTCGAGCACGAGCCGGGTGCGCTTGGCGCTGCTGCGCCCGGCCAGGTGCAGGAACGTGGGCGCGCGCACGACGTGCGGCAAGTGGCGATCCGTGCTGGTGAAGCCCACGGGCGCGACCTCGCACCCCTGGCGGTGGAAGATGCCGGTCGCGTGCGAGGTCTTGGTCAGCACACGGTCCACCTGCGGCAGGCGCCGTACATCGCGCGGCAGGCACCATTCCGGGTTGGGAATGAACGCATTGCGCTCGGCGGCGCCGAGGAACTCGGGCGTGATGTGTTCCAGCATGAGGTTCAGGTCGAAACGCTTGCGGCGCGCGAGGCGTCGCCCGGCGATCACCGCCCGTTGAACCCAGGGGCCGAACCACTTGCGCAGCTTGCCCCGCCCGCGCGCCGGCTGGATCGCCACCTGGAATCCTGCATCGCTCAATGCCTGTTCGATCAGGCGCAAGTCACGGCTCAGGCCGACACCGTTGTCCCAACCGATCAGGTTGACGTGGGGCATGGGGAAACACTGCGTGGGGGAGCGCAGAGTGTAGGAAGGCGTTGATGACTCAACTGTGAGAGAACGCGCGTTGCACGCCGGCATTGCGGCGCCATTTAGGAATGTGAAATGAAACCCGAACTACGCTTGTCCGCCGCCCTGTGAGGGCGCCTCCTCGGCCAGCGCAGTCCCCAACAGCAGGCCGACGATGACAACGTAGGCACTGGTGGTCAGCGCGTGCGAGAACATCGATTGGGTAAGCCCGGAGATGAGATAGACCGCGACCAGCATGCCGGCCGCCCAGCCCGCCCCCACGGGCAGGTCCGGCTTCGAGCGGCGGACGTGCCGCGCCGCGATGACCAGGGGCACGCCATACAACGCCAGGAGCACGACGATACCGCCCACCCCCATCGTCGCGCCCCACTGGGCCAGATCGTTGTGCGCGTGCTCGAGGCCGCAGAAGTGCCGCGAGGCGTCGCGGCAATAGCCGCTGGCATCGACGCGCTGGGCGAAACCTCCTATGCCAACACCGGACAGCGGTGCGGAGCGGAAGGC
>Ga0247823_10004127_pt1 | contig 11677 bp, 6 predicted proteins | sample 13C_PalmiticAcid_2_FD_192426 | JGI IMG/M metagenome (GOLD analysis project Ga0247823, IMG submission 192426) | Soil microbial communities from agricultural site in Penn Yan, New York, United States - 13C_PalmiticAcid_Day30 | ecosystem: Environmental > Terrestrial > Soil > Agricultural land...
GGATTTCCTTCAACGAGGATATCGCCATAAGGTACCTGCTGCAATCCGTTATCGACGCGTGTGAATTTGTTCACCACATTCCTTACATAATAGCTTTCCTTGTAATAGTGGGAAGTATTGTTGTTGCTACCTGTGGTGTTCTGGTATTGCACGCTCAGATCGAAACGCTTGAGGAAGTTGTAGTTCACGGAAGCGTTGAAGCGAAGCTCCTGGCCGGTGGCGGAGATCTTGCGCTGGTTGATCTCATCGATCGGACGGAAATTCCAGTCCATCAATCCGCCTGCCATCTGCTCATCCTTGTATTGCTGGCTCAGGTCTTTCACAATGCTGGCAGGATTCCCATTGGCATCCACCAGGCTCATGTAGGGTGAAAGACCGATAGAGTTGGCGGCGGTGAGGTCACCGGTTGTAACGCCGTTATTGATCCTGTTGGTATGCGAATAACTGAGACCTGCCTGCATGGTCAGGTTTTCAATTGGCTTGAAACTGTTGTTCATGCTGATGTTGAAGCGGTCGTCACGATCGCCCACGTTGGTGCCGCGGTTCCTGTCGTACCCCGCAGAGAGATAGTAATTGTAGGTCTGTCCGCCACCTCTTACGTTCAGCGAATACTGTTGCAGTACGCCGCGCTGCATGAGATATTTCTCGATATCGTTCCTTACTTCTGAACCTTTGAGCCTTTGTTCTTCTGCATCGAAAGTGGCCTGATCGATCTTGCCATCTTTCAGTCTTTGTAACAGGTATGCATATTCGGGGATCACTGTTTTGCTGCTGGCATTGGGATCATAGATGGTATGGTTCTGGAACCTGTATTTCTCTATGTCCATCATGGCGGCGGCAGGCAGGCGGTTCTGATCGTACAGCAGGTCCGGCACATCAGTGATGGTAGTGGTCTGAGAGAAATTGATGCGGGCCTTCTGGTTGAACCTTCCTTTTTTGGTAGTGATCACGATCACGCCGTTGGCGGCGCGTGCACCCCAGATGGAGGCTGCGGCTGCATCCTTGAGGATGGTGATATCCTCGATATCGTTCGGATTGAGGAAGCTGAGGTCAACACGGTTGCTGAAATCATTTCCAGCCCTGCTGCTGTAGTTCCCTTCATAAGGGAAATTATCAATCACGATCAGCGGGCGTGAGTTGGCTTCAATGGTTGAAAGGCCGCGCACCCTGATATTGGCAGGGTCATTGGAACCGGGCGTGAGGAATTGTACACCATTGGCAATGCCTTCCAGCCTCGCCAGTACGGAAGGTCCCGTTGTACGGTTGAAGAGCCTGTTGTCTATCTTTTCAAAAGAACCGGTGGCTCTTTCTTTGGGTACATTCTGATAACCGGTGGAGAAGCTGGTCACCACTACTTCTGTTTCGCTGGAAACTTTTGGTGCCATCATCAGGGAAACGGAGGTGGTACCGGCTTTGAGGCGATAGGTGAGTGTTTCATAACCCACGTACGTGATCTGCAGTACATCTCCATCTTCTGCGTTGATGGAGAACTGGCCATTGGGATCTGTCATTACCCTGGTGTCTTTTCCGCGAACGCTTACAGTAGCGCCCATCAGCGGGGCTCCTGTTGAATCAGTTACTTTACCGGTAATGGGTTCGGGGGCTGGTGCGAAGAGGCTGATCAACTCAGGGGTAGAGGTGGTGGCCTTTTTCTTCAGCACAATTGTTTTGTCCTTGATGAAGAAATCGATGGGCTGGTCTTTCAGCACCTGTTTCAGGAATGCTTCCAGTGGCATGTTCTTCGCATCCACGGAAACGGTACGCGAATGTTCAAAAACGCTCTGATTGGCGAACAGTACATAGCCTGTCTGTTTCTCCACGGTGTTGAAGACCGAGAGCAGGGGAAGGTTTTTCCCCGACAGCGAAACTGTCTGTGATTTTGTAGTGGCAGACACCGAGAGCGCGGCTACCAGCATAAAAAACATCGTCAATTTCATCATTAACCAGAATTTTTTTCCGGGTTTGGCCGGGATTTTCCGGCAGCGGATCGCAGGCCCGCCTGCCAATCCCGGGCAGGGGTTTAGTTCTTTTTCCTTACATTGCATTGTTTGGTATTTAATTCGTGAAACCGAAATTCAGATCACCAGACTCCGCCGCCTAGTGGACCAGACTAAGGCGGCTTTTTAGTGATCTTACAGATCAAAAAAGTTTTTATGTTATTTGGTTACAATTACTTTCTTTCCTTCGATCCTGAAATTCACTTCTGAGCTCTCGAGGATCTGGAAGAGATCCTGCAGGCTGATATTCCTCGTCATTTTTCCAATGAACTGCGGATTGGGTACATCCTTTTCGTACACCACTTCAATATCATACCAGCGTTCCAGCTGGCGCATCACTTCGCGGAGACTGGCCTTTCCAAAATTGAAATAGCCGTTCTTCCATGCGATGATCTTATCCGTATCAATATCGTTATTCACAGAAATGCCTGTTGCTGCTGCATTTGGGCCATTGCTGATGCGGCCCTGCTGCCCGGGTTTCAATACTACAGTTGCAGTATTGGAGGCATTGGTTGCATTGTCTGATAATCTCACACTGCCACTGAAGAGGGTAGTGCTGAGCTGTTCTTCGTTATCGTATGCATTTACATTGAAGCTGGTGCCCAGTACTTCAATGGCTGCGCGGTTGTTCACGTTCACGATGAAAGGGCTTGCCGTATTGCGGGCCACTTCAAAATAAGCTTCTCCGGTGATCTCCACTTTTCTTTCATTGCCCTGAAACGCGGTAGGGAAGCGGATGGAGCTGCCTGCATTCAGCCATACTTTCGATCCGTCTGCCAGCTGCATATGGAACTGCCTGCCCTTGGGCGTGCTCAGTGTATTGTACACCACAGCGCCATTGGTACTGGCAGCAGCGTAACTGAGCGAACCGTTTTTCAATACTGCGTTTGCGCCCTGCTGTGCGGCAATGAGCCCATCCTTCGCATCGTCAAGCGATACGGTGGAACCATCTGCCAGTGTAAGGCGGGCGCCGTTTGTGCCGGGCAGGATTGGCTGCTGTTGCGCCAACCCCGCCGGCTCAACGATTGTAGGTGTATCCTTAATGGTAAGGAATAAATAAGCACCTGCTGTGATGATCAGTACGGCCGCTGCGGCCCATCCGATCCTTCTCAGCGAACGGAGGCGGCCGATGGGCGCCGCTTCCGGTATTGTGTTCTCACGGGTTTTGTAAGTATTCAGCACCTCGTGGATGCCTTGTTTCCACTGGCTGCCCTCGAAATCGGGCTGTGGTACTACGTCTGGCCGGGCGGCATGAAAGGCATTGATCCTTTCTGTAATGGTTCCGCTCTCATCGGCATCGATAAGGTTCAGTAATTCCTGGCATTCGGCTTCTGAGGCAGTGCGCTGCTCCATCTTGTCCAGTAAATATTCAAGCCTGTTTGCTGTTTGCACGTGATTGTTTGTTTAGAAAAAAGAGAATGAGGTTTAATGAGCTTCCTGAGGCGAATGCGGAAGCGGGTACATAACTACGTATGCCGGCGGCTCAAAAAGTAACCATCTGATAATAAAAAAAATTACAGGCGGGAGATAAGAAGGGCGATGGGGATGAGGATACCCTTACCGGCAAGCCAGGTTTTGAGGGTTTTACCGGAACGGTAGAGTGAGTTTTTCACCGCCTGCACGTCCATATTCAATTGTTCCGCTATGGCGGCGGGTTTGAGGCCGGCTTCCCGGCTGAGCCGGTAGATCTGCTGGCTTTTGGGAGGAAGCTGGTTGATGGCTTCCATTACCAGCCGGGCGGCCTCTGAAAAGCCGATCTGGTCTTCTGTGGAACCGCTTACAGCCTGTATTTGCTGCTGATCCTGGAGCTCCCGGGTCGTTTTTTCGCGGAGGATCTGCTTTTTCAGCCAGGTATAGGAGCGGTTATAGGCAATCCGGAAGATCCAGTGCCTGGGCTGCTCCACACCATGCAGTTTCTCCCTGTCCATCCACAGGTACAGGAAAACCTCCTGGATGATGTCCTTCACCAGCAATTCCGTTCTTACGATATTGAAAATAACAGGGTAGAGCTCAGGCAGGTAGAGGTGGTAAAGCTGCTCAAATGCAGCCTCATCGCCCTCCGCAATGCGGGCGAAGAGTGAAAGGTCCCTATTTGTGTCGTTTTCCTGCAAACTGATCTTGTACGGATTATGGGGGAAAACGCCGAAATTAAGAATAAATAAAGACGTATATGCCACTTTTATATGCGCCAATAGCCCTCCCGCAGGTAACTATTGACCGTTTGTACTATTCTGCCGGAAACTTACCCCAAACGTCTTAAATTGCCTTTCCTGAATTTTAAAAACTACAGAATGAAAAACATCATTTCCACCCTCCTGCTGGTAGCCCCGGCAGCTCTCTTTGCTCAAGACCCAGCTTACACCATCAAGGGTAAGGCCGGGAAACTGGAAGCACCTGCAAAAGTATACCTCAATTACAGACTGAATGGCCAGAACGTAATGGACTCTGTGGTATTGAAAGGCGGTGCATTTGAATTCAAAGGCTCTGTACCCGGACCAACAGCCGTTTACCTGTTACTGGACCACAAAGGTGAAGGCGTGAAAAGGAATATGGACATGCAGCTTGTGTACATCGACAAAGGCACTGTTACCGTTGATACAAAAGACTCTATGAAAAATGCAACCATCAAAGGTTCCGCTATTCATGATAATTATCTCGGATACAAGAAATTCCTTTCCGCTGTTGACGAAAAACTGGAGGCAATCAATAAGGAATATTATTCCTCTCCGCGCGAAAAACAGCAGGATACTGCTTTCGTAAACGGACTGATCGCACGTCAGAACCCGCTCATGGAAGAAAAGCAAAAACTTCAGAACGAATTCATCACCAAGAATCCGAAATCTTACTTTGCCCTTGCTGCTTTGAGAGAAGTGGTAGGCGCCAGCTTCGACCCTGCTGAAGTTGAACCACGTTTCAAAGGCCTCTCTGCCGAACTGCAGGCTTCTGCTGCCGGTAAAGAGTTTGCCGAAGCTATCGAAACAGCCAAGAAAACTGCTGTAGGCGTTGTAGCTCCCGACTTCACACAGAATGATCAGAACGATAAACCCGTTAAGCTCTCCGACTTCCGTGGTAAATATGTACTGGTTGATTTCTGGGCCAGCTGGTGCGGTCCCTGCCGTGCAGAGAACCCTAATGTTGTAAAGACTTACAACGAGTTCAAGGATAAGAATTTCACCATCCTGGGTGTTTCCCTGGATCAGAAAAAAGAAAACTGGCTGAAAGCCATCGAAGATGACCAACTGACCTGGTCTCATGTTTCCGATCTGAAATTCTGGAACAATGCAGTGGCACAACAATATGGCATCCGTTCGGTTCCTTCCAACCTGCTGATCGATCCTACAGGAAAGATCGTTGCCCGCGACCTGCGTGGTGAAGAGCTGGCGAAGAAACTGGCTGAATTCATTCACTAAGCTTCATCCTCCGGATGATCCACATAAAAAAAGAGCCTGCATTTTGTGCAGGCTCTTTTTTTATGATGTTGATACCGGTAATGTATATCCGATAATATTTATGCTGGTGTATTTTCCTGCAGATCCCTCAACGCGATCCAGGCCATCAACCCTGCGCCTGTCACCAGCGCCTCCTCATCCGGATCAAAGGTGGCGGTATGCAGCGGCGTTACTTTTTCCGTTCCCGGGTATTGCACGCCCAGCCTGTAAAAGCAGGAATCCAGCAAGTGCGAGTAACGGGCAAAATCTTCGCCAGCCATCCATTTGGGGATATCCACTACCTGATCTTTGCCCAGGTATTCTTCCGTCCATTTCCGGGTTGCCGCAGTGAGCACAGGTTCATTGTACAGTACAGGATATCCTTCCTTGATGTACACATCCGCTGTAGCGCCCATGCTGGCAGCGTATTCAGTGATTGTTTTCTTCAATATTTCATGTGCTTCGCGCCGCCATTTTTCATCCATGGTGCGGAGCGTGCCATCGATGGTCACCTTATCCGGGATCACATTGTGCACGCCATCGGCTATAAATCTTCCGAAACTCAGTACCGCAGGCAGCAGGGGATTGGTACGGCGGCTCACCAGTTGTTGCAGCAGTACCAGGATCTCGCTGGAAATGATCACGGGGTCGATCACCTGGTGGGGCGCAGCAGCATGTCCGCCTTTACCCGTGATGGTAAGATAGAGCTCATCCACACTAGCCATATACATGCCTGAATGAAAACCGATCTTGCCCGCAGGCAGTTCGGGCATTACGTGTTGGCCTATGATATTGACGGGGCGCGGATTTTCGAGCACGCCATCATTGATCATCATCAATGCCCCACCTGGTGCTAATTCCTCTGCAGGCTGGAAGATGAATTTCACTTCGCCGGAGAATTCATTTTCCAGGGCTTTGAGAATGCGCAGGGTGCCAAGCAATGAGGTCATATGGAAATCATGCCCGCATGCATGCATGACTCCTTCATTGGTCGATTTGTATGGGGTATTGTTGGCTTCATGGATCGGCAGGGCGTCCATATCCGCGCGGAGCGCTATCACAGGGCCGTTGCCGGGTTTCTTTCCTTTCAATACACCCGTTATACCGGTAATGGACAAACGAATATGATCGATGCCCATATTAGTGAGCTGCTGACTCACATACAGTGCTGTATTGTGTTCTTTGTAGCTCAATTCAGGATTGGCATGTAGGTGCCTCCTGGTGGCAACCAGTTCCTGCTTCATGCCGGCTGCCAGTGCTCGTACTTTTTCTGCTAACATCTGTACAAGTTAAGGCAGCACGGTATTCTAAAAAAATGAATATTGCTGTAATATCATGCCTGATAGAACTGTAATGGCGGCTACAGGCCATTTAGACAGGCACGGGCTTTCTGTAACAGCGTGGCAGCGGAGGTCCGTGCCAGGGTATCGATCTCAAAAAGCCTGATGGCATCGTTCAGCTCCTGTAGCTTTTTATATTGCCTTCCTGCTTTTAAGGAAGCTCTCAGGATCCTGATCTTTTCAAAATCCTGGATGCCTTCAATCAGTTTCTCAAACCGGATGGAGCTGCCTGCACCGGGGTATACAAAGTAGGTGTCACCGGATGACCAGGTGCTGAAACGGGCATCCTGTAAGGGTTTGGCAGGCCAGCAATTATAGGCCCACCGGAGATATCCGTTGAATCCCTTATTGGCCGCATACCAGCCCATGAAGGCGGATTCGGCAGGTGGTGAAAAAGTAAAGGTATTGGGATAACCTTCAAAACAATAGGTGTAGTAGGTGGTTGGTTTGTCAGCCGCAATGCGATATTTCAGAGATGTTGAATCGAAGGTTTCTGCCGAAGCAATACAATAATCATACACTTCAGTAGTCAGTTCCTGGTGATAACTGCCTGCCAGGGAGATCCTGAAATCCTTATCGATGCTGCGCACCAGGGCAATCACCTGCTGCATGTCTTCCAGCGGCCGTTCGTCCATGGCAATACAGGTGCGGCTGAACCAGCCTTTCTGTTTCAGGTGAGCGGCAAAGCTCCGCAGCATGGGCGTCCAGTGAGCAATGAATTCCGGAGAGCCGGTTTTGGCAACGAGCAAAGTGTCTTTGCCCGCCGATTCATCATAGTAATAGAACCTGTTGTTCCAGGGGACCATCGTGTAGCAATTGATCAGTCGGCTGATGCCCTGGTCCATCATAAGCTGTACCCAGTTATCGAAGACTGTATAATCATATTTCCAGCTGCCATCGGCTTTTTTGATCCATCGGATCATGCTCTGATAGATATCGTAGGTCTGTCCGCGCCAGGGATCATGGATCATGCTCACTGTAATGGTTTTCTGCCCGGCTTCAGCCAGCATCTTCATGTAAGGCGTCATGGCCTTGAAATGTTCATCCGACCAGGGCTGCAGACTATGAACCCGTGCAATGGAAAATGGATTCTGCCAGAGATCAAGGTGGAATTTCCATTGTGAAGGAGGCGGGAGGGTACGATCCAATACCTCCACTGAGTAGCTGAGGGTTTTCAGCAATTTGTTATCACTGAAAACCTGCAGGCTGCCGGCATACCTCCCTGCTGTGGCAGTTGGAGGGATCCGGATACTGATCCAGACAGGCTGATTGGAATTACCAGCTACACCAATGTATGAAGTATAATGGATGCCATCCGCCTGTAAAGATGAGTCCGCACCGGGTTTGATGCCACATCCATGCCCCTCTGCATTCAGCCCGTCAGACCATACATAACTTACAAACCCAACTGTTACAGCAGATGAAGGAATTACCGCACCACTGCTGCTCTTCAGGTTGCCTGCCTTTACGCGTACATCCTGTAAAGCCGCAACATTGGATATGACCAGTTGCGCATTGATCTTTTCTCTCTTCCAGGCACTGGCAGTCCAGCGATCCTTCAATCCTGTCACCAGGCCTGTCTGCAGATATCTTGTATCCGTATTGCCGAAAGCGATCTGCAGGGATCTTTCCTGTGCAAATACCATCAACCGGCTACCCAACAAGCAAATCAGCAGTATGATCTTTTCAATGCGCATAAGTAGTAAATTTAAAAAGGGCGGTCCGCACTACCGGCCCGCCCTGAATAAACAAGGACAGCTTGTTTATTGAAGTATCCGCTCGGTCAGCGATTCAAGATTTACCGGTTTGGGGTCTTTGTGTACAAACAAATGTTGTTTCACCCAGTCCCTTTCCCATTGAAAGAAGTTGGTGGCCTGACTGTTTTCTCCGCGCAACTGTCCGCGCAGTTGATCGAAATAGATCACCCATCTCTTTTTGTAAAAGCTGGTCATCAAACCACTCCACTCTTTGTATGCATATTCATGCAGATTATCTTCTGTAGTAACATTCTCTCCCCAATAGGTTGTCAGCATCATCAGGTTGAGGAGGTTATTGTCTTTCTCCGGTTTGGTATTCCCTGCACGAAGGGCCTGCTGCTGCCAGGTGCTCAGCCTGAAATAAGGGTCTGTATTGAGCAGGGTGTCTGTAACATCGATGAGGTGCAGGAAACGCTTCGCCTCTGCATCGAAAGTTTTAAGGTCTTTATTCTGGAAAGCCGCCGCCAGCCTTGCATGCACACTGTCTGCTTCATTGGCGATCACCTGCCTGGTAAGATTGATCAGGTCTATTTTATATGTTCGGCTCGCCCTCATTTTGGGAGCCGCTTTCCCAAACTGCTTCACCGCTTCTGCGAACAAATGGATATCATAGGTCTTCTTCACCGTTCCCCAGCTGGAAACTGATTTCACCTGAAGGGCCGGCCTTGCGCAGAGGATGTTCTCAGGAGGTCCTTCCTGCCTGTTGGCCACACTCTGGTAAATGGTCTTCAGAAAGGTCTGCCAGGCCTGGCTGATATCATTATTGGTAACACCATAACGTGAATGAATATACGATTCTGTCCATAATTCCAGATTGATCTTTTCTTTATTCCAGCCCATTTCAAGCGTAAGGTCAAATGCGATGGGATTGTTATTGATCCCTTCCGGCATAATGCCCACTCCCTGCATGTACTGACTGAACTCGCCGGTCCTGGCCCTGTAGGTTTCTTCCGTATAGCGTTGCAGCTTGCCGAATAAACCTGGCCGCTCCCCGAAATTGCTCACGATGCACCAGATGAATGGCGTGCCTTCATATCCTTTTCTCGTTTCCCAGTTGTTGGTGGCTTCGCCAAACAGTTCCTGCACCAGCACATGTTTTTTATCGAGGGCAGTGAGGATCTCGGTCTTCGGATTGTCCTGCCACCCCTGCATCACCCAGATGGAACCGGGGAAATGCTGCATCATCAGTTGCTGAATACCTGCACCCGCTTTGCCGAGGTCCACACCGCCGGTATGACCGCCTTCATGAAAGGGGTCACCGGAAAAGAAGCGGATCTTTTTTCCGTACATCTTTTTAGTTACCTCGTAGAAGATGCCACCAATGCGTGCAAAGGCAGTATCGGTAGGATCCAGGATATCGGGCCTGGTGAAAGCGCCCCAGGTACCCTGCGGTATGATCTTCGCTTTTGTTTTGTTCTTCAGATCAGAAGGCACCATGCCATAGAAGGCAGGCATTACTGGCTCGATACCCAGACCGTTCATGCGCGCAAGCATCTGCTGCACCATTTGCTTGCGGCCATCGATCTGGCTCTGTGGCATCGGTCCGCCCCAGCCCTGGATATTTCCCATCAGCCACCAGGCATTGTAGGCAGGGCCGGTGATATAATCATTGATCTCTTTATCTGAATAGTTGAGCTGCTTCAATACCTGCTGCCATACGGCTTCCGAGCCATTGGCCACCAGCATCAGGTTCACACCGTTGAGCGCCATCCAGTCCAGTTCCCGCTCCCAATCCTGCCAGTTATAAAAACTCATGGTGTAATTGTACGTACAGTAGTTGAGTGCATAGCGGTACGCCAGGGGCTGTTCCATTTTCACAGGCACCGGTACTTTGGGAAGCGGTGAAACCGGCGCCAGGTTATCGCCCATATGGCTCATGGAGCGATGGCAATAATAACGGAGGTACCAGTTCAGCGCTGTGGCGGCTGCATTAGACCCAGTAGCTTCGATCACCACTTTGTCTCCTGCAGTGCGTAGTATAAATCCTTCTTTGGGCTGCTGCAGTTTTTTGAACTGCAATGCGCCGGACAACCAGGGCACACGTCTTTTGGCCAGTGCCTGCACACCATCAAACTCACCGGCCATCAGCATTGCCGGCAATAAAAGAGTCAGAATACAGAGATATCTTTTCATAGTGTTTTTTATACGGACAATTGAATTATGGTATTACCACCTCCTCTCAGGCTGAGGTCAACGGGCTTGTTCTTTTTCCAGGAACCTCCCGTGAAATCAGGGAAGTCGATGGAATTGGAGCGATGCGATACAGACCAGATGCTGAGCGGGGTAACGGCGCTCCAGGCAGCGGCATCATACACATCCATATCCAGGGGGAGACCATTGCGCAGGCAATCGATCATCCGCCAGTCCATGATAAAATCCATCCCTCCGTGACCGCCCACCGTTCTGGCAGCCGTGGCCACATGTTTGATCAGTTCCGGGCTGTATCGTTCTTCGTATTGCTTCAGTTCTTCCTCTTTCATCCATTCATGTCCCAGTGCTACTTTGCCGGGCTCGGGATATTTCTGCACATAACCTTTGGTGCCACTGAGTGCGTGAATGCGACTGTAGGGGCGGGGAGAGGAGATATCATGCTGTACCATGATGGTTTTCCCATGATGCGTTCTGATCATGGAAGTATTCAGGTTGCCCCTGTAGTGTTTATTACCGAATTGTTTGAAATATGGATCATCACCGGCGGCCAGCGTATCGGCCAGTTGCTTCATCATAAAATCATCCGAGCTCATGGAGCTCATATACGAGAACTGATCACCCCGGTTGATATTCATGGCCTGTGCAACCGGACCAAGCCCATGTGTCGGATATAGATTTCCGTTATGCTGGTTCTCTTCCCAACGCCATTGAGGTGCATCATCCTTGCCGGGTTTGCGGAACATGCCTTCCAGCAAGGTGTGAATATAAGCGCCTTCGCCATGTACCAGTTCCCCGAGTACGCCCTGCTGCGCCATGGCAATGGTCATGGTCTCAAAGAAATCATAGCAGCAGTTCTCCAACTGCATGCAATGTTTGCGTGTGCGTTCGGAGGTGGTAACCAGTTGCCAGGCTTCTTCCAGGTTACGGGCAGCAGGCACTTCCACGGCTACATGCTTCCCATGCTCCATGGCGTATACGGCCATGGGCACGTGGTATTCCCAGGG
>Ga0247823_10004128_pt1 | contig 11677 bp, 12 predicted proteins | sample 13C_PalmiticAcid_2_FD_192426 | JGI IMG/M metagenome (GOLD analysis project Ga0247823, IMG submission 192426) | Soil microbial communities from agricultural site in Penn Yan, New York, United States - 13C_PalmiticAcid_Day30 | ecosystem: Environmental > Terrestrial > Soil > Agricultural land...
CGTTACTCGTCCACCATTTTGCCTGCCGAACCATTGGCCCGTGAGCATTGGGCTGCCCTTTGCGACGCCGGTATCATGAAAGCCCTGCTGCCGGAATCCTATGGCGGCCGTGACAACCACCAGGAATTGTGTGCACTCATCGAAGGCATCGCCCGGCACAACCTGCCGCTGAGCATGTACACGATGATCATTACCTCCCTGTTTGTCCGCAATGTGGTGAAATATGGTTCTGTTGCTGCGCAGCAGGAGGTATTGCCCTTGTTTGCCAGTCAGCCCATGATTGGTGGATTTGCCCTGACCGAACCCGGCTGTGGCTCCAACCTGGCCCGCATGAGCACGGTGTTTGAGAAAGAAAAGGACGGTTACCGCATCCGCGGACAAAAACACTGGCAGGCTTTCAGTATCACGGCCGACTGGTGGCTGGTTGCAGCCAAAGACGCGGCAAAAGAGCGGCACTATGGTTACTTCATCGTGAAGCGCGAGGAAGGATTCCGCAACATCGAAGCGTACAACGCACTCGGGTTAAAAGCCATCGATTACGGACTGAATGAAATTGATGCCTGGGTACCTGCCTACCGCAGGCTGGAAGTAACCGCCGAAGGATTGGAAGGAGCGGTAGACATGCTGTGTGCCTCCCGCCTGAGCATGTGCGCGATGGCCAGTGGTTTTACGCAGCGCATTTATGCCGAAGCCCTGCTGCATACCGAAAACCGCCGCATGGGCAATGGCACCCTGGCCAAACTGGGTTATGTGCAGCACAAACTGGCGCAGATGAATGCCTGCCATACTATTTCCAAAGCCTTGCTGACTTTTGTATCAGAACAAACCGATTTCAGGAACAACCTGGTACCGCATTTTTTTGAAGCCCAGGCGGTGAAAACACTGGCCACCGACAAAATGCTGGAAAGCGCGCTCCTGTACCAGCAACTGAGCGGTGGAGAAGGATACCGTTACAACGCTTCTGCCAACAGTGCTGCTTTTGCCCTGCTCGATGCGCGGGTGTACACCATTTTTGATGGCACCAACGATCTGTTAAGTCAGCAGCTCGCCGATTATTGCCTGAGCCATAGTAAGGATGGCGATGTGTTGAGTTTCCTGCAGGAATATGAATTGACGGCGCAGGGTATGCAGCAGTTGTCGCTCGACTTATCGATACTGAACCAGAACGGCCTTCATGCCCAGAAGGTGCTCAACGGTCAGATCATAGCGCGGATATTTGGCCTCAACTGTCTCGATAGCCTCATGAAGGGCAGGGTAGACCGCCATGCATGTAACAATTTTGTGCAAGCAGTAGCCTTCCTTACAGCCGATATCAAACGCATTCTTGCCGAAGCTGAAATCCTGACCCTGGGCGGATGTTAGCGCAAAAAATCTTTTGTCCCGTTAACCTGGGTTAACAACCCTGAGCCCACCGCCCGCTAGCTTTGCAACCAACAACCACCAATTACCGATGAATCCAGAATCCCTGCATGCCCAACTGGCTGCTATCCGGGGGTATGACCAATACCCAACCTCCGGTATCAAGCAAGACCTGTTACAGTCGTTTTTCCCCACCAACATGACCGAGATGGTCAATGATCTTTCCAATGTTACTTCTGCCTTTTACGGGTTTTTGCTCAAACATGTGGGCGAAACCCTGGGGCCGGAGCATATCAACGGGGTTTCTGAAAAACTGTTTTACAGTCTCGGACAACTCAAGACCCAACAGGCGTTGCAAAAGCACGACAGCCTGTTTACCGACACCACCGCTTTTGCTATTGTGCCCATTTCGGCGATCTACAATGCCAGTCCGGAATACATTTTTTCGGTCGATAAACTGACGGCCGATCATACCACGCTGACGATGACCGGGGTAGACCGGTATTACCGTATCTGCCACCAGCTGGGTATTGCCGAACACCTGACCTGGCCTACGCTGCTGCCGTTTATGGAAGCCATTAAAGATACCCTGCAACTGGATGTGACGATTAGTTACGAGCTGCAGCCCTTTACCGAAAACTACGAAACGCATTGTGTGTACCATTTTCAAAAGCATTCCTGATCCATCCCCATGAAAGCAACTGTATATATCGGCGAAACCGCGCCATATCTCTATCCGCTCGATGAGCTGACCATAGAAAATGAATACCTGAAGCTGCCCATCGGCTCAACGCATGAATACCAGGACAACGATTTCAGCAAGCTGTTACAGGTGGTGTCGTCGTTGGGCAGCTGCAGCCTTTCCAACCTGCTGGGCAACAGCAGCAAGGCTTTTTTCCTGGGCGAGAAACTGCGCATCCGCCGCATGGCCTTCAACATCCAGGAAGGGCCGCTCACCCTGAAAGCCAAAAGCATCATTGCATCCAAAAGAAAAGGGAAGTCAAGTGTGGAGATCTACGACCAGGCTGGTGTGCTGGCGTATAATTTTGAGCTGGACTACACCATTTTTTCGGAAGAAGCTTTTTGCAAACTGTTCAAAGACAATTTTGAGAAAACGGAGGAAACAGCTTTCTGTGATAACTTCCCGGCTACCCGCAACACCATCCAGAGCGATAGCCAGTTCATCATCACCATTGATCCGTTTACGGCGCAGAACTGTATCGGTCATTTCGAAGGGTATCCCATTGTGCCGGCAGTATTCATGACGAATCGTCTGCTGGCGGGCATCCGCGAGTGGGCCGGTGAGCAGGAAGGCAAGCCGGTGAACATCCAGGTGGATAGCCTGGAGATGTTTCCCAACAGGGCTATGCCGGTCAATACCACCTACAAGGCTGCCATTGTAGCCACGCGTCTGGCGCCCAGGCTCACGCTGTTTACCTGCTCGGTGCAGGACGAAAACCAGCAGGAGTATGGCGTTTACCTCATCACCCTTCAATATTAAGCCATGCTGCATTTATCTGAGGCCGTTATCCTGCTCACCGGTGCCGATGGCGGCATAGGCAGTGCGTTGCTGCACGAGTTTGTAGCCCGTGGCGCCCGTAAAATTTATGCGGCCGGACTATCTGCGAAAAACCTGGAGCCGCTTGCTGCCCAATATCCGGGTATCGTTACACCGCTGGTGCTGGATGTGACCGACGATTTTGCCATCGCCCAGGCCGTAGCACAAACGCAGGATGTAAACCTGCTGGTGAACAATGCCGGGATAGAATTGAAATCTTTCTTCATTGGCGAACAGGCGGCACAAAAAGCCCTGTTCGAAATGAAGGTGAACTATATAGGCGTCATCAGCCTCATCAACCAGTACCTTCCAGTTTTGCAACAGCAGGCGCCTGCCGGCATTATGAATATTTTGTCGGTAGGCAGCACTGCTGTCATTAAAAGGCTCGGTACCTATTGTGCCTCCAAATCTGCCACGCATCTCCTGACCCAATCGATCAGGGCCGAGTTAAAAGAAGCCGGCATCGGTGTAACGGGGGTGTACCCGGGTTATGTCGATACGGCTATGTCGGCCGATATTACCTATGAAAAAGCCTCGCCAACCACGCTTGCCCAACGTATTTGCGATGCCTATGAAGCCGGTGAGGAAGATATTTTCCCGGATCGCATGTCCGAAGAATTCTATGCCCGCCAGCCCATCACCGTTACCTATCTGAATTAACCACAACATCCCAGCTCATGGCCACCAAATCTGCCATCATCAGCGCCGTAGGCGCTTACGTGCCCGAAAAAGTATTCTCGAACCAGGAAATCGAACAACTCGTTGCCACCAACGACGAATGGATTGTAGCCCGCACCGGTATCAAAGAACGCCGTATCCTCGACGAAAAGGACAAAGCCACTTCCGACATGATCGTGCCCGCTATCCTGGAAATCTGCCGCAAGAAAAACCTCGATCCGCAGGAAATTGAATGCGTGATTGTGGCCACCATTACCCCCGATTACAAGCTGCCCGCCACTGCCAATATCGTTTGCGAAAAAATTGGTGCAGTCAATGCCTGGGGTTTCGACATCAACTCGGCCTGCAGTGGGTTTATCCATGCCCTCAACATTGGTGCGAGCCTTATTGAAAACGGTCGCCACACCAAAGTCATTGTGGTGGGAGCCGATAAAATGAGTTCCATCATCAACAAAAACGACCGCAACACGGTGGTGCTTTTTGGCGATGGAGCCGGAGCGGTGCTGCTCGAAGCCTCTGACGAACCCATTGGTGTGATGGACAGCCTTTTCAAAAGTGAAGGCGCTGGTAAAGAGTTCCTGCACATCAAATCGGGCGGCGCGCTCAACGGTCTTACCGTAGAAAGCGTGATGGCCAACGAACATTTGGTGTCGCAGGACGGTAAAAATATCTTCAAAGCAGCGGTGCGCAACATGAGCGGTATTTCCAAAGAACTCATGAAACGCAATGAACTGGAGGTAGGGGACATCGACTGGTTTGTGCCGCACCAGGCCAACCTGCGCATTATCGAAGCGGTAGCCAAAGAAATGGACATGCCGATGGAGCGCATCAAGATCAATATTGAAAAATATGGCAACACCACAGCCGGTACTATCCCGATTTGTCTTTGGGAACTAGAGCAAAAACTCAAGAAAAATGACTCGGTGCTGCTCACTGCTTTTGGCGCCGGATTCTCCTGGGGCGCGGTTTGGCTCAAATGGGCCTACGATCCCAGCCAGAATTAACAGACAGAATACATAAACGGTGGGGTACAGATACCGGAATTTGCTACTTTTGATGCCCAAAGCAATCATTTGACCGGAGACCCTATGGAATTGGAAGCATTGTTTCGGCACCTCGAAACCCGTTTACGCCTGAGTAAAGAAGACATCGAATTATCGCGCCCATACTGGAAAAAATTCAGGTATGGCAAGGGCGAATATTTTAACCAATATGGCAATGTATGTCAACACCTGGGATTCATCATCTCGGGTGTTTTTCGTACTTATTATATCGACGAGAACCTGAAGGAGAATACCGTTTTCCTGTATTCGAAGGATGAGTTTGTAACGGCTTTCCGCAGCATGGTGCAGCGTACGCCCTGTGTGTATTTTGTACAGGCGTTGTCGGCCGCGCATATCGTGAGCATCCACATCAACGATCTCGAAAAGTTGTACAGCGTGTCCAAAGGCTGGGAACGGGTAGGGCGTACCATTGCCGAAGAAGCTTTCTTTAAACTGCTGCACCGCGTAGAGAACTTAACGTTTCTCAGCGCCGAAGAACGCTACAAACAGTTCCTCGAGCGCCATCCCGATCTGCCCGACAGCATTCCGCAATACCATATTGCTTCTTTCCTGGGCATAGAAACACCTTCGCTGAGCAGGATCAAACGCAGGCTGAAAGGAGAGTAGCGTTTATTTGCTCTCGATATATCCTTCCGCGAAAAAACGGTTGGGTTGCAGGTACACCTGGTGGTTCTGGAAATCGAGCACGGTATTGAACCGTTTCAATACCTCATTGCCCAGGATATGGATGTTTTGGCCCTTCATGGGTTTGTTGCCGGTGATTTGCTGCACGGGGACATGCTTTAACTCGTAATCACCAATCCGGAGCGCATCCAGTTTGGCTGTGATCACAGGGACTTCATTGCCCTGGCCGCCTTTCATCATCACTTTTTTGATCACCTCCATTTTATCGGCCGGGAATTGTCCGGCTTTCAGCAAGTCGTTATCGAGCATGGCCGTGCGCTGGTAACCCGTATCAAACAGGAAATCGTTGGTATTGGTCACCCCATCCTGCTCCATCGTACTCTTAACCATGAACAGGCCTTCGAAGTACTGGATGGGCAGCCTGGCGTACGTCTTGTCCGTCAGCACTGCAGCGGGCATTTGGTGGTGCACCACCATGATCATTTTATCGTAGTTCAGTTCCACCACTTTGTTTTTGAACAGGTCCCAGCCAAACCTGCCATCGGTATCCTGGCCCGACAAAAGCGCATCATACACTTTGGTAGGATACTCCTGTTGGCCGATTTTAAGTTGGTAAGCTGTGCGGTACAGGTCGGGTTTGGTTTTTACTTTTTTTTGCAACACCTCCTGCGTGAGGGTAAGTTCGGTAGAGCCCGTATCGAAATTGAGGTTCAGCGTATCCTGGTTGTTGAACACCGCCTTCACGTAGATGGTATTATGTTGGTTGATGATGAGCGGAATGGTATCGCTGGTGGAGGGTTGTTGTGCTGCCGCTTGCAGGGAAGTCAAAATGAATGCTGCCAATACTGTCTGTTTCATAGCCAAAGGGATGGATAGTGCCGGTAAAATAAAGGTGATGAAGATCGTGTTTTATCATGGAAGCGCAAAGCCAAAGTGATGAACGGCAGCATGTGCAAATGGGCCTTAAATATGTCTTGCCGGGGTGAAATAGTAACGGGCATTGTCCGTACTTTGATGATACAATCGCGTCTGATATGAACTGTTATAAACAGGTTATTACGAATAGATTCCGGTAATGCACCGGATGCCCGTTATTTAGAAGAAGCCCTGGTTTGTTATAAGCCGGGGTTTTTTGGTGCATGCGGTATTTCACCGGTTCAAAAGGTTAGTACTTTGCCGGCGTAAAGTACTAACCTCTTGCCTGAGAAGTACTAACCTTTTACGCCAAAGGTTAGTACCTCTTGTGAAAGTCGTTAGTACAAGTAGAAGCAGCAGCGCGCAGGTTGGGAAGAAATGGCGTTTAGGGGTTAAAAAATGTGTGGCAGGGGTAGGATAGGAAATACAGGTGTTGTATATCATAGTAAGCAGGCACAGGGAATGGATTTTGCATATCCCACCTGTTTTATTTAATTTTTCTGCATCTAAACCACCAGTCCATGCATACCGGACACCGATTTACGCCCTATGAATTTTTTTGCTGGACGCGCAGAGACACCTATTGGATGGTGACCCTCGCGGCCATTCCTACCATTTTATATGCGGTGGGTTGTACTTTCCTGGCTTTGCCCTGGCAGCCGGTGGCTATTTTGGGTACGGCGGTTGCGTTTGTTGTCGGGTTTAAGAACAACGCCAGTTATACCCGTATCTGGGAAGCCCGGCAGATTTATGGGTCCATCATCAACGACAGCCGGAGCTTTGCATACACCTTGCGCGATGCGCTGTCGGGTAAGCAGGACGAAACCGTGCAGCGGATGTTTTACCGGCATTTTGCCTGGCTCACAGCTTTGCGTTACCAACTGCGCGAACCCCGCAGCTGGGAGAACATGCAGCGCCGCAATAACCAGGAGTTCCAGAATGGCCATTATGAAATACCTGAAAGGTCGCAGCCATTGGAAGAGGTGTTGAAGAGCTATTTGTCAGCACATGAACTGGCTTACATCCTGTCTAAGAAAAATCGCGCTACCCAGCTCACCGCTATGCAGTCGGAAGAACTCGGAGTGCTGTACAATACCGGTCGCCTCAACGATTTTCAATGGACGCAGTTACAGCAGGGACTCATGAAGCTCACCGACGATCAGGGCAGGGCAGAACGGATCAAAAACTTTCCTTACCCACGCAATTTTGCCTCCATTGCCACCTACCTGCTGTTCATTTTCGTGATACTGGTGCCATTCGGTCTGCTCCGCGAGCTCGACAAACTGGGAGAAGGCACGTTACTGCAAGGGTATACCATCTGGTTCAATATTCCTTTTTCTGTGTTAGTCACCTGGGCATTCCATACGCTTGATTCGGTAGGTGAAAGCTCGGTAAATCCATTTGAAGGCAGTGCCAATGATGTACCCATTTCACAAATCAGCCGCACCATCGAGATCGATATGCGTGATATGCTGGATGAGGCTTCGCTGCCGGAGGCGATAGTGCCGAAGAATAATATTGTGTTGTAGCTTTATAGCCATGTTCGAAAAATTCCAGTCCAAACTCCCGCTCACCGAAGCCGAACAGTTTACCCGGCATTTCAAACGAATGGAAGTGCCGGCACGCAAGGTTTTGCTGCGGGAAGGAGAGGTTTCTCAACGTACCTATTGGATCGAGCAGGGTTGCATCCGTGCCTGGTTCAACAATGAAGGGCAGGATATTACGTTCCAGTTTTTCTTTGAAAACAGCATGGTGTCGTCCATCGAAAGTTTCCGGAAGGGCATTGCGAGCATCATGACCCTGGAAACCATTGAACCTTGCGTGTTGTGGTACGCCGATAAAGCAGATATTGAGCAGATCATCTCGGGCATTACACAGGATCCCAAGCTGAGCGCCACGTTTATAGACGTGGTGTTTGAACGGGCTTTCGATTATATGAAACATTGCCTGTCGTACATCAAAGACAGTCCGCAGCAACGCTACCTGAACCTGATCGAGGAAAAACCACAGATCATACAAAGGGTGCCGCAGCATTATATTGCTTCTTACCTGGGCATCAGCAAAGTGCACCTGAGCCGCATCAAGAGCAAACTGGCGAAGGGGAAGTCCTGATATTTAATAACAAATGTTATCGTGCCGGGCTGCCAGTCGGTCTAATTTTGCTGTACAATAAAGCAAATATGAAAGCACTGGTTGTATTGAATAAAGGCGAAATGCCGCAGTATGTGACCGATTTTCCGGAACCTGCTCCCAAAAATGAGAGAGAAGCGTTGATGACGGTGAAAGCCGCCGCGATTAAACACCTCGACCGCATGCGGGCCAGCGGCAAACATTATTCTACCGAAGGCCAAGCGCACGAACCTAAAGCCGTAGGTGGTGATGGAGTAGGTGTGTTGACCGATGGCAGGCGGGTGTATGCGCTGGGTATAACCGGTATGGTGGCGGAGAAAGGCACTATTGAAACTTTCAGTATTGTACCTGTGCCGGATGGCTTGGAAGATGTGATAGCCGCGGCATTGCCCAATGCAGTGATGGGATCAGCGCTGGCACTAAAATTCAGAGCAGGCATGCAGGCTGGAGAAACGGTGTTGATCAATGGTGCTACCGGCGTTACAGGAAAGATAGCCGTACAACTGGCCAAACATTATGGTGCCAAACGTGTGATTGTGACCGGTCGCAATGAAGCCGTGCTGGAATCTTTGCGCGCTTTGGGAGCCGACGAATGTGTACCACTGAAACAGGAAGACGCAGCATTGACGGCCCAAATTCAAGCCATTCACCAGGCTACACCCATTGATGTGGTGCTCGATTACATCTGGGGACATACTGCTTCACTGATCCTCGGAGCCATTAAGGGTAACGGCGGTTTCACGCATGCCACCCGTTATGTGGTAGTGGGCGCTATGGCTGGCGATAAAATTGAACTGTCTTCTTCTATTTTGCGCAGCACAGATCTTAAAATCATGGGTTCGGGCCTCGGCAGCTGGACGAAAGCCGAAGTGCAATTGCTGATCGCCGATATTTTACCGGAAGCCTTTGCCCTGGCAGCTGCGGGTAAACTGGTAATGGATATCGTTACATTACCGATTTCAGAAGCCGCCCAAGCCTGGGAAATGGATATTCCGGCGGGTCAGCGACTGGTGGTTAAGATGTAGGGAAACTTGACAATAAAAAATCCCCCGGCTCTGCCCGGGTATTCTTTATGCCACTACCTTCTGGAGATTCATATACAACGATTGTAATACACCAACGTTCAAATGGAAACCCGGCTGCTGCCTTTTCTTGCTAACACTGGAACATACCCAGGCTTCTTGTCACTTTTTTTGCGGAAAAAAAGTAACCAAAAAACCGTCCGAAAACAATTACAGCCGTTTTCGGAGATGCCCCGATTAAACAACGCCGCTACTGTGTCCTCTGCTGATCATCTTGATGGAACAACCTCGGACTTAGCCTTTAAACATTACCACCGCCACAGGCAGTGGTTTTTTTAGGAATAATAAAAAGCCTCAAGCGGATGCGCCTGAGGCCTTTGTTATGAGAAGTCTGATATGATCGATGATTGCGCAGGTAATTTAATCACACCCGCAGTATCCCCCTGAATCCTCTTACCGCATAGTATGATTGCGCACCGTTGTGGTAGGTAAACACATGATCGTACCGGCGATCGCAGAAAAGAGCGCCACCCAGTTTGCGGATAGGAGCGGGAGTGCGTACCCAGCTGGAGGTTTTAAGATCAAACTGGCCCAGTTCCTGAAGATTACGGTATTCCTCTTCGGTGAGCAGTTCGATGCCCATTTCAGTGGCCATGTTCACAGCGCTGTCACCAGGTTTGTGTTCTTTGCGGGCTTCAAGCGCTTCGTGGTCGTAACATACGTTGCGGCGACCTTTAGGCGTTTCAGCCGAGCAGTCTGCAAACAGGTACTCATTAGCTTTTTTATCGAAACCTATTACATCGGGTTCCCCTTCGGTGATTTCCATTTCGTTGAGCGACCAGAGTTTGGCGGGATTGGCTTCGAGCTTTTCCTGCACCTTAGCCCAGTCGATTCCTTTGTGGCGGGCCATATTTTTTTCGAAACGGGTTTGCAGTATGGTCAGCAGTTCTTGTTGCTGCGAGGCGGGCAGTTTCTTTTTCATGTTATTGGGTATGGGTTACGGTTTTAGTTGCGTCTGGTAGTGTTGCAGCTTGTCCATATTTTGTGCCAATCCTTCATTGGCCTTAATGCTTTCAAGACGGTCAATGGTCAATAGTCAATAGTCAATTTGGGTGTTTCTTCCAAAGAACGAAGAGGAAGGGTTAATCATCCAATCCTTTTCCAGCCATGATTTGTGGGATGTATTTTTCCACCCTCGATGCGCGGGTTTTGGATTGTTTGGCCTGCGAAAAATGAAACAGGTAGGCACGTTGCCGGCCGGGTGTTAAAGCTTCAAAAGCTGTTTTCAGTGCGGGCATGGTATCCAGCTTGCTTTGAAACTCTTCGACCACTTCATAATCCGCTGTTTTTCTCATCGGTACTTTCAGTCCGGCTTTTTCCACTTCAATGGCCTGGTAAATATAAGCCTTGATAGCCCTGGCTTGTTCGGTTACCTGTTTGGCATCGGTAAACCGGATTTGGCGGGCCGATTGAACGTTATCGGTCTGTTGGATTAAAATACCGTCTGTATCCTGCAGCAATGCTCCTTTGACAAACAGCAGCGCGCAATATTCCTTGAACACATGGATCAGCACTACGTTGGTACCGTTGTACGCGTAGCAGGGTACGCCCCATTTCAGTTCCTCGGTGAGGCCGCAATCGAGCACAATAGTCCTCAGTCGCGTAATGGCTTTTTCCCACTGACCGGCTTTGTCGAAATAGAAATCAACTTTGGGATTCATCTGATTCATGGCGCAAGAATTATTGACTAAAGTTAACGGAAATAAGTTTTCTGTTGGCCGGCCTGAAATACCAGGATACCAGCGTAAGTGCCAGCAGCAGCAATGAAGGGAAGATCTGGTTCACCGTGTTGGACGCCACATGAGAAAACGCAGCACCCGTCATTACGAAGAAGAAGCCGGCATATGCCCATTCCTTTAGCCTCGGATAACCCGGAATGAGGATGGCGATGGCGCCCAGGATTTTCCAGACACCCAGCAACACCATGAAGTAGTGCGGGTAGCCCAGGTCTTTCATGAAACTTTCTTCCTGCTCATTACCCATCAGTTGCACCATACCTGTCGATACCATGCCTAACGCCAGCCACACGGTCGCTATCCAATAGATGATTTTGTTTCGCTTGTTCATGATGGGTTATTTTACAGGTTTTAAAATGTCCTGGATGCGGTTGTGGGCCATATCGATACCCTGCGCGAAAGGCATTTTCAGGATCTGATCGCGCAGTTCGGCCGATTCGTAGATCACGTGCATGGTCAGTTTGCTGGTGTCATCGGTCAGGGATTCGAATTCGTAAATCTCCAGCTGCACGCCAAATGGGGTATTGTCCA
>Ga0247823_10004129_pt1 | contig 11676 bp, 6 predicted proteins | sample 13C_PalmiticAcid_2_FD_192426 | JGI IMG/M metagenome (GOLD analysis project Ga0247823, IMG submission 192426) | Soil microbial communities from agricultural site in Penn Yan, New York, United States - 13C_PalmiticAcid_Day30 | ecosystem: Environmental > Terrestrial > Soil > Agricultural land...
GACGCGTTTGGACGACATCTGCGAACGCTACTCGACGGTGCAGAGCCGTCCAGGGATGGAGTGAGCCATGTCCAACGTCTTCTCCTGGGTACGATCCCGCCTGGCGCACCGCGGTGACAGCGAGCATGGCCAGGCGCTGATCCGCGTCGCGCTGATTTCCATCATCCTGACCTATGCGCTGCTGCCCTCGTCGCGCGCGGCGTTGCCGGCCGGCGAATACACGATCGTCCTGACCATCATCACCTCGGGACTGGTCAACAGCCTGGGCATCTTCGCCTGGCTGCTGGTGCAACCGGGCAAGTCCCATGTCCGCCGCGGGCTGGGCATGATTGCGGACTACGGCCTGCTGGCGGCGGCCATGAACGGCATGGGCGAGCCGCTGTCGTGGGCCTACGTCGTGCTGATGTGGATCACCGTCGGCAACGGCCTGCGTTATGGCAACCGCTACCTGGTGGTCGCCGTCACGATGGCCAGCGCGTCGTTCGCCGCCGTGGTGTGGATGAACGACTACTGGCGCGCGAATGCGACGCTGGGCATCGGCCTCGTGCTCGGCCTGATCGCCGTGCCGATGTACCTCTCGGGCCTGCTGCGCGACCTGACCCGCGCCACCGACGAAGCGCGTCGTGCGAACGAGGCCAAGAGCCGCTTCCTGGCCAACATGAGCCATGAGTTCCGGACCCCGCTCAACGGTCTGGCCGGCATGTCCGAGCTGCTGGCCACCACGCGCCTGGACACCGAACAGCGCGAATGCCTTTCGACGATCCAGGCCTCCACCCGGACGCTGCTGGGCCTGGTCGAGGACGTGCTGGACATCTCCGCCATCGAGGCCGGCAAGGTCAAGCTCAACGTGGTCGAGTTCTCGCCGCGCGAGCTGGTCGACAGCATCGGCCTGATCCTGATGCCGCAGGCGCGCGGCAAGCAGGTGCGCTACGAAGGCCAGGTCGACGAGGCGATTCCGGCCAAGTTGCGCGGCGACGCGGGTCACCTGCGCCAGGTGCTGCTGAACCTCGCGGGCAACGCGGTCAAGTTCACCGACGAGGGCGAAGTGCGCCTGACCGTCGCGCCCACGCTGGTCGACGGCCAGCATGTGCGCCTGCGGTTCACGGTGACCGACACCGGCATCGGTGTGCCCGTCGCGTTGCGCGAGCGCCTGTTCGAGGCGTTCGAACAGGCCGACGTCAGCCTGTCGCGCCGTTACGGCGGTACCGGTCTCGGCACGACGATCGCCAAGGGCCTTACCGAAGCCATGGGCGGCACGATCGGGTTCGAGAGCAGCGAGCAGCGCGGCAGCTGCTTCTGGGTGGAGCTTCCGTTCGATGCGGTGCCGGAGCGGGTCATCGTTCCCGCGGTCCAGGGGCACGCGGACTGGCTGCAGGAAGAGCCCGACGCGGCCAGCGCCGAGAACATCATCGCCTTCTCGGATCCGTTCCTGCGCCATCGCGCCCGCGTGCGCAGCATGCAGATCCTCGTCGCTGACGACCATGAGGCGAACCGCATGGTCGTGCAGCGCCTGCTGCAGAAGGCCGGCCACCGCATCACCTGCGTGAATGGCGGCGAGGAAGTGCTGGACGCGCTGGAATCGGCCTCCTACGACGCCGTGATCTGCGACCTGCACATGCCGGGGCTGAGCGGCCTCGACCTGTTGAAGCAACTGCGCGTGATGGAGGCCGGCAGCGGCAGCCGCACGCCGGTGCTGATCCTCAGCGCCGACGTCACGCCCGAATCGATCCAGCGCTGCGAACAGGCGGGCGCGCGCGCCTTCCTCGCCAAGCCGGTGGTCGCCTCGCGACTGCTGGATGCGTTGGCCGACATCGCCACGTCCGGGCGTGTGTCCGCCACCGCGACGGTCGCTCCCGTGCGAGCGGAAGTGTCCGACGGCGTGCTGGATGTCAGCGTGCTGGACGAGCTCACCGCGCTCGGCATGGGCGATGCGTTCGAACGCGAGTTCATCGAGCAGTGCCTCAACGACGCCGACGGTTGTATCGGCGCCATGGCGCACGCGATGGAGCGCGGCGACGGCGAGCACCTGCGCGAGCACGCCCATGCGTTGAAGGGCGTGGCCAGCAATCTCGGATTGGTGAAGCTCGCGGCGGCGGCGGGCGAGATGATGCGGCTGGCCGACTGGCAGATCACGCGCGAATGGCGTCACCGCCTGGCAGCGCTGAACTCGCATCTCAGCCATGGTCGTGCGGCGCTGGAAGCTCGCCAGCGGGTGCGTGGCACGATCGAGAAGGGCGGCGAAGGCTCCTCGTCCTGATTCGGCGTTCCGGACGGTTTCCGGGACGGGTCGGAACGGAAGCGGCAGGCCCGCCCGATGGGCGGGTCCCAGGCGAGTACGATGATCCGGACTCGCCCTTGAAGCGCGATCCGCGCCTCAACCCCCTGATTTCCCCTGTATTCCCTGCGCGTTACGGCGACAGCGGACTACTGCAGGTACATCAAGCCGCGCGCGTGGAGCGCTTTTCCTGGGCGCGCACGATGCGTTCCATCATCTTCAGCGACTTGTCGCCCAGCGTCAGCGCGGTGTCGACCCACACTTCGGTGATGCCCATCAGTTCGTCGTAGCCGACCGGCTGCGCGAGGTTGCGGCAAGCGTTCAGCGCCAGGTGCGCATGCGGGGAACGGCGCTGCTTGTCGATGATCGACTGCACGGCGGCGGCGCCCTGGCCCTTCGGCACCAGCACGTCGACCACGCCCAGCTTGTACAGCTCGTCGCTGGTGTAGATGTTGCCTTCGAGGATGATCTTCTCGGCGAACTGCGGCGACACGCGCTTGCACAGGAACGAGTAGGCGCCCATGCCCGGGAACAGGCCGAACAGCACTTCCGGCAGGCCCATGTCGACGCCTTCCTCGGCCACGATGGTGTGGCAGGACAGGGCGATCTCGAGACCACCGCCCAGCGCGTCGCCCTGGATCAGCGCGATCGTGCGCACGTCGCCGCCGAGGCCGGTGTTGAGGTGATGGACGCCATCGATGCAGCGGCGCGCGTAGCTCAGCAGGCGGTCGCGGTTGTTTTCGCGGATCAGCTGCGAGAACAGCTCCAGGTCGCCGCCGAGGTTGAAGGCGGTGGCGTCGGACGCGACCACGAGGTGGCGCAGCTTGCCCGGCTGGCGCTGCGATTCGCGCAGGGTGATCGAGTTCATGAAGCTCAGCACGTCGTCGAGCATCTGGCTGCGGAAGCACGGACGCACGCCGGGCGCGACATCGGAGTGCATGTACATCCAGTGGGCATCACCGCTGGGCTCCGACTCGACGCGGACGGTCGGGAAGGAACGGGTGCGCTGCAGTTTTTCGACGTTGTTCATGGAGAGCTCCTTGGAGGGGTTTTTTCCCGCGCGGCAGGGGATGCGGGTGAGGCGGATTTGTGTGACGCAGGTGGCATCACGCGCCGATCCTACACCTGAACGAATAATTAAAATCCAGTGCACGCGCGCGCTTGCGGCAAGGAACCCCTGTCAACGGGTCCTCACTCTCGTGATTTGTGACGCGCGTCTAGAATCTGACCCTAAAGTCCTGAACAAAAAAGAAAAAGGCCGGCGCAGGGCCGGCCTTTTCTCAAACATGAATAGGGCGATCAGGCGCTCTTCGGCGGATCCCGCAGTTCCTTGCGGAGGATCTTGCCGACGTTGGTCTTCGGCAGCTCGGTGCGGAACTCGATCTGGCGCGGCTGCTTGTAGCCGGTCAGGTTGTCGCGGCAGTAGGCCTTCACCTGTTCGGCGGTGAGCGCGGGGTCCTTCTTCACGATGAAGACCTTCACCGCCTCGCCCGATTTCTCGTCGGGCACGCCGATCGCCGCGACTTCGAGCACGCCGTCCATGCCGGCGATGACGTCTTCCACTTCGTTCGGATACACGTTGAAGCCGGAGACCAGGATCATGTCCTTCTTGCGGTCGACGATGTAGAAGAACCCGTTCTCGTCCATCTTCGCCATGTCACCGGTATGCAGCCAGCCATCGGCGTCGATGACGTTGGCCGTTTCCTCCGGGCGCTGCCAGTAGCCCTTCATCACCTGCGGGCCCTTGATGCAGAGCTCGCCCACTTCGCCGGTGGGCAGCATGTTGCCGTCGTCGTCCTTCACGCAGGCGTCGGTCGAGGGCACGGGCAAGCCGATCGCGCCGTTGTAGTCCTGCAGGTTCATCGGGTTGATGCAGGCGGCGGGCGAGGTCTCGGTCAGGCCGTACGCCTCGACCAGCGTCACGCCGGTGACCTTCTTCCACTTCTCGGCGACGGCGCGCTGCACGGCCATGCCGCCACCCAGCGTCATCTTGAGGTTGGAGAAGTCGATCTCGTCGAACCCGGGCGTGTTCAATAGGCCGTTGAACAGCGTGTTGACGCCGGTGATCGCGGTGAACCGCGTGGCCTTGAGCTCCTTCACGAAGCCCGGCATGTCGCGCGGATTGGTGATCAGGTGGTTGAGCCCGCCCAGCTTCATGAAGACCAGGCAGTTCGCCGTCAACGCGAAGATGTGGTACAGCGGCAGCGCCGTGATGATGACCTCGTTGCCGTAGTCCAGGCCTGTGCCGACCCAGACGCCGGCCTGCTGCATGTTCGCGACCAGGTTGCGGTGCGTCAGCATCGCGCCCTTGGCGACACCGGTGGTGCCGCCGGTGTACTGGAGGAAGGCGATGTCGCCGGAGTCGATGTCGACGTCGGGCAGGCTATGCATCTGGCCGAGCGTCAGCGTGTCCTTGAAACGTACCGCACCCGGAATGTCGTAGTCCGGCACCATCTTCTTCACGTACTTAAGCACGAAGTTGACGATGGCGCCCTTCGGGAAGCCGACCAGGTCGCCCAGCGCGGTGGTGATGACCTGCTTGACCTGCGTGCCCGCCAGGGCTTCCTGCGCGGTCTTGCCGAAATTGTCGACCACCAGCAGCACGCTGGCGCCGGAATCGGTCAGCTGGTGCTTGAGTTCGCGCGGCGTGTACATCGGGTTGACGTTCACCACGGTCAGCCCGGCGCGCAGCACGCCGAAGATCGCGATGGGGTACTGCAGGCAGTTCGGCATCATGATCGCGACGCGATCGCCTTTCTTGAGCTTCAGCTCGCCGAGCAGGTAGGCGGCGAACTGCCGGCTCCGCGCGTCGATCTCGCCATACGTCAATGTCTTGCCGAAGTTGCGGAACGCGGGCCGGTCGCGGTACTTGCTGATCGCTTCATCGAATACCGACACGATGGAGCGGTACTGCTCCAGGTCAACCGCATGCGGCACGCCTTGCGGGTAACTCTTGAACCACGGACGTTCCTGACTCATCGTTCTGCTCCCTCCCCAGGGTCTTCGGGCTGCCTTCGCGGCATGCTTGTGGGCGAGCGCCGAAACGGGCGCCTGTCGGGAGCATACCGTTCCGGATGGAAAAGGCGAAGGTTTCGATGGCGAAGATGGGTCTGAACTACGTGGCCGCGGCGGCGCTGCTGCTGGCGGGGCTGGTGGGCTGCGACGCGGAGCCGCCGGAGGCGCAGCTGAGGCAGCGTTTCGATGCCATGCAGCAGGCCGTCGAGGAGAAACGGGTAGGCGATTTCATGGACGGCGTGAGCGGCGCATTCGCGGGCCCCGGAGGGATGGATCGTGCTGCGTTGCACAATCTGGTCCGTGCCCGGACGTTGGCGAATGCACGCCTAGGCGCCACGACCGGACCGCTCGAGGTCCGCGTCGATGGCGACAATGCGACGGTGTCGTTCCACGTGCTGCTGACGGGCAGCAGCGGCCGGCTTCTGCCGGAACAGGCGCGCACCTATAACGTCACGACCGCATGGCGGCGAGAAGAGGGCGATTGGCGCGTGTACCACGCGCAATGGGACGCGTCCCGCTGACCGTCACTTCGCCGGCGTGAGCCTGCCGCCGCTCCAGCGATAGCGCAGCGTCTTGGGCACGGTGGGACAGCAACGGGCATCGTTGGGGCCGGGCCACTTCGTCTTCAGTTCGATGGCGCCGTTGCGCACCGCCATGCCTTCCACGCTGCCCAGCGGCTCTTCGGCCTCACCCGCCGGCACGTAGCGCTGTCCCTTGCGGGCCAGCACGGTGACGCCATGATGCCAATAGGTCGGCCCGAGCATCGTCCACAGGACGACCACTTCCGCCTCGCCGTCGCCATCGAGATCGGCAGCGACGACTTCGCTCGCCTCATAGGCCTCCTGCGGACCTGCGGCGGCCTGCTTGGTGGCCAGGAACTGGTCGGCAATGCGCCTGGACTGGTCCGCGTCCGGTGACGCCGCGCGTGCGCCCAGGCTGGCGGAAGCGACAAGGAAGAGCAGGATAGAACGGAGGATCAGCGTTCCCATGGCGGCACCCCGACGACCTTCGGCGAAGGTCTCCTGATGCCGGAACGCAACGAGCGCGGACGACCGGCAACTGTCGGCGGTGCACCCGCATGGCGGATCTGGCTTGCCACCGCCGCGTCGAGCCTTGATGATCGGGGCATCCAACTGGGGAACCGCTCATGTCTATTCGCTGGAAACTCCTGGCGTGCCTATGGCTGGCCGCCGGAAACGTCGTCGCGCAGGACGCCCTGCCGTACCAGACGCCGCCTGCGGAGATCCTGCAACTCGCCGACGTGCAGCGTCCGCCCAGCGTGGTGACGGACAGCCGCAAAGACCACTTGGTGCTGTTCTACCGCGATACGTTCAAGTCACTCGCGGAGCTGTCCGACGAAGAACTCAGGCTCGGCGGCCTGCGCGTCAACCCGCGTACCAACATCGCCAGCACCACCACATATTTCACCAATCTGCAGGTGCAACGTCTGCAGGGTGGCGACGCGCGCCAGGTGAGCGGCTTGCCCGCGAATCCGCGGCTGGCGAACTTCACTTGGTCGCCCGACGAGCGCCTGCTGGCGTTCACCCACACCACGCGTACCGGCGTGGAAGTCTGGGTTGCGGACCTGGCCACCGCGCAGGCCACGCGCCTGACCGAGGCCCGGGTCAACGCCAACGTGGGCAATCCGCTGACCTGGTTCCGCGACAACCAGGCGGTGCTGGTCCGCATGCTGCCCGCGCAGCGTCCCGCGCTGCTCGACACGTCGCGCGCGGTTCCCACCGGGCCCACCGTTTCGGTCAGCGATGGCAGCAAAGCGCAGAACCGTACCTACCAAGACCTGCTCAAGAATCCGTCGGATGAAGCCAACTTCGCCGTGCTCGCCACGTCCGAGCTGCATCGTGTGCCGTTGAAGGGCCCCGCGACGCTCTGGCGTGCCGCCGCGATGTACACCGGCGAGTCGTTCTCGCCGGACGGCCGCTACGTCCTGCTGCAGACGCTGCGCAAGCCGTTCTCCTATCTGGTGCCTTACGGCCGCTTCCCGTACCGCGCAGAGGTCGTGGAAACCACCGGCAAGCCTGTGACCACGGTCGTGGATGCGCCGCTGGCGGAGAACCTGCCGAAGGGTTTCATGGCCGTGCGCGCAGGCCGTCGCGATGTCGAATGGCGCGCGGACCGGCCCGCCACGCTGGTCTGGGCCGAAGCGCTGGACAAGGGCGATCCTGCGGTGGAGGTCCCGTTCCGCGACGAGGCCTTTGCCTGGCAGGCGCCGTTCACCGGCACGCCGCAGTCGCTCTTCAAGACCGTCGACCGCGTGCAGGGCATCCTGTGGGGTGACGACACGCATGCGATCGTCACCGACTACTGGTGGAACACGCGCCATACCCGCACCTATCTGCTCGACCCGTCGAAGGCGGGGTCACCGCTGCGCGAGCTGGTGAGCCGCAGCTACCAGGACCAGTACAGCGATCCGGGCCAGTTCGAGACGCGGCGCAACGCAGCGGGCGAGGCCGTGCTGGCACTGGACAACGGCCAGGCGCACCTGATCGGCGAGGGCTTCACGCCGGAGGGGCAGTTCCCCTTCATCGACCGGATGGACCTGGCTACCGGTAAGAAGGAGCGCTTGTACACCTCGCGCCTGGAAGGCCAGAAAGAGAGCATCCAGGCGCTGCTGGATCCCGTGCAGGGCACGGCGCTGGTGCGCATCGAATCGCCGACCGATTTCCCCAACTACTACGTGCGCCATCTGAAGCAGCGGATCGCGCCGGTGCCGGTGACGCGCTTCGAGAATCCGTTCAAGGCCATGCAGGGCGTCTACAAGGAAGTCCTCACGTACAAGCGCGCGGACGGCCTGCCGCTGACCGGCACCCTGTACCTGCCGGCGGGCTACGACCGCGCGGCCAAGCGCGAGAAGCTGCCGCTGGTGATGTGGGCCTATCCCACCGAGTACAAGGACCGCGACAGCGCTGGCCAGAACACCACCAACCCGAACGAGTTCATCTTCCCGAGCTACGGCTCGCCGGTGTACTGGGTCGCACGCGGCTATGCGGTACTGGACGACGCTGCGTTCCCGATCGTGGGCGAGGGCAAGGACGAGCCGAACGACACCTTCATCACACAGCTGGTCGCCAACGCCAAGGCCGCCATCGATGCGGTGGATACGCTCGGCTACGTCGACCGCTCGCGTGTGGCCGTGGGTGGTCATTCCTACGGCGCGTTCATGACCGCGAACCTGCTGACGCATTCGGACCTGTTCGCGGCCGGCATCGCCCGCAGCGGCGCCTACAACCGCACGCTGACGCCGTTCGGCTTCCAGCAGGAGGAGCGCAACTACTGGGAGGCGCCCGGCGTCTACAACGACATGTCGCCCTTCATGCACGTCGAGAAGATGAAGACGCCGATGCTGCTGGTGCATGGCGAAGCCGACAACAATTCGGGCACGTTCACCATGCAGAGCGAGCGCTACTTCAACGCGCTCAAGGGCTTCGGGGCGCCCGCGCGCCTGGTCCTGCTGCCGAAGGAAAGTCATGGCTATGCGGCGAAGGAATCGGTGCTGCATCTGCTGTGGGAACAGGACCAGTGGCTCGAGCGCTACGTGAAGAACAAGGGGCAGGCGGCGGGCACAGCACCCGCGGCCGCACGCTGACGCCGGACGCACATGCATGAAAAAGGCCGCCCAAGGGCGGCCTTTTCTTTGCCTACATGGATCAGGCGGCTTTTCTTGCCGCCAGCTGGCGCAGCACGTAGTGCAGCAGGCCACCGTGACGGAAGTACTCCACTTCCTTCGGCGTCAGCAGCAAGACCTTGGCCTGGAACTCCACCGTCTTGCCGTCGGCCTTGCGCGCAGCGACCGTCGCCACTTTCGCGGCGCCGTCCTGCAGGCCGGTCACGTCGAAGGTCTCCGAGCCGTCCAGGCCCAGCGACTGCGCATTCTGGCCGTCGACGAACTGCAGCGGCAGCACGCCCATGCCGACAAGGTTGGATCGGTGGATGCGCTCGAAGCTCTCTGCGATCACCGCTTTCACGCCCAGCAGGTTGGTACCCTTGGCCGCCCAGTCGCGGGACGAGCCGGTGCCGTATTCCTTGCCGGCGATGACCACCAGCGGCACGCCGGCGGCCTGGTACTTCATGGATGCATCGTAGATGGACATCTTCTCCGGCGGCGTGCTGCCGAAGTACAGCGTGTTGCCGCCTTCCTCGCCACCGAACATCAGGTTCTTGATCCGGATGTTGGCGAACGTGCCGCGCACCATCACGTCGTCGTTGCCGCGGCGGCTGCCGTAGCTGTTGAAGTCGACCGGCTGCACGCCGCGCGAGATCAGGAAGCGTCCCGCAGGCGAATCCTTCTTGATGTTGCCGGCCGGCGAGATGTGGTCGGTGGTGATGGAATCGCCGAACAGGCCCAGCACGCGCGCGCCGTGCACGTCATCGATGCTGCCGACCGCCATCGACATGCCGTCGAAGTAGGGCGGGTTCTTGATGTACGTCGAATCGCCATCCCATGCGTACAGGTCGCCGTCGGGCGAGGCGATGGTGTTCCAGCGCGAGTCGCCCTTGAACACGTCGGCGTAGTTCTTCGCGAACATCTCCGGGCCGATCGTGGCGGCGATGAAGTCGCCGATCTCCTTGTTGCTCGGCCAGACATCCTTCAGGAACACAGGCTGGCCGTCGCTGCCGGTACCGAGGGGTTCCGTCGTCAGGTCGATGTTGGTGGTGCCGGCGATCGCGTAGGCGACGACCAAGGGCGGACTGGCCAGGTAGTTCATCTTCACTTCGGGATGCACGCGGCCCTCGAAGTTGCGGTTGCCCGACAGCACGGAGGCGACGACCAGATCGTCCGCCGCGATGGCAGCCGATACATCGTCGGGGAGCGGACCGGAGTTGCCGATGCAGGTGGTGCAGCCATATCCGACGACGTAGAAGCCCAGCTTCTCCAGATCGTCCAGCACGCCGGCCTTCTCGAGGTAGTCGGTGACCACGCGCGAGCCCGGCCCGAGCGAGGTCTTGACCCACGGCTGCGCCTTCAGGCCCTTCGCCGCCGCATTGCGGGCGAGCAGGCCCGCACCCAGCATCACGGCCGGATTGGAGGTGTTGGTGCACGACGTGATCGCCGCGATCACCACGTCGCCGTCGCGCAGCTTCTTCGTTGCCCCGCTGTCGGGCGCCGACTCGTGCGCCGACTCGTGCGCGCCGACCGCCGTGCCGCCGCCGCCTTCATTCTTCAGGCGTTCCTCCTGCACCAGGTCGATGCGCTTGCGGCGGGCATCGGCGAACGGCACGAGGTTGTCGCGGAAGTTCTGCTTCACATCCTGCAGCAGCACACGGTCCTGCGGGCGCTTCGGGCCGGCGAGCGAGGGCTTCACGTCGCCCATGTCCAGGTGCAGCGTGGCGCTGTACTCGGCGTGCGGGCTGTCGGGCGTGTGCCACAGCCCTTGCGCCTTGGCGTAGGCCTCGACCAGGGCGATCTGGTCTTCGCTGCGGCCGGACAGGCGCAGGTAGTTCAGCGATTCGTGATCGATGGGAAAGATGCCGCAGGTCGCGCCGTACTCCGGCGCCATGTTGCCGATGGTGGCGCGGTCCGCCAGCGGCAGGTGCTGCAGGCCGTCGCCGTAGAACTCGACGAACTTGCCCACCACGCCCAGCTTGCGCAGCATCTGGGTGACGGTCAGCACGAGGTCGGTGGCGGTGGCGCCTTCCGGCAGCTTGCCGGTCAGCTTGAAGCCGACCACCTGGGGGATCAGCATCGACGAGGGCTGGCCGAGCATCGCAGCCTCGGCCTCGATGCCGCCCACGCCCCAGCCCAGCACGCCGATGCCGTTGATCATCGTGGTGTGGCTGTCGGTACCGAACACGGTGTCGGGGTAGGCGATGGCCTGGCCATCCTTCTCGCCCGTCATCACCACGCGTGCCAGGTTCTCCAGGTTCACCTGGTGGACGATGCCGGTGTTCGGCGGCACCACCTTGAAATTGTCAAACGCCTTCTGGCCCCAGCGCAGGAAGCCGTAGCGCTCCTTGTTGCGGTCGAATTCGATCTTGCCGTTGAGATCCAGCGCGTCGGCGCTGCCGAACACATCCACCTGCACCGAGTGGTCGATGACCAGCTCGGAAGGGATCAGCGGGTTGATCTGGTCCGGGCTGCCGCCCAGCTTAACCACGGCATCGCGCATCGCGGCCAGGTCGACCACGCAGGGCACGCCGGTGAAATCCTGCAGCACGACGCGCGCCGGCATGAAGGCGATTTCGGTGTCCGGCTCCTTGGCCGCCTCCCACGCGGCGACCGCCTGAACGTGCTCCGGCAGCACGGTGACGCCGTCTTCGCAGCGCAGCAGGTTCTCCAGCAGGATCTTCAGGGAGAAGGGCAGGCGCGCGAAGCCCCCTTTCGGGTCCAGCCGCTCGGCCAGGGCCGGCAGGCTGTAGTAGGTGTAAGA
>Ga0247823_10004130_pt1 | contig 11676 bp, 8 predicted proteins | sample 13C_PalmiticAcid_2_FD_192426 | JGI IMG/M metagenome (GOLD analysis project Ga0247823, IMG submission 192426) | Soil microbial communities from agricultural site in Penn Yan, New York, United States - 13C_PalmiticAcid_Day30 | ecosystem: Environmental > Terrestrial > Soil > Agricultural land...
AAAAAATCCCAGGTGCTGCGACGAGCGGACCTCAGGCAGGGACATTGAAAACCAAGCCCCCAAAATCCACGACGTCCGGCGATAAAATGCAAACTGCGGCGAAGGCCACGGCAACTGTAATATTCGCAGTAAGCCCTTGGGGAGAAATTTATATCAACGGTCAACGGGAAGGTATTTCGCCCCCATTGAAAGAGCTCAATCTGCCACCAGGAAAGCATATAATTGAAATTCGAAACACCGCTTTTCCGCCCCATCGGGAGACCATCGACCTTACACCCGAGGCAAGCGTAAAGGTAAAACACAAATTTCAATAATTTGGAGTTGAGATGCGGCGCTTTCTCTCGTTGCGGATATTTTTCGTATGGCTTGCGTTAGTCTGCGCCAGTTGCTCTTTAATACCCTCGAAACCCCCTAATACGGGGGAAACAAAAGCGCCGGCCAAGTCCAACAGTCAGTTGGAACTCGAAAACGGTATCAAAAGCTATGAAGAAGGCGACTACAAGTCTGCCGCCAAGCAATTGCAAAAAAGCCTGGAATTAGGCTTGGAGTCGAAAGCAGATCAGGGGAGCGCTCACAAATACTTAGCCTTTATCCATTGCGCATCTGGCCGAGACAAAGCGTGCCGAGAGGAGTTTCGCAAGGGATTTGACAGCGATCCGCAGTTCGATCTGCAACCGTCCGAGGCAGGTCATCCGATATGGGGGCCTGTGTTTCGCAATATAAAGGCCGAGTTAGCCGCGAAGTCAAAACCCAAATCGTCCGTCATAACCTATAGTGACTATAACGTTTCATGAACCGTTTTGTGCTCACATAGTTTTATATCGTCAGTTCTACATAGTCGCATAATGAACGGTGTGTACGAAAGGTAACAATGGCGCAATGTCCTAACTGAAAAGTGATTAGCCAATATGACTAAAAAATCACCCAAACCAATGTCTGAAGCAGAACTCCTTGCTTCGGACCCCAAAGACTACATGAACGAAGCGCAACTTGCGTTCTTCCGTCAGCGCTTGCTCGACATGAAAGCCGAGTTGGTTAACAACGCAGCTAACACAGCGGAACATTTGCGTGAGATGACCATTCCAAGTGACCCCGCTGACCGGGCCACGCTGGAAGAAGAATACGCGCTTGAGTTGCGAACTCGAGAACGGGAACGGAAGCTTCTCTCAAAGGTGGAAGGGGCATTGCGGCGAATCGACGACGAAAGCTACGGGTACTGCGAAGAAACCGGAGAGCCCATCGGACTTCCACGGTTACTAGCGCGTCCGACAGCAACGCTTACCATTGACGCGCAAGAAAGACGAGAGCGTTCGCAAAAAGCGTTCGCGGATTGATGCTCGTTGTAAGCCTTGTTGAGTATCCGTCCTGAACGCGCTCGAGCAGGAGGACACCGATTTTGAACTCAAATACCGGTCTGAATAACGCCGCCGCTTATACAGCGGCGTTTTTCCTTTTTTCGCCTGCTTCCTATATTTAGGTTTAGGAGTCAAACCGCGACGCACTGTCCAGCCTTGCCCTTGAGCAAGCCTTCCGTCCTGTGCTGATAGTGACTTCGACAAGACACTCATGATTGTATTGTTCACGGACTTTGGCGCCGACGATATTTATGTCGCCCAACTCAAAGCGGCAATACTGCAGCATGCGCCGGGCGGCGCCACTCTCCTCGACTTACTTCACAAGGCGCCTAACTTCAATGCCAAGGCCAGCGCCCATTTGTTAAGCGCCCTTCAGCATCAATTCCCCCCCAGCGCCGTTTTTTTGGCAGTAGTGGACCCTGGAGTGGGAAGCTCACGCGACCCCATATATCTAGAAGCAGATGGGAAACGATTCATTGGACCGGATAACGGCCTACTATCGGTGATTGCGGCACGGGCCGTTGAAACAAAAATCCACCGGATTACTTGGCGACCTCCCGGTATGTCAACATCATTTCACGGACGCGATCTCTTCGCGCCGATAGCCGCTTGGTTAGCCGGCGGCATCCTCTCCTCAGAAAAAATGGAAGAAAAGTCACAACTGAGTATTCAGTTCCGCCCTGACGATCTGGCGGAAGTAATTTATGTTGACCACTATGGCAACGTATTGACGGGTATCCGCGCCCAGGATCTACCTTCCGATACAGTAGTCGAAATCAAAAAACATCGTCTAATACATTCTCGGATCTTCGCGGAAGCGCCAGTGGGGCATGCCTTCTGGTACAAAAACAGTCTTAATCTATTAGAAATCGCAGTGAATCAAGACAACGCGGCAAAATGCCTCGGCATCCAAATCGGCGATCCCATCAAGCTTACAAAGTCAAAATAGAGATCATTCAAACCGGAAAATCAACGCGGGATTTGAGTTGGGTGTGAGAGACGACACGAATTGACCACGCCTTAGAACTTGTTCGAGATCCATAGCAAGCGATCCTCAGGACCGTAGCTTTCACAAATGCATTGCGAACGTCTTTATATTCTTGCAGCCGTGCAATCACGCATGGGGACGCATGATTATGAAAGAAAAAAAAACAATTAATAACAGTTAGGTACGACGCCAGAAAATCCTCGGCACAACTCCTGCTTAAAGACGATGAATAACCGCTGCTGCGGGATTTGCCATTTTTCCGATCTCGCAAAACCGCAGGAAAAGGGGAGTGAGCTTTGAAGAATCAACAATTAATATTGCACTCAATGCGGCCAAAAAAAATGGCATGCCAATGGACAAAAGCCTTTTGGCATGTGCTTGCAGTGCTGGTCGGGCTTCTCACCTTTTGTGGGGCCGCTCACGCCGTGAGCATTGACCTCGGCGGAGGACCAGGCGTTTTCTCGTTCTTCGACCCGTTTGACGCCATCGCCAAAGGGCAAGGCAAAAGCTTCATGAACAAGATCACCGATCTCGTCACCGACACTTTCTGGATTCTCGCCGTCATCGAACTAGCATGGGCAGCCAGTCTTTGGGTGATAGAAAAGGACAACATGCACGCCTTGATGGCGGAGATGTTGCAGAAGATCATGTTCATCGCCTTTTTCTTCCTTCTGCTCCAAAAAGGCCCAGAGTGGTTTCCAATCATCATCGACAGTTTCCGAGATGCCGGGCAAAAAACGATTGGTAACGTCGTTACAAATCCGGATGGAAGCGTCAGCGGAGCCCCGTTATCTCCCGACACAATTGTGGCGACCGGATTCGCAATCATCAACTTAATATGGGCTAACTCGCCGTTCGAAATGCTAGAGAAATATAAACACTCAAGTCTGTGGAGCGCATTCGACGGAGTGGACAACTTGGTTGAAGGTTGCATGATAGCGGTGAATACTGGCTTACTAGCAGTCAAAATTGCCTTTGAGGTCATAAAGATATTCACTCCTGACGCCATTGATTCAATACTTGATGCGATAATCGAGGCTCCTTGCAGAATCTTTGTTTTCTTGCTGTATCTTCCCCAAATCGTCTGCGCGCTACTCGCTACTGTTGTGGTGGCTGTTGCCCATATTGTCACCGCCATTCAACTGCTCGCACTAAATATCGAGTCCTACGTCCTGCTAGCGGCAGGGGCGATTTTTTTAGGACTGGGAAGCTCACGCTGGACAAACGAATATACGACGAAGCTATTTTCCTATGCGCTTAATGTTGGCTTCCGACTACTTGTGCTAATTCTGGTTCTGGGGTTAACGAAAGACTTGGTACAGGACGCTCTCGACGGTTTCGAATTTGAAGTCGGTCCATTATTAAAACTGGCTGGCGTTTCACTTTTGCAGATGCTGCTAGCGATCAAAGCGCCTGATATGGCGCATGCGTTTATGAGCGGTGACGGCGCCGGCATGTCTCTGGGAGGGATGGCGGCCTCTGTTCGTAGTGTTGCCGATGGAGCGAAAATGCTTAAAGGCGCTGTTCAGGCTCCAGGTAAAGCAGTAAACAGTGGTGTAAACGCTTTCACCAAGACAAAGAACTTCCTAAAAGGCTCGTCAGATAAAAAAGATAGCGGGTCAGTGAAAGGCCTTTGATTGTGATTGATTTGCTTTGTCGCTCATACGCTACAAGCACCTCCATCGCCGCGTGCGTCCGCTTGACGATGCATTGGCATTATCTAAAAATTCTCCCCTGCAAATGCGCCAAGTAAGCCTAAGCGCAAATGTGGGATCACTCGAAGCAGCTCACATAAATCTCCCTCGCTAGATTTTAGCTATCATCGTTCTGTTTTTTAAAGAACACGTCTATACTAAGTACGGTCGCCGCATACGGTGAGGGGGGGAAATGAACATCTTCATGATCCTGCTCGTTGCGGGAGGGTATCTCTACCTTCTGTTCGCGGTGGCGTTCTATATTGATTCCCGAAGTCGCGATCAAGGACGCGCAATCCTTTCAGGGCAATGGATATACGCTTTATCCATCGCTGTCTATTGCACCTCGTGGACTTTCTACGGCAGCGTTGGTCGCTCTGCAGCAACGGGCATCGGTTTCCTGCCCATATATATTGGTCCCATCCTCGTTTTTTTGTTTGGCCAGCATCTGCTGCGCAAAATCGTACAGATTAGCAAAAGCCAACACATCACCACGATCGCCGACTTCATTTCGGCGCGCTACGGCAAGAATCAAACGTTAGCCGGTCTTGTCACCGTAATCGCCGTCCTAGGCATCGTGCCGTATATTTCGCTGCAGCTAAAAGCCGTTTCTCATAGTTTCGAAATCATTCGCCGATATCCTGCAGTGGCTTTGCCCTCGGAGATAAGCGCAACGCCGCCCATTTACGCGGATTCCGCGTTTTATGTTGCTCTTCTGATGAGTCTGTTCGTTATCATTTTTGGCACTCGTCAAGTGGACGCAACGGAACAGCATCGCGGCATGGTTACGGCTGTAGCGCTCGAATCGCTAGTCAAACTTGCAACATTCCTAGCGGTGGGAATTTTCGTCACTTGGGGAATGTTCGACGGCCTGGACGATTTATTCTCACGCGCCGCCGCAGATCCCAAGATCGCCCCGCTGCTTGACTTTGGCGCCACAGCGATGACAAGTAATTTCTGGGCACTAACCGCGCTTGCGACAGCCGCGATCATTTGCCTACCCCGCCAGTTCCAAGTCACGGTAGTGGAAAATACAGATATCGGAAATCTCAAAACAGCGCGTTGGGGCTTCCCCCTCTATCTAATCGCCATCAATCTCTTCGTACTCCCTATAGCCCTCGCAGGCCTACTTACATTTACGGGTCAAAAGGTCGACGCCGACACCTTTGTTCTGACCCTGCCAATCGCAGTGGACAATCAGACCATGGCCCTCGTCGCCTTTGTCGGCGGCTTATCGGCGGCTACCGCAATGCTAATTGTGGAGACGATCGCCCTGTCGACGATGATTTGCAATGATTTGGTGATGCCGTTGCTTATCCGAAGCGCCTTTGTGAGAACAGACGGAGGCGTCGACTTGGTAGGCCTCGTTAAAGGAATTCGGCGCGCGAGCATTCTATTTGTCTTGCTACTGGGCTACGCCTACGTACGACTAATCGGCGAATCGTACGCATTGGTTACTATTGGCTTAGTGTCTTTCGCAGCTGCAGCTCAGTTTGCTCCAGCCATCGTTGGCGGCATTTATTGGAAGCGAGGCACCCGCCAAGGCGCCCTGGCGGGCTTAGCCGCCGGGTTCGCGATCTGGACATACACCCTGCTCCTGCCCTCATTCGCTCGCTCCGGTTGGCTACCAGAGACGTTTATAGCCGACGGTCCGTTCTCCATCGTCATGCTAAAGCCGTACGCATTGCTGGGACTCTCGGGTTTTGACCCAATTACCCATAGTCTCTTATGGAGCATGGCCGCCAACATCGGTTGCTACATCCTGGTTTCCTGGCGCACACGGCAGGACGTCGTCGAGAAAGTACAAGCGCAAGCGTTTGTTGACGTCTTTGCCGCCAAACCAATTGCGCTCGCGCGAGCATGGCATGGCGATGTACACATCGGCGACCTCATTGCGATGCTTGAACGCTTTGTCGATCATGACCGCGCGCAACGCGCCTATGCCGAGTATGCCGCCGTACATCGCATTGCTCTCGATCCAACAAAAAGGGCTGATGTCGACTTTGTGAATTTCTCCGAACGATTGCTGGCTGGCGCCATAGGCGCTTCGCTGGCCCGCGTGGTGGTTGCCTCCACCATCAAGGAAAAGACGATGAGCTTTGAAGGTGTGATGGAGATGCTCTCCGACGCATCCCAAGCCATCGAAGTCAACTGGGAGATAATGCGCGAGGCAATTGAAAATATCGCACAAGGCGTCGCCGTATTCGATGGCGAAAATCGTATTGTTTTGTGGAATCGACGGCTACTTGAGTTACTCGATTTACCGGAAAAGTTGGCGGTCGTCGGCACCCCCTTCACATCTTACATCCGTTACAGTGCGGAACGCGGCGAATACGGCCCAGGAGACATTGAGAAGCACGTATCCGAGCAAACAGCCTTGGTGCACAAGCGCAAGCAATACTTGTTAGAGCGCAAGCGTCCCAATGGCAAATTTATTGAAGTCTTCGGGAAGCCTTTACCGAGTGGAGGATTTGTATCCACGTTCACAGATATCACCGATCGCAAGAAAGCCGAAGAAGCGCTACTCAAAGCGCATGAGGATCTGGAGTTGCGCGTTGTCGAACGCACAAGCGAACTCAAGCAAACCAATGAGCAGCTTGAACTGGAAATTACCGAACGAAAAAAGGCGGAGGAAGTCCTTGCGCAACGTTCTCAGGACTTATCTCGATCTAACGCCGAATTGGAGCAATTCGCCTACGTCGCTTCCCACGATTTGCAAGAACCATTACGTATGATCGGCAGCTATCTGCAGTTGCTCGAAAAACGATATAAAGACAAACTCGACGATGACGCCAGCGAATTCATCGGTTTCGCGGTCGATGGCGCCAAGAGAATGCAAGCGTTGATCAATGATTTACTTGCCTACTCTCGTGTTGGAACTAAGGCGAAGCCTTTCGAGGCTACAGACTGTGGCCTCGTCGTTAATACGGTGGTGCGCAACCTGCGTATGGCGATTGAAGACAGCGGCGCAAAAATCACGATCGATTCGCTACCAAAAGTAATAGGCGACGCAACTCAATTGACTCAGCTATTTCAAAACCTCATTGCAAACGCAATCAAATTTCGCGGCGAGCATCCCCCGGAAATACAGATCAAGGTGGAGCCGGAAGATGATTTCTGGCGCTTCTCAGTTCAAGACAACGGTATTGGCATATCGTCGGAATATTTCGATCGTATTTTCGTGTTGTTTCAACGATTGCACAATCGGGAAGCATACCCAGGCACGGGTATTGGGCTAGCGATTTGTAAAAAGATCGTGGAACATCACGGTGGACGTATCTGGATTGAATCGATTCCCGAACAAGGGTCCACATTTTATTTCACCTTTCCCCAAATTAAGGAGAGTCAACCATGTTCAGACAAGAGCGAATAGCGCCTTTGGAAATTCTACTGGTTGAAGACAATCCCGGCGATGTGCGACTGACCCGCGAAGCCCTAAAAGATGGCAAGGTATGGACCAGCCTACACGTCGTGGAGAACGGCCAGGAGGCGCTGGATTTTCTGTACCGGCGAGGCAAGTACTCGGAATCGCCGCGCCCGGATCTGATCCTCCTCGACTTAAATTTACCGAAGAAGGATGGTCGGGAAGTGCTGGCGACTATAAAAACCGACAACACCTTGCACTTAATCCCGGTGGTCATCCTCACAACCTCGCAGGCGGAAGAGGATCTGCTGAAGGCATATAATCTCAACGCAAACTGCTATATCACCAAGCCAGTTGATTTCGACCAATTCATCCGAATTGTAAGAACCATCGAAGAGTTCTGGCTCACGGTCGTAGCTCTCCCACCCAAATAAAACAAACATGGATGCACGCATCAAAGTTCTCCTCATCGAAGACAATCCTGGCGATGCCCGACTAATCCGGGAGATGCTGGCGGAAGCGAAAGCTTTGACGTTCAATGTCGAGTGGGTTAACAACCTTACGGACGGCGTCCAACACCTGCATGACAATCATGTCGATATTGTTCTGCTAGATCTCGGTTTGCCGGAAAGTAGCGGCTTAGAAACCTTGCGACACCTATTTGCGCATGCTCCCTTGGTGCCCACTCTCGTTGTAATGAGTGGGCTGACCGACGAAAACATTGCCGTCCAAGCAGTACAGTCCGGCGCACAGGATTACTTGGTAAAGGGACAGGTGGATGGCGCTCTGTTGGTGCGCGCCATCCGTTACGCCATCGAACGTAGACAGGCCGAGGAAGCATTGCGCCACGCTCGCGCCGGCCTGGAGCGTCGCGTCGAAGAACGCACAGCGGAACTGGCCAAAGCAGTTGATGCGCTTCATGCGGAAATCGCCGAACGGCAACGTGTGGAAGAAGAGCTAAAACATCACCGCAATCATCTGGAAGAACTCATTCGAGAGCGAACCGCTGAGTTATTTGTAGCGAAAGAACGGGCAGAGGTAGCCAACCGCGCGAAGAACGCCTTTCTAGCCAATATGAGTCATGAGCTGCGAACGCCGCTAAACGCGGTTCTTGGCTATGCCCAAATTCTGAAACGGGACTCAGGCTTAAGCGATCGACAGATGTCGGGGTTGAATACCATTCAACAAAGCGGCGAGCACCTTTTAATGCTAATTACGGACATTCTGGATCTATCGAAAATAGAAGCCGGCAAGCTGGAGCTTTACCCTAGCCCAATCAGCTTGGCGGCATTCCTCCGAATGATCGCCAATATCATTCGGGTAAAAGCAGAACAGAAGGATCTGGTATTTGTTCATGAAGTCTCGCCGGATATTCCAAAGGCGGTATGGGCGGATGAAAAGCGCCTACGCGAAGTGCTATTGAATCTGCTAGGGAACGGCGTGAAATTCACTGATCGCGGACAGGTATGTTTCCGTGTGCAAAAAATTTCCGGCGACGATTTCGAAGCTCGCTTACGGTTCGAAGTCATCGATACAGGTTTTGGCATCAGCGAAGAACAACTCGGCGCCCTATTCCGTCCATTCGAACAAGTAGGCGACGTCGAGCACCGTTTAGGCGGCACTGGGTTAGGGCTGGCTATCAGCCGTCAATTGGTTCGCCTCATGGATAGCGATATTTTCGTGGAGAGCAAACGTGGAGCCGGCAGCCGTTTCTGGTTCGAGTTGTTAGTACCGATTATGGCGGAAGTCCCAGTCATAACACAGGATCGCACCGTGACAGGCTATAAGGGTCCGCGAAAAAAAATATTAATCGTTGACGACGTGGTCGGAAATCGAAAGATGCTAGTGGATCTACTCGGCCCTTTAGGATTCGACATCATTGAGGCCGTCAATGGCTTGGAAGGATTGGAGCAGGCCCGTGCGACTCAACCTGATTTGATTTTGATGGATAGAATGATGCCCGTCATGGACGGCTTCCAAGCTACGATGCTTATTCGTCAAGAACCTAATCTCCAGCAAACACCAATCTTCGCCGTTTCAGCGAGCGCCACACCGGAAGACGGCGCCAATAGCCTCGCAGCCGGAGCCACCGCTTTCGTCGGAAAACCCATTCGGGAGGAAAACTTGTTAGCGGATATCAGCGAACATCTGAATTTGCGCTGGGTATATGACGAGAAATCAAGCGAAGAGAATAGTTCGGAACTTGCGAACGCCGGTCCGCTGATCCCCCCTCCCTCGGAGGAAGTGCAAGTGTTATATGGACTCGCACTAACCGGCAATATGCGGGATATTCGTGAACGGGCTACTTATCTTGCAACGCTGGATGAGCAATATCGCCCATTCGCCGACAAGTTGCGCGAACTAGCGCGTGCATATCAGTCCGAAGCTATTCTTAAGTTAGTGAAAAAACATTTGCCCGGAAAATAAACTGCGCCCCGCACAGAACAGGACGCAGCCACTTTCGATCGCCACACCGAAATATCATTTTGCCGCGCAAGGGTTTCATACAATCAAGGCGCCCGAGTCCCAAGAGCAAGCGGCGAAAATCCTACCATAGGCCTATATCACCTCATGCCCCTCCCTCTGACTGGCGTAAAGGTCCTAGATCTGACCAACGTACTGGCAGGTCCATTTTGCTGTCACCAGCTCGCCCACATGGGCGCCGACGTCATCAAGGTAGAGACGCCAGACTCAGGCGACCTTGCACGACAACTCGGGGCGGACCCAGAACTCAACCGGAAGCTCATGGGCGTATCCTTCCTCGCACAAAACGCTGGCAAGCGATCGATCACCGTGAATCTCAAAAGCGCCTCTGGCAAAGAGATACTTCGCAAGTTAGTTCGAAGCGCCGACGTCCTGGTTGAAAACTTTCGTCCTGGCGTCATGGATCGATTAGGTCTCGGGTATGCAACGCTAAAAAGCGAAAATCCAAAACTTATTTATTGCGCCATTTCTGGTTTCGGACAAGATGGCCCACTCCACGACCTCCCTGCCTATGATCAAATCATTCAAGGAATGTCCGGCGTCATGAGCATCACCGGCGCACCCGAAACTGCGCCTTATCGAGTGGGCTATCCAGTGGCGGACACGATAGGCGGCATGACCGCCGCCTTCGCAATCGCCAGCGCACTGGCGAATCAAGATCGATCACAAGGCGCCTTTATCGATATCTCCATGCTGGAAGCGCTCCTGGCCACAATGGGCTGGGCTGTGTCCAATCAACTCATCGCCGGGAAGACTCCAAAACCAATGGGCAACGAAAACTTCACTGCCAGCCCTTCAGGAACCTTTCAAACTGCTGACGGGTTATTAAACATCGCGGCGAACAAACAAGAACAGTTTGAGGCCGTCTGCCGATTGGTCGGACATGAGGAGCTTATCAATGATCCGCGCTTCTCGGAACGACAGGCGCGGATTAACCACCGATTCGAACTAAAGGCGCTTTTGGAGCGTGCACTATCAAAAAAATCCGCTCAAGAATGGTGGCGACAATTGAATGAAGTAGGCGTCCCTGCTGGACCGGTATACAACGTTCCAGACGTACTAAACCACCCGCAAATTCAAGATCGCGGCATGATCGCAAATTTTTCAAATGCGCCGGGCGTAGACCGCGACATTCGCGTCGTTCGCACCGGTGTAAAACTTAATGGTCAGCCGCCAGCAGTTCGTACACCGCCGCCAACGTTAGGCCAACACACCGAGGAAATCCTCACTAGCCTAGGTTATAGCCAGGAGGAAATATTGAAACTCAAGCAAGAACAGGCAATATGAGCAACACGGACAAAGACGCAGAAGACAATATCCGCGATTGGTGGCGCACCAAAATAATCGACATGCAGCCCGGCGTCATTCGTTACCGGGGTTATGCTGTTGAAGAACTTATCGGCCACGCCTCCTTTGCTCAAATGATCTGGCTATTGGTGTGCGGGGAATTGCCAAGCAAACCGCAAGCCGCCCTACTCGAGGCCGCCCTCGTCGCCGGCGTGGATCATGGGCCACAGGCTCCCAGCATCGCCATCGCGCGAATGGCCGCCACCTGTGGGGTTGGTCTGAATAACGCAATGGCTTCTGCGTTAAACGTCCTGGGCGATGTACATGGCGGCGCCGGGGAACAAGCGGTGGAACTGTATCAAACAATAGCGGACCATATGAACGATGGTAAAACGATGGAAGCGTCGGTTGATGCAATCCTTGATGACTTCTTTGCATCGGGTGGAAAATTCGTGCCTGGATTCGGCCACCGCTTTCATCCAGTGGATCCGCGGGCGCCGCGCC
>Ga0247823_10004132_pt1 | contig 11674 bp, 23 predicted proteins | sample 13C_PalmiticAcid_2_FD_192426 | JGI IMG/M metagenome (GOLD analysis project Ga0247823, IMG submission 192426) | Soil microbial communities from agricultural site in Penn Yan, New York, United States - 13C_PalmiticAcid_Day30 | ecosystem: Environmental > Terrestrial > Soil > Agricultural land...
GGGACGACGGTCCGCGTAGGGCGCGCGATGCGGGCGGATCAGTAGCTCGTGACGAGCGCGAAGCAGCCGTCGTATGCGTCGTTGCAGTCGGCCTCGGAGCTGTTCGTGATGCAGTCGGCGAGTTCCTGGAGCGCCGCGCTGTTGAAGGGGTTCGTCTCGAGCTGGCAGCCCTGCGTGTCGAAGGTCTCGCCGTTGATGCAGAGATCCGCGGCGATCGTCTGGCAAGCGAGGGCCGCGTCGGCCGACGGACAGGCCGCGGAGTACATCTTCCCAACGCAGTCGGCGACCTGCTTATCGTCGCAGGCGTTCGCGGGCTCGACGCCGATGCCCGAGAGGCAGTCCTCGAGCACGCCCGCCGCGCCCCGCGTGTAGATCTCGAAGCCACGCTTGCAGGTGCCGTAGCCGGGGGGGTCGTACGTGATGGCGTTGCCGTTCGCGTCGACGCCCTGGCAGGCCGCCGCGGGGCCTTCCGGCTTGGGCGTGATGTTCATGGCGTCGCAGGCTGCGACGTCGCTGGTGGCGTCGTCCGGGCCGACGCAGGAGCCGCCGCTGCCGCCGTCACCGCCGCTGCCGCCGCCGCCGCCCACGCCCGCGCCGGCCTCGCCGCCCTGGCCGCCGACGCCGCCGCTGCCGCCGTTGCCGCCGACACCCGCGCCGCCGTCACCGCCGCTGCCGCCGGTGGGGGTGTTGTCCGAGACGATGATGCAGCCGCTGGTGAAGGCCGCGACCGCGAGGGAAGTAAGAACAAAGGCAAATGTAGCGCGAGACTGCATGTTCCGAGTCCTCCGGAGTTGGGAGGCGCCGAGGGCCCGGGGGGCTCCGGCGCGGACGATTCCAAGACCTGACAGGGTAGTACGAGCGGCCCAGCGGATCCTTCAAAACCGACCCGTGCTCCGTACGCACGTTCAGCGATCGCGGCAGATCCGTTCAGCCGGATCCCTCACGGACCGTGGAGCGTGCAGATTTTCTGCGGATCTGGCTTGCAAGCGCCGTGGGGCTTTGCTAGACACCGCGCTCCGTTTTCCTGAGGGCGATCGTCTTTGGCGTTCGTCCCTCCCGAAGCCGTAACGGCGCTTCGGTCGCAGCTCGCCTCTTCGGCCGCCGTGGGACACCCCCCGGTGACGCGAAGAGGGTCCCTCGTCGCGAGACGTCGGGCTGATGTTCCGGAACGTACGACGGCAGGGCTCGGTCCGACAGGCGCAAGCTCGTCGACCGGGTTGGCCAACGACCGGGCGCCCTGGGCCGATCCGGCCCCCTGTCTGCGAGGTTTCTCGGATGCTAAGCAAGGCCAGTGCGATGTTTTCGCGGATTTCTCCGCGAAAGGCGCGCATGATTGCGGACCTGGTCCGCGGACGCGATGCAGCGGATGCGATCCAGCTGCTCCAGTTCACGGAGAAGTCAGCTGCGCCGGTGATCAAGAAGATCATCGAGAGCGCGGTGGCGAACGCCCGCCAGGGTGGCGCCGACGTCGACGCTTTGTTCATCAGCAAGGCCACGGTCGACAAGGGCCCGAACAAGTTCAATCGCCGCTGGCGCCCCCGTGCGATGGGGCGCGCGACGAAAGTCGTGAAGGGCATCTCTCACATCGTGATCGAGCTCAGCGAGCGCAAGTAAAGGAACACGGCTTCCATGGGACAGAAGACCCATCCGTACGGCTTCCGCGTCGGCGTCATCAAGACGTGGAGCAGCAAATGGTACGAGGACGGCAACGCGTACCAGAAGTGGCTCCACGAGGACATCCGCATCAAGCGGGCGATCAAGCAGTACCTCTACAACGCGAACATCGCGAGCGTGGAGATCGAGCGCGCCGCGAACCGGGCCAAGGTCATCGTCTACACGGCGCGTCCGGGGATGGTGATCGGCAAGGGCGGTAAAGGCATCGAGACGCTGAAGGGCGGCAACGTCGGCACCGCGACCAAGGGTGAGACGGTGTTCCCGGGCGTCGCCTCCTTCACGGACAACGAGGTCTTCATCGACGTCCAGGAGGTCCGGAAGGCGGAGACGAATGCGCAGCTCGTCGCGGAGAACATCGCGACGCAGCTCGAGCGTCGCATCGCGTTCCGCCGCGCCATGAAGAAGGCCGTGGCGACGGCGATGAAGTTCGGTGCGAAGGGCATCCGCGTGCGGTGCGCGGGCCGGCTCGGCGGCAGCGAGATGAGCCGTGTCGAGACGTACCGCGAGGGTCGGGTTCCGCTCCACACGCTGCGCGCCGACATCGAGTTCGGCCTCGCCGAGGCGAGGACGAAGGTCGGCATCATCGGCGTGAAGGTGTGGATCTTCAAGGGTGAAGTTCTCCAGCGCAAATCGCGCCGGATTCAGTAGGACAGACCGATGCTGTCTCCCAAGCGAACGAAGTTCCGCAAGATGCAGAAGGGCCGCATTCGCGGGGTTGCGACCACGGGAAGCGACGTGTCCTTCGGTGATTTCGGTCTGCAGGCGCTTGCGCCCGCGCGCATCACGTCTCGCCAGATCGAGGCTGCGCGTATGGCGATTCAGCGGCACTGCAAGCGCGCGGGCAAGCTCTGGATCCGCATCTTCCCGGACCGACCGGTGACGAAGAAGCCGCTCGAGGTCCGCATGGGTGGCGGAAAGGGTGCGCCGGAGGAGTGGGCCGCGGCGGTGCGGCCGGGCCGCGTCATGTACGAGATCTCGGGCGTGCCCGAGGAGATGGCGCGTGAGGCGTTCCGCCTCGCCGGGCACAAGCTCCCGATGGCGTGCAAGTTCATCGCTCGCGGGATCGTGTGAGGTATTCGAGATGAAGGCGAAGGATCTGCGCGAACGCACGACGGAGCACCTGCAGGAGCTCGAGAAGAATCTCGGCCGTGAGGTGTTCGACGCCAAGTTCAAGAACTTCACGAACCGGCTGAACGACACGTCGGCGATCCGCAAGGCGCGCCGCGATTTCGCCCGGGTCAAGACGATCCTCCAGCAGCGTGCCAGCGAGTCGGCAGCGGCGGAAGGGAACAAGTAGAGCCATGGCAACGAACGAGGCGAACGCGACCGCCGCCGGGCAGGCTCAGGCCGAGACGACCGCGGCGCCGCACGGCTTCCGCCGCAAGCTCGTCGGGCGCGTGAAGAGCAACAAGTGCGACAAGACCGTCGTGGTCGAGGTCGTACGCAACGCGCCGGATCCGGTCTACAAGAAGTACGTCCGGGCTCGTGAGCGCTACAAGGCGCACGACGAGAAGAACGAGTACAAGGTCGGTGACCGCGTGGAGATCCAGGAGCACCGTCCGATCTCGCGCGAGAAGCGCTGGATCGTGACGAAGCTCATTTCCCGCCCGGTGGAGGAGTAGCCATGATTCAGGTCACGACGCATCTCGAAGTGGCTGACAACTCCGGGGCTCGGGTCGTCAAGTGCATCAAGGTTCTCGGTGGCTCGCGTCGAAAGTACGCGGGGCTCGGCGATGTGATCGTCGTGTCCATCAAGGAAGCCATGCCGGGCACCAAGGTGAAGAAGGGCGACACGGCGCGAGCGGTGGTGGTGCGCACGGCGCGTGAGTATCAGCGTTCGGACGGCACCTACATCAAGTTCGACACCAACAGCGCGGTGTTGATCAACAAGGAGAAGGAGCCGATCGGGACCCGTATCTTCGGGCCGGTGGCTCGCGAACTCCGTGCGAAAAAGTTCATGAAGATCATCTCGCTCGCGCCGGAGGTGCTCTGATGCGACGGCTCCGAGTCGGTGACCTCGTGCAGGTCATCAGCGGCAAGGACAAGGGCAAGCAGGGTCGCGTGACGAAGGTCCTCGCGGAGGACGACAAGGTCGTCGTCGAGGGGATCAACGTGGTGACGCGGCACCAGCGCCCGACGCCGCGCAACCAGCAAGGCGGCAAGATCACGAAGGAGGCGCCGTTTTACGCCTCCAAGGTGATGCCGGTGGATCCGACGACGGGCAAGCCCACGCGGGTGAAGTCTACGATCGTCGATGGCAAGAAGCAGCGCACCGCGAAGAGCGGCGCCGTGATCGCGGCAGGCTGAGCCATGGCGGACAAGAAGGAAGAAAAGGGCAAGGGCAAGGGCGAAAAGCCCAAGGACGCCAAGCCGGCGGCTGCGAAGCCGCAGGCGGCTGCGGCCGGCAAGGGTGGCAAGGACGCTGGGAAGGGCGGCAAGGGCAAGGGCGAGGCGAAGGCCACGCAGCAAGCCGAAGTTGCCGACGTTCCGCGCGATCCGAGCTACGCGCCGCGCCTGCGCGCGAAGTACCGTGAGGCCGTCGGGCCCGCGCTTTCGAAGCGCTTCGGGTACAAGAACCCGATGATGGTGCCGCGCCTCGAGAAGGTCGTGATCAACATGGGCCTCGGCGCTGCCGTCGGGAACCCGAAGATCATCGACTCCGCTGTCGAGGACATGCGGTCGATCTCGGGCCAGAAGCCGGTCGTGACGCGCGCCCGCAAGTCGATCGCGACGTTCAAGCTCCGCGAGAACCTCCCGATCGGCGTGATGGTGACGCTGCGTGGGGAGCGGATGTGGGAGTTCGTCGATCGTCTGATCAGCTTCTCCCTGCCGCGCGTGCGTGACTTCAAGGGCGTGAGCCCGAAGGGCTTCGACGGCAAGGGCAATTTCACGATGGGTCTGCGCGAGCAGATCATCTTCCCCGAGATCGACTACGACAAGGTCGACGTCGTGAAGGGAATGAACATCTCGTTCGTGACGACCGCGCGCACCGACGAGGAGGGACGAGCCCTTCTCACGGAGCTTGGGATCCCGTTCAGGCATTGAGGAACGTTCGATGGCCCGTGCAAAAGAATTCGCCAAGCTGAACCGGCCGCCCAAGTTCGCCGTGCGGCACCGGAATCGTTGCAAGGTGTGCGGCCGTTCGCGGGCTTATTACCGCGATTTCGAGCTCTGCCGCATCTGTCTTCGTACGTTCGCGCTCCGAGGCGAGCTGCCGGGCGTGATCAAGGCGAGCTGGTGATGCCATGATGACCGATCCTGTCGCCGACATGCTGACCCGGATCCGGAACGCCGCGCTCGCGCGGCACGATCGGACCGAGGTTCCTGCAAGCAAAATGAAGCAGGCCGTTGCCGAGATCCTCAAGTCCGAGGGATACATCGCGGACGTGCGGCCGAGCGATGGCAACCCTGCGAAGCTCACGATCGTGCTGAAGTACGGGCGTGACCGCTCGAGCGCGCTCGACGGAGTCCGTCGGGTAAGCCGTCCGGGGCGACGCGTGTACGTCAAGCACGACCGCATCCCCCGCGTGCTCTCCGGGCTCGGGATCTCGATCCTGAGCACCTCGCACGGCCTGATGAGCGATCGCGACGCCCGCAAAAACAAGCTCGGAGGCGAGCTCATCTGCGAGGTCTGGTGATGCAGACGGCTACGACGCAAAATGGCGATGCCTCCAAGACCTCGCGCGTCGGCAAGCGACCGGTGGACGTCCCCAAGGGCGTCACCGTGTCGATGCAGGGGCGCAAGGTCGAGATCAAGGGCGTCAAGGGCCAGCTCGCTCGCGAGCTGCCTTCGACGGTCGACGTGAAGGTCGAGGGCGCGAAGCTGCATGTGACCTCGACGGCCCCCGGGCGTGATGGCTCGCGGCTGCAGGGGCTCGTGCGGGCGCTGCTCGCCAGCATGGTGAAGGGTGCGGCCGACGGCTACGAGCGGGTGCTCGAGCTGAAGGGCACCGGTTACCGTGTCGACCTGAAGGGCACGACGCTCACGTTCGCGCTCGGGTATTCGCACCCGGTCGTGTTCAACGTGCCGAAGGGCCTCACGGCGACGATCCCGGCGGATTCGAAGGGCACGGTCCTCGTTCTGACGGGCGCCGACAAGGAGCTCATCGGGCAGACGGCCGCGACGATCCGCGGCTTCCGCCCGCCGGAGCCCTACGGTGGCAAAGGCGTTCGTTATCGTGGCGAGCGCGTTCGCGAGAAGGCCGGTAAGGCTGGCGGTAAGGGCGGCAAGAAGTAACCGAGCGGGGCGACCTCGTGTCGCCCCTACAGGTACGGGGTTACGACCATGGCTATGAAGATCGTCGGACGGGAGCGCCGCAAGCTCCGTATTCGCAAGAAGGTGAACGGCTCGCCCGCTCGCCCGCGCCTCACCGTCTTCCGCAGCGCGAAGCACATCTACGCGCAGGTGATCGACGACACGACGGGTCAGACCGTCGCGCACGCGTCGACGCTGTCGAAGGACCTGAAGGGCACGCTCGACAACGACAACAAGGTCGACGCGGCCAAGAAGGTCGGGGCGCTCATCGCCAAGCTCTGCAAGTCGAAGAAGATCGACCGTGTCGTGTTCGATCGGAACGGCTACCTCTATCACGGGCGCGTGAGCGCCCTCGCTCAGGCCGCGCGGGAGGCGGGGCTCGAGTTCTAGCCCCGAAGGCGCCGGGCCCGCGGGGGCCTCGGGCGATCGTCTCGGGCGATAGCGAAGACTTCACGGACGACGAAGAAGGCACGGTATGGCGTTCGATCAGGTCGACGAAGAAAAGCTCAAGGAGCGGGTGATCCACATCAACCGCGTCGCCAAGGTCGTGAAGGGCGGGCGACGCTTCAGCTTCTCGGCGCTCGTTGTGGTGGGCGACGAGTCGGGACATGTGGGCGTCGGCCTGGGCAAGGCCAACGAGGTTCCGGAGGCGATCCGGAAGGGCAACGACCAGGCCCGCAAGAACATCTTCCGCATCCCGCTCGACGGGGCGACGATCCCGCACGACGCGTTCGGGCATGTCGGCGCGGGCAAGGTGCTGTTGAAGCCGGCGAGCCCTGGAACGGGCGTCATCGCGGGCGGCGCGGTGCGCGCGGTCGTCGAGTCCGCGGGCATCCACGACGTTCTCTCGAAGTCGCTCGGCACGAGCAACCCGCACAACGTCGTTCACGCGACGGTGGCGGCGCTCAAGGCGCTGAAGAGCGTGGAGCAGATCGCGGGCCGGCGCTCGATGCAGGTGGACGACGTGGGTTGGCAGCGCAAGGGTGGCAGCACGACGGGCGGCGCGACGAACCGTCGTCGCGCGAGCCAGATGCCCCCTGCTCGCAACCCACGTGAGGGGGGTGAAGGAGGTACGCCGTGAAGAGCCATCTCCGCGTACGGCAGACGGGCAGCTTGACGAACCAAACGGAGCACACGCGCAAGGTTTTGCGGGGCCTCGGCCTCCGCAAGCCGGGCAATGAGGTGCTCGTGGAAAACACGCCCTCGTTCCGTGGCATGGTCAAGAAGGTGATCCACCTCGTTTCGGTCGAGGAAGTCGACGGCAACGGCGCGCAGGCGTCGAAGTAAGAAGGCGTAGCAGCATGGACATCCTCTCGAAGCTTCAGGCCCCGGAAGGCGCCAACAAGAAGGAGACCCGCGTCGGCCGCGGCGTGGGCTCCGGCCTCGGCAAGACCGCGGGCCGTGGCCAGAAGGGCCAGAAGGCCCGGTCGACGGGCAACATCGGCAAGAAGCACTTCCAGGGCGGCCAGACCCCGATCCAGCGTCGCCTCCCGAAGCGTGGCTTCCGGAACCCGCTCGCGGCGATCGTCGCGAACGTGAACGTCGGCGACCTCGAGATCTTCGAGGCCGGCGCGGACGTGAACCAGGAAGCGCTGGAGGGCAAGCGCCTGCTCCAGGGTCGTTACGACCTCATCAAGGTGCTCGGCGACGGTGAGCTCACGAAGAAGCTCACCGTGACGGCGCACCGGTTCTCGAAGAGCGCCATCGCCAAGATCGAGGCGGCGGGCGGCAAGGCGATCGTGCTTGCGCCCGGCAAGGCTTCGGCGCAAGCCTAACGTCCTTTCGGCTCGAGCCCCCCCAAGGCAGCACACCGACGTACCATGGCCACACTCGCGGGAATTGCGAACTTCCACAAGGTCCCGGAGCTCCGGCGCAGGGTGATCTTCACCCTCGTGATGCTGGCCGTGTACCGCATCGGGGTCTTCGTCACGGTCCCCGGCGTCGACCGCGCCGCCATGTCGAAGTACATGGCGAAGCAGTCAGGTGGGCTGCTGAATTTCTTCAATATGTTCTCCGGCGGCGCGCTGGAGAACTTCTCCCTCTTTGCGCTCGGGATCATGCCGTACATCTCGGCATCGATCATCATCCAGTTGATGGGCATGGTCTACAAGCCCATCGACGAGCTGCGCAAAGAGGGAGAGCAGGGGCGCCGTAAGATCGACCAGTACACGCGCTACGGCACGGTCGCGCTGTCGCTCTTCCAAGCGTACGGCAGCGCCAAGCTCGTAGAAGGCTGGTCGGCCTCGGACTCGGGCGCGGGCATCGTCACGCATCCGGGTCTCGGCTTTCAGCTCATGACGATGATCACGCTGACCACGGGGACGGCGTTCCTCATGTGGATCGGCGAGCAGATCACGGAGCGCGGGATCGGCAACGGCATCTCGCTTCTGATCTTCGCTGGCATCGTGACGGGCGTGCCGGGCTGGGTGGGGAGTTATCTCGCGACGAACGCGGGCAACATCCAGCCGCTCACGATCTCGGCGGTGGGTGCATTCGTTGTGGTGGCGATCGCGGTGATCGCGTTCTTCGAGAACGGGCGCCGGCAGATCCCGATCGTGTACTCGCGTCGGCAGGTGGGGCGGCGCGTGTACGGCGCGCAGAACGCGCATCTGCCCCTCAAGGTGAACACGGCGGGCACGATCCCGCCGATCTTCGCCTCCTCGCTGCTCATGTTCCCCGCGACGCTGGCGAACATGAACGTGCCGGGCGCGGACAAGCTTCAGTCGATCATCAGCGGTGGCGGCTGGGTGTTCAACACCGGCTACGCGCTCCTGATCGTGTTCTTCTGCTACTTCTACACGAGCGTTACGTTCCAGCCGGTCGACGTGGCGGAGAACCTCAAGAAGCAGCAGGCGAACATCCCCGGGATTCGCCCTGGCAAGCAGACGGCGGACTACATCCAAGGCGTGATGAACCGCATCACGTTCGGCGGGGCTATGTACGTCGCTGCCGTGTGTGTCTTGCCGTCGGTGGTCGGCGACCTCCTGCGCGTACAGATCACGTTTGGCGGAACGTCCTTGATGATCGTCGTGGGTGTTGCGCTGGATACGGTCAACCAGATCGAGGCGCAGCTCATCACGCGCAGCTACGAAGGGCTCACCGGCCCTGGGGCGAGCCGCATTCGTGCGCGGCGTCTCCCCGAGGGATGAAGAGGGGGATCTTCGGATGATTGCGATCTTGGTTGGTCCGCCCGGTTCGGGCAAAGGCACGCAGGCGAAGGTGCTCTGCGGCAAGTTTGGGATCCCGCAGATCTCGACGGGGGACATGCTTCGCGCGGCCAAGGCGGCCGGCACGCTCGATCCTCGTTACCGCGCGATTATGGACGCGGGTGGCCTCGTTCCGGACGAAGCGATGATCGAGCTCATCGACAAGCGCATCGACGACGCGGACTGCAAGAAGGGGTTCTTGCTGGACGGTTTTCCGCGGACGGTGCCCCAGGCCGAGGCGCTCGAGCATCTGCTTGCGGGTCGGAGCCTCACGATCGATGCTGTTTTGCAGATGGATGTGGCGCGATCTCTCCTGGAGGAGCGCTTGATCCACCGTCGGACCGACAAAAGGTCTGGACAGATCTACCATCTCGTCTATAATCCGCCGCCCCCGGATGCCGAGCTAGAGCATCGGGCGGACGATCGGCCGGAAGCCGTCGGAAAGCGTCTCGATGCGTACGAGGCGATGACGGCGGCGCTCCTGCCCTACTACGAAGCAAAAGGTCTCCTCCGGCGTGTCGATGGTGTCGGCAAACCCGAGGAGGTCACGGCAAGGGTGCTCAGGGCCCTTGGCCGAGCGCAGTCGGAAGAGTCATGAGGCGATCGAACCAAAGCTCGAAACCCGCGAAAGAACCGAAGGGCGACAAGCTCGAGTTCGATGGTGTCGTTCAGGAGGCTCTTCCGAACGCGATGTTTCGGGTGAAGGCCGACAATGGTCTAGGGGTGCTCGCGACCATTAGCGGCCGGATGCGTCAGTACTACATCAAGATTTTGCCCGGCGATCGCGTTACGGTTGAGGTTTCGCCCTACGACCCGACGCGTGGCCGGATCACGTATCGTCACAAGTAGACCAAGCAGCCCAAGTAGCGGAGCGAGGACAGGGAACGGAGCCGCGACATGAAGGTGCGACCGAGCGTCAAGAAAATCTGCGACAAGTGCAAGGTGGTACGCCGTCGCGGCGTCGTGCGCGTCATCTGCGAGAACCCTCGCCATAAGCAGCGTCAGGGCTGAGCTGGAGCAACCATGGCACGTATTGCTGGCGTCGATCTCCCGCGTCGTAAGCATCTCGGGTATGCGCTTCCGTACCTCTATGGTATCGGCCGCGCGCTCGCGAAGCGAATCTGCGCGAAAGCCAAGATCCCCGAGAACAAGAGGGTGGAGGAGCTGAGCGACGCAGAGGTCAGGACGATCCGCGAGATCCTCGACGCCGAATACAAGGTGGAAGGCGATCTCCGTCGTGAGGTTCAGCTCAACATCAAGCGGCTGATGGATCTCGGCTGCTACCGCGGTCTTCGGCATCGCCGCGGTCTGCCGGTGAACGGCCAGCGCACGCACACGAATGCGCGTACGCGCAAGGGCCCGCGTAAGGGCATGCTGCAGCGCCGCCCGGCGACGAAGGCGTGACGGGACGTTAGGAAGAGGACGCTATGGCGAGTCCGAAGACGGCGGCCACCAAGGCCAAGCAGAAGAAGAAGGTCAAGAAGAACATCGCGGCTGGGATTGCGCACATCCAGTCGACGTTCAACAACACGGTCGTGACGATCACGGACATCAACGGCAATGCCGTGGCGTGGTCGTCGGCCGGTGCGCGCGGGTTCAAGGGGTCGCGCAAGTCGACGCCCTTCGCTGCGCAGCTCGCTGCCGAAGAGGCGGCGCGGCGGGCGCAGGAGCACGGAATGCGGTCGGTGGCCGTATTCGTCAAGGGCCCTGGCGCCGGGCGCGAGAGCGCGCTCCGGGCGCTTCAGACGGCCGGCTTCAAGGTGACGTTGATCCGCGACGTCACGCCCATTCCGCACAACGGTTGCCGGCCGCCCAAGCGGCGCCGGGTCTGAGGCAGCGCGCGCGGGAGTCCGCTCGAGGTTACGAACATGGCTCGCTACGTTGGTCCTGTCTGCAAGCTCTGCCGCCGCGAAGGCATGAAGCTCTACCTCAAGGGAGAGCGTTGCTACTCGGAGAAGTGTGCCTACACGCGGCGTCCTTACCCGCCCGGCCAGCATGGTCAGGGTCGTATCAAGCTCAGCGAGTACGCCGTTCGGCTCCGCGAGAAGCAAAAGGTGCGTCGCATCTATGGCGTTCTCGAGAGCCAGTTCCACGGCTACTTCCAGGAGGCGAGCCGCCGCAAGGGCCGCACGGGTGAAGAGATGCTGGCGCTCCTCGAGCGTCGCCTCGACAACGTCGTGCACCGGCTCGGCTACGCGGCTTCGCGCTCCGAGGCGCGCCAGCTCGTGCGCCACGGTCACGTGAAGGTGAACGGCAAGCGCCTCGACATTCCGAGCTTCGTGGTTCGGGTGGGCGATCGCGTGGACCTCACCGAGGACGCGAAGAAGTTCAAGTTCGTGGCGGCCGCCGTGGCCGGCGCGGACAAGCGCCCGATCGCCTCGTGGCTCGATGCCGACCGTGGGGCGTTCTCGGGGTCGGTCAAGTCGACCCCGGTGCGCGAGGATCTCAACGAGCCGGAGATCCGCGAGCAGCTCGTCGTCGAGTATTACTCGCGCTGATTCTGTTCGCAGGTCGGTGGTCTTGCGGCGAACGTTTCGGA